>Ga0180438_10003717_pt1 | contig 22767 bp, 14 predicted proteins | sample SS_ome_12_FD_132455 | JGI IMG/M metagenome (GOLD analysis project Ga0180438, IMG submission 132455) | Hypersaline lake sediment archaeal communities from the Salton Sea, California, USA - SS_3_D_2 metaG | ecosystem: Environmental > Aquatic > Non-marine Saline and Alkaline > Hypersaline >...
ATTATACGACCTGACCGAAGATGAACGATTCCTTACCCACACGGATGGACTGATCCGCTTCCTTGCGTACAGTCAGCTTGAGAGTGGCGAATTACCCTATGCGTTTCAAACTCGCCCCCACTTTATGTGTTACCAGTACAACTCTTTTGAATTTCTGGATCTGGCCCAATACTACAAGTGGGTCCCCAATCAACGAGTTCGGCGGATTATGGGCAGCCTGGCCAACTACCTCTCTGGAGGTCTTACAGAACGCGGGAGCTGTCGATACAACTGTTTTAGGGAGGATCCAGAAGTCAACTATTGGACGGCTGCTGTGGCAACAGCATTGTGCAAGGCGCATGAGCTTGGACTTGGCCAATATGAGGCTGCCAGCTCGCGGGCCTACCAAAGGGTCTTGCGCCGGCAGAACCCTGACGGCGGATTCTACTTCTCAGATAGGAACTACAAGTTACTGCGGGATAGGAGATCATATCCCAGGTATCTTGCAATGATCTTGAGGCTCTTGCTTTACCGGGCTCAGACATTGCCGAGCACCTAGGTATTCTAAGAGGCGGTCATCTCTTTCAAGTAGAAGGATTGTTGGAAAATGTCTCGACTACGTGTTAGCTATATTCTTCTGCATTTCCCATACCTTACAGAGACATTCGTCGCTGAGGAAATCCATGCTGTACGGTCACAAGACGTTGACGTGGAGATTATCTCGTTGCTCAGGCCAGGACCTGGCCCGGTGCAGCCTCTCTCGAAACAATTGCTCCACTACGTCTGGTATGCGCCGGGTTTGCTCTCTCCGCATTTGTGGAGGGCACAGTTCTATTTCTTGCTTAGATCCCCCCGTCTTTACGCGAACCTGCTGATGCGTTTGTTGCGTCAACCGTACCCTCGGGGGCGTTTGATGCTGCTGGGCAAGCGGTTGGTGATATTTCTCAAGGCTGTGGCTGTGGCTCACCATCTCAGGGATCGCGATGTGCACCTACTGCACGCGCACTTCGCGTGGTTGCCTGGGGCGGCGGCCTGGGTCTGTGCGCGCCTGCTGGATGTGCCCCTCACCGTCACGGTGCATGCGTACGACATTTACTATTCTAACGATCTGCTACCGCTCATCGTTGGTGAAGTTGACCGAGTTGTGGCTATATCAGACTATAATCGTCAACAAGTGGCGGCAGTGGGGACTGGTTCAGGCGAGGGAATCTCGGTGATCCATTGCGGCGTGAATCTCGGTCCGTTTCGACCTCGGCCGCCAGCAGGGTTGGAGCGCTCTGTCGGCGAACCGATAAGAATCTTGTCAGTGGGCAGTCTGGTAGCGAAGAAAGGGCATTCTTATCTGATTGCTGCCTGCCACTTGCTCAAACAACGGGGAGAGGATTTCGTCTGCACGATTATCGGCGGCGGTCCCGATGAGCCTGCACTGCGCCAGCAAATCAAGGAGTATGGTCTGCAAGATCAGACTGAGCTGCTGGGGGCACGTCCACACCCCGAGATTGTGACTGCATATCGTCAACACGATTTGTTCGTGCTGGCCTCAGTTGTGACTCCTGATGGAGATAGAGACGGAATCCCAGTTGTGTTGATGGAGGCGGGCGCTGCAGGTCTACCCCTTGTCTCGACCGACGTCTCAGGTATTCCCGAGTTGGTGCGTCATGGAGAGACCGGTTGGCTGGTGCCACCTGGGGATTCGAACGCTCTGGCCGATGCTATTGCTGCCCTGGCTGCCGACCCAGCGCTGTGCATGCGTTTGGGGCAGAATGCCCGTGCCTTGGTGGAGGCCGAGTTCAACATCGAAGGTAATGCGCTACGTTTGGTCAAGCTATTTGATGCCACTCGCCAACGCTGGCAAGACAATCGTAGGGCGAAATAGGACATTATAGAAACACCCAAATCATTAGGGAGAAGTTGGTTATGAAACCTGATTACGTCTTTGTTGTTGGGTCCTTCCGGTCTGGCACGACATTGGTTCGCAAAATTCTGGACAGCTCTGAGGAAATCAGCATTTGCCCCGAGACACAGTTCCTGGGGTACTTCATCTCATCTGGCTACCGAGAACGGATTGCAGAAGCAGGGGACCTATCGAGTGATGTCAATGTCTCCAAGGCTGTTGAGTATATGTACAGCTTCAAGGAGGGATATTGGCGGTGGTTGCAGAAAAACATAGATAAGGCATACTTCACGGAACGTCTGTTGGAAACCGACCGCAGTGATCGGGCTATTCTTGATCTGCTAATGCATCTATACGCCAGGGGTAAGCCGATTGTGGGCGAAAAGACACCTGCCCATCTTTACTATGTACCGACGCTGCTCGATTGGTTTCCTAACGCCAAGGTGATCCACACGTTTAGGGATCCTCGTGCGATCTTTGTCTCCGAACTGAAGAAGAAAGAACAGCCGAAGTTCGCCGAGGCTCGTCACAGATGGTTGCAGAGGTTCAGACCCTTATTTGTCTTCTATGTCCTGTTGCAGGTAACATTGACATGGCTGAGAGCCTCTCGACTTCACAAGCAATATCAGAGGCTCTATCCCGATCGCTATCGCCTGATCAAGTTTGAAGATCTGCTCACGAACCCGGAACATCATCTGAGGATCTTGAGCGATTTTCTAGGCGTTGAACTGCCTTCTCAAGTGCTGGAAAGTATGACGAGTACTTCTAGTTTCGCCGAGAAACGTGGCAAACCCGGTATTGATACAGAAGCTGTCCGCCGTTGGCAGCGGCATATTACCCCTTGGATGAACCGATGGTTCCTGTTCTGGTGTAGGAAACAGCTCGGAGAGTTTGGCTATGCTTGAACCGGCGCAAAAAGGATCTCGTGTATATCAGCTTGTCGAGAACATGAAGTCGGATAAGGCGCTTTTCTTCTACAGGGGTAGTGTGGCACTGTATGCTCTGCTAAGAGCTATGGAGATTGAGCCCGGTGACGAGGTGATTCTACAGTCGTTCACTTGTGACATTGTTCCCGCGACTATCGTACGTGCAGGGGGTACACCTGTCTATGTTGATATTGATCCAACCACCTTCAATATGAACCCTGACGAGATGGAGGAACGGATCACCAAGAAGACGAGAGCGATCATTGTTCAGCATACATATGGCATTCCAGCCGAGATGGATTCCATCATCGACATTGCTCAAGAACACGATTTGGGTGTGATTGAGGATAGTTGCCATGCTTGGGGATCTGCGTATGGCGGGCGAGAGGTAGGAACGTTTGGCGATGCAGCTTTCTATTCTTTTGGATGGCACAAACCCTTTGTGCTTGGAGTAGGGGGGAGTGCTATTGTGAATGATCCCGTGTTATTGCAAAAGACGGAGGAGGTATACGATAGTTTTATAACTCCTTCTTGTAAAAAGGCGATAAAGCTGTACCTACAATACCTCGCCTATGTCTGGTTTTTGAACCCCTCTCGTTTTTGGTCTGCGAGGGCTGTTTACCGCGAGTTCTCTCATCGTGGTCTGCGGGGCCTGGTAGGGAGCCCCCCCCCACGCAGCAGGACCGCAACTTCAACAGAGGGAAAGCCGGGGGGGGGGATGGGGCCTTATGGGAGGAGGATGATCCCGTTTCAGAAAAGGCGATTGTACAGAAAACTAAAAGGTTTTGATCGAGCAGTTGCTCACAAACGATGGGTAGCGTCTCAGTATGAGAGACTTCTTCCACAGATTGGTTATCAACCTTTGAACCTTGACAGTCGCTTTGACCCCGTATTCTACAAATATCCACTTCTATCTGACCGCAAGGGGGAGATATTTGAGCAAGCCCCACAAGCGCGGATTGAGTTGTCTTATTTGTTCTCCTCCCCAGTTGATTCACGAAAGCCTCGGTTTGCAGCGCGTTGGAGGGCGCTGGGTTATCGAAAAGGAATGTGCCCTGTTGCGGAGGATATAGCGGATAGGGTTGTTGCGTTGCCTGTCCATTCCAACGTTCGCCCTAAGGACCTCGAGAAGATGGTCGATTTTCTGGGATCCTTTCGGTGATTTGGCAGAAGGTCAGCCTCTTGTTGCCGGTGAGGTGACATCAGTTAGGGTTGACCCTGACTATACATAAATGAAAGGAGCATCAAGTATTTATGCTCGATGGCTCCTAGATCGGGCAAGCCATCAGCGCGGAGATAGCCGTTGAAATCATTGGGTACTTCCACCTTGTCGCCTGCGTTGATCAATGGGCTGTCCGGCAGCGGGCGTAGGTCGGCGTCCAGCAGGGGATCACCAACCCACAAGTCGTGCTTTCCCCTCAAGCACGAGACTACACACTGTTCATCTGCTACTATCCATGCGTTGTAGTCCGCTTCCCACTTTGAGTCCGTGCTTACTCTGGAGCTGCCTCCAACGACGACGTTGTTTTCGAAAACTCCGGTGGCACTGTGTATTGCGACACAAATTCTGTTATAGTAGAACGTGTTGTGATACACTTCAATGTTGGCCGCTGAGTCGATGCTTAGGGCATATCCTCCCTCATTTTCGCTTTTTCGCGCTTCTTTGAAGATATTGTTGCGGACGACGATGTCTCGAGTGCCGCCAGGGGTTCCACGTGTGCCTTGGGAAATGACCAGATGGAATGTATTATCGTCAAACAGGTTCCGTTCGATGATGATGTTTCGGGCGTTGTTGTGGATGACGATACCATCGCCGTGGGCACCGCTGGCGTCCTGTTCCGGGGTTGTGGGCCGGAAACCGTGTATACTGTTGCCGGAAATCAGGATTGGACCGTTGACTTTCTTGATGTCTATGGCATTCTCGCTGACATTGCCGAGAATGCCTTCATAGGGTCTGTTCACCCAGAACTCATTGTTGAAGATAGATACTGCACCGATTTCAGCGCCTGTCACGTAGAACTGTGCTCCAAGATGCACGCCATCTGATCCAATGTCCTCGAAGCGGTTATTCGTGATCACAATGTCGTTGGCCTTATACGCGATGTCAATTGCATTCGTCTCCCATCCAGTGATGTTTGTGTCGTTGGTTCGGAAGGGTACTCCTGGCCTGATGTGATGGAAGTAGTTGTTTTCAATCAAGATGTGGTTAGCGAATTGTGCTCTAATGGCCACTCGTTCGCCGTTCTTGAACTCGCAGTTTCTGATTGTTATGTGCTCCGCCGCCACAGTTCTGTCGTGTCCTAAGTATGTGTGTAACCCTAGTTGGATGTACTGGCTCTTGGGCTTGTCGAAAACTAAGCCCTCGATCGTCCACCAGTTAGCTCCGTGGAACTTAATGGACCAGTCGTCTGTGAGAAAGACCGTTTCGCCAGGATAAGCCTTGATGGTGATTGGCATGCCCTCTCGGCCGCTGTTTTTCTCAGTCAGCGTGGCTGCGTACGTTTGGTACGTTCCACCTCTGATCAACAGCGTGTCGCCCGGTTTAAGTTGCTGGAAGGCGTATGCTGGTGTCTTCCAGGGTTTGTCTATGGTGCCGTGGCCGAGCTCATCCTCGGCCTGCGGATGATTCAAATCGACATAATAGGTCGATTCGGAGATCGAAGATGCTGGCGTGCCGCATATTGGCAAACCGTTTATCAATAGGCTGGCTATTGCCACGCAACTGACGATTTGGTAATGCATAGCATTTCCTCCTGCTACGGGTTGTAGAGCGCATTTGATGTAGGGCTGGCTTGGTGGGACTTGTCCGAGCGTTGGCGCTCGCTGCGTTATTGCGCTTTGCTAGGGTTTTTAACTTTTTTTAGTTGTTTCTTAACCAGCGATATCTTATCACGCGCGTTTACGTTTAGCAATAGGAAATGCGTAATGTGGTTCCTCAGTACTACATTACTGTGGTCCTGTAGTACCGCGGTACTACAATTAAAGCATTGTCAAAGTAAATATGCATTGAAAAATGTTCATTAGGAAATATTTCACATTCCTTTAACGCTATGTCGACGGATGTATGTTATTTTAGACATATGAAATCTTCCATTGTTGTTGCTGCCAGGGCCAAAGGTCCGCTTGCGTTGTGTAAGCGGGCCCGCAGCATTACCAGCCGCTATGGCCTCACGCCGGGAAAAATGGATAGAGCACTGCATCAGTTTGCCCAGATGCTCAAGCGGTTCGACTGTGGAGCGAGCTTTCCGGTTACGACCGTCGCTTTGCAGCGTAACAGTGGTACGATCGCCAAGTACCTGGACCAGGACATCGAGTTTGCTGTGCACGGCTATACCCACGTAGACTACACGCGGCTTGGGCTGGAGGAGCAGATGATCCATCTGCGCCGTGCCCGTGAGGCCTTTGCCAGCGTGGGTCTTGTGGCGAATGGCTTTCGCTCCCCTTACTTGAGCCGGGGTGCCCACTTGGACGCGGCTATCGAAGCGGCCGGGTTTTCCTACGTGAGCAACCAACCCATTATGTGGGATGTACTTGACGCCGATGCTTTCGTACCTTCAACCTACGCCAGTTACAGACGGGCGATAGACTTCTACGATCCGTGGTCTGCCAGCGAAAGAGTGTCACTGCCACAGTTGCGCGACCGAATCGTCGAGATCCCCGTCTCGCTGCCTGATGATGAAATCCTCATTGATCGACTGGGAGGTGGAACCAACGGGCTGGTCGCCAAGACCTGGCGGCGCATCCTGTACGAAAGCTATCGGCGAGGAGAACTATTTACCATTCAACTGCACCCTGAGCGGATTGCCAGGTGTGCCGCGGCACTCTCGTCCGTGTTGGCCGAAGCGCGCACGCTTACGCCAGCGGTGTGGTTGGCACGCCTGGACGAAATTGCCGTATGGTGGCGTGAACGCACCGCCGCCGTAGTGGACGTGGTAGAAGCAGGCGACGGCGCTCTGCGTCTATCGGTTGCAGGGCCGCCTGGCACAACCATCCTGGTGCGCGGTGTGGGCGTCGGCGAATCAACCGAGCCCTGGGCCGAGGGGTACCTCCAAGTCAAGGATGTGACTGCGATCACCATATATTGCGAGCGACGGCCCTTCATCGGCGTGTCGCCGGACAGTCCGCCGACCCTGGCAGATTTCCTACGCCAGCAAGGTTACATTGTCCAGGCTGCTGTCGATGAGCGATCGTATGCATTCTATCTTGACCGGACTGACTTCACTGCCGCGGACGAATCCCTTTTGTTGGCGCAGATTGAAGACGCCGACTTTCCGCTGGTTCGGCTGGGTCGCTGGCCAGACGGAGCGCGTAGCGCCCTGGCAGTCTCCGGGGACATCGATGCGTTGACGCTTTGGGATTACGGACTGCGCTTCTTGGGCAAATAGAAAGACTGAGAATCCATCTTCGCAACAGGTGAATAGATATGAAAATCAGTGTATTCGGACTAGGATACGTTGGGTCGGTCTCGGCTGCCTGTCTCGCGCAGCAGGGGCATCAGGTAGTCGGTGTGGACGTCAACCCCAAAAAAGTTGAGATCATTAACAGTGGCCACAGCCCGGTGATCGAACAAGATATCGACGGAATTATATCCAGAATGGTGGCAGATGGCTGCCTTCAGGCCACTACCGATGCCGCCGAGGGCGTCTTGAACTCTGACCTATCGCTTGTTTGCGTAGGTACGCCCAGCAACGACAACGGCAGCCTGAATCTTACTTTCATTGAACGGGTCTGCCAGGACATCGGCCGTGTTCTGGCGCAAAAGGACGGTTTTCATACTGTCGTGATGCGCAGCACTGTCTTGCCAGGCACCACCGATACCTGTGTGATCCCAGCCCTGGAACAGGCTTCCGGCCGGGTTGCGGGTCAGAGTTTTGGCGTCTGCTTCAATCCAGAGTTCTTGCGGGAAGGGACCTCCGTCTACGACTTCCATCACCCGCCTTTCACCGTGATTGGCCAGTGTGACCCACAGGCCGCCAAAGCAGCCGCCAGCCTGTATGAGCATCTGGACGCGCCTTTGCTGATCGTTCCCGTCAAGGTAGCCGAGATGGTGAAATACGCCAACAACGCCTTCCATGCCCTCAAAGTCACTTTTGCCAACGAAATCGGCAACATATGTAAGCAACATGGAATAGACAGCCATCAGTTGATGGACATCTTCTGTATGGACAAGAAGCTAAACCTGTCGCCCTACTATCTCAAGCCGGGGTACGCCTTTGGAGGTTCTTGCCTGCCCAAGGATCTGCGGGCTCTGCTGCACCATGGCCACAGCCTGGACTTGAAACTGCCTGTCTTGGATGCAATCCTGCCTAGCAACGAGCACCAAGTCAGAGTTGGCTTCGAATTGGTTAAGCGAACGGGAAAGAAGAAAGTGGGTGTGCTAGGCTTCAGTTTCAAGGCCGGCACCGACGACCTGCGTGAGAGCCCACTGGTGGAATTGATCGAGACACTCGTCGGCAAGGGGTACCAGGTCAAGGTCTACGATGAAAACGTCTCTCTGGCACGTCTGCACGGTGCCAACCGTGCCTACATTGAGCGGGGAATTCCCCATATTGCTGCCTTGATGTGTGACTCGCTGGAGGAAGTGCTGACTGGAAGTGATGTCATTGTCATCGGCAATAAGGCCACTGAGTTCCGCCAAGTTTTCCACCATCTGCGCGATGATCAGGAGGTCGTTGATTTGGTACGAATACAGAAGGACACGGTTGACTTGGATGCCAATTACGAAGGTATTTGTTGGTAGAGGTATAGGATGAATAGCAATCAAGCCAAAAGCACCAGCGGGCGGCACTGCATGGTCGTCCATGCCCATTATCCCTTGGCGGAGACTCGCGTGGAGCGAGAGGCGATGGCTCTGCTTGATGACGATATTGAGGTAGACGTGATCTGTCTGCGAGACCCAGGTGAATCAGCATCGGGAATCGTGGATGGTGTTCAGGTATACCGTCTGCCTCTGCATCGACACAAGGGCAGTGCCTTTGTTGTGCAGCTACTTGAGTACCTTATCTTTTTCGCTCTGGCCTTCGTCCGTGTTGCCACCCTTCACCTACGTAAGCGATATGAGGTGGTGCAGGTGCATAATCTACCCGATTTTCTTGTGTTTGCCGCCTTGGTCCCCAAGCTGACTGGTGCTCGGGTTATCCTGGATCTGCACGACTTGATGCCAGAGTTCTACGCCGAGCGATTTGGACAGTCGCTGGATAGCGTGCCGGTCCGCTTGGTCCGCTGGCAAGAGCGGTTGGCCTGTCGCTTTGCCGACCATGTGATCACTGTCACTGAGTTGTGGCGTCAAACTCTCATTGGGCGTGGTCAGCCGCCTGACAAAGTCACGGTGGTCATGAATGCGCCCGACGACCGAATCTTTGATCGCAACGCGGCAGCAGATTTGCCTGGAGGTTCTGAGATCGCCAAGGGCAAGGCAGGGGATGATGGGCGTTTCACCTTGTTGTATCACGGTGCTATGAGTCGCAGACACGGTCTGGATCTCGCCTTGAGAGCCATGGATCTGGTCCGAAAAGAGGTCCCCGACGTCCAACTGATCCTCCACGGAAGTGGGGATTATTGGCGTGCTCTGGTAAACCTGGCTGAAGAGCTCGATTTGCGGGAGCATGTTCAGTTCAGCACGCAGGTCATTCCCAGCGCTCATCTGCCTGCGTTGCTGAAGAGGGCCGACCTTGCCGTCGTTCCTTACCGGAATGGCGTGTTTACGGGTGATATTCTGCCAACCAAGCTGATGGAGTACGCGGCGCTGGGCATCCCTGCCGTAGCTGCTCGCACCCCCGCTATTGCTGCTCACTTTGATGAGACCGCCGTCCAGTTCTTCACCCCGGGCGACGTAGGCGAGCTCGCCGATTGCATCCTGGCACTTTATCGTGACCGATCACGCTTGGCCAGATTGGTCCGCGGCATCACGGAATTGGGCGAGCGGTATAAGTGGTCGAATCAGCAGGTAGACTACTTGCGATTGGTGGAGCGACTAGCTGGGCGTGAGGACTGACTATGCAAGTTTTACGGTCGCTGGATAAGGAAGATTGGCGTGATTTTGTGGTTGAGCACCCTGAGGGCAACGTTTTTCATGCACCAGAAATGTTTGAGGTGTTTGAAAGGGCCCAAGGTTATCGTCCAGAGTTGTGGGCTGTCACTGCTGACAATGGAGAGATACTGGCTCTGTTGTTGCCGGTATGGGTCACATTGTGGGGGGGGCTGCTGCGTCGTCTGACCTCTCGTGCCGTAGCCTATGGTAGCGTGTTGTGCAATCATGGCCTTGCAAACCATGAAGCTCTGGATGCCCTCTTGCAAGCATACGTGCAAGAAGTAGGCAGCAAGGTTCTTTTTACAGAACTGCGCAATCTGTCAGACTTGAGCCCCTTTCAGCCAGTGCTCAATGGTTGTGGATTTGCCTATGAAGAGCACTTGAACTACCTAATTGATCTGGACCGTCCAGTGGAAGACATTATGCAGGGGATCGGTTCGCGTACGCGCAAGAATATTCGGCGTGGGCTGCGGCGTGAAGAGGTGGTGGTCGACGAGGTTGCGAACCGGGAGGAAGTTTCCATCTGCTATAGCCTGCTTCGCCGAACCTACGCCGCTGCCCAGGTGCCGCTGGCTGATTACTCACTGTTCGAGGCCGCGTTCGACGTTTTGCATCCCAAGGATATGATCAGGTTTGTACTAGCTCGTGTGGATGATGCCTACGTAGCGACTTCGGTGGAATTGCTTTACAAAGATGTCGTCTATGGTTGGTATGGTGGTGTAGACAGAGCGTATAGTCGCTACAATCCAAATGAGCTGTTGATGTGGCATATCCTGCGGTGGAGTGCGGAGAATGGGTATCGAACATATGATTTTGGCGGTGCGGGCCGGCCTGATGAGGAGTACGGTGTGCGTGATTTCAAAGCCAAGTTCGGTGGGGAATTGGTTTGTTTTGGCCGGAACACGTACATTCACAACCGGCCCTTGATGGGGCTAAGCCAATGGGCCTATTCGCTCTATCGCAAGATTCTGTAGCAACTGGTTACGTCCGTAGGAGATGAAAGGAACAGCGATGAGCACACTATTTGAATCGGCGCGAAAACTTTGGGAGAGGGCGCAGTGGAGAATGCCTCCAGCTCTTGAACGCACTTTGTTACCTTACTTATATGAACTCGAAGAGCTTGTAGTTCCATTCATCAAACCTGATCTAGATGTCTGGCAGTGGCAAGGACAAGGGACAGGCAGTCCTCTAACGGTGACCTATATCGGACTGGAGTATTTTAGTTGGTATCTTAAGGAAGTTATGTTCACAGAAGAGCCGCAGGAAATAGTCAAAGAGCCAGTTTCCTTCTGGCGCCCGAATGAGGTGGCCTGCGCTCCAGGTAGTGATATCGTTGTCGTTGCTGGCAGTGAGAGGTTGATTCGTAGACTGCCGCGCCAGAATGCTATAGTTGTGCCCTTGTATGTGCAGAACAGATTGCCGATCCAGGGAGAATGGGATCATCTGAGAGATCGGCTTCGCAAGAGTAAGAGTGTGCGTAACGAGTTTAGCTGGCTGGGTAGGTATGACTATGTTTGTGAGGCAAGCCGCAATTATGAAGACTTGGAAATGCACTATCATAAGATGTATCTGCCAACTATGGCAGCGAGACATGGCGATGTAGCACACATCGTCTCCGAAGACGAGGCTAGACAGCACTTTCGCCACGGCCATCTTTTGTTCGCGAAACGAGATGGCGAGGTTGTCGCCAGTGGACTTTGCCGTGCTCACGGAGACACGCTAAGATGGGTTACTATAGGCGTACTGGATGGCGACGAACAACTGCTGCAGGAAAGAGTAATAGGCGCGATGTATATCCTAGTGATCCGTTGGGCTAATCAAACGGGCTACAAGTATGTCGACTTCTTGGGGTGCCCTCCATTCCTGAGCATGGGGGTGTTTCGGTACAAGCGTAAATGGGGGACGAGAATAGGCATTCCGCCTGACTCACACAAGCAGGTCTGGTTCAAATTCCAGCGGGATACGCCGGCCGTGCGGCATTTCCTTAAAGAAAACCCTTGCGCCGTCATTGATGAACAGGGAGACTTGCGGGGTCTTGTCGTCATTGATGACCCTGATGCCATTACCCCTGAACTCGAAGCGCGTTGGGACAAGGACTATCTTACGCCGGGCATGAAAAGTCTGCTGATACGTTCGTTCGCTCAACTACTGCCCTAGTGCTGTGCCTTCACGTCACACTTGAGCGGTGTAAGAGATATGTTTGCACAAGAACATGCCTGCCTCGCAGAGCTGAACTTGGCGGGCAAGAATGATGCAATGGGTAAAGGGAGATGATCCACCAATATCGGCCCAGTTATGACTGGCATGAACTCCTGGCGATGTTGCGTTTCGGCAAGGGGCGAGGCGAATTCGAGCAGGCCGTGGCGGCCCGCGTGGGATCCCGCTATGGCGTCGCTTTTGCCTATGGCCGCTCTGCGCTGGTTGCCGTGTGTAAGGTGTTGGGTTTAGCTCAGGACGAGGTAATCATACCTGCCTATACATGCAATGTCGTGGCCGAAGCTGTGGTTGTTTCTGGGAACAAGCCGGTGTTCGTGGATGTTGATTTGGCTGATTACAACATGAACATTGGCGCAATGAAAGACGCCCTCACCTCAAAAACACGGGTGATTGTGGCGACGCATATGCATGGATATCCGGCTGATATAGGAGAGATCCGTGCTACGGTGGGCGATGATCGAATCGTCATCGTCGAAGATGCGGCTTTGTTGGGACCTGTCAGTCCCAATCTCTCCGGGATCAAGTCACGTGGGGACATAGCGATCTTTTCTTTTGGCCCTGGCAAGCATCTGTACGCTGTTCGAGGGGGTGTTGTCGTCACCGACTCGGCCGATCTGTATGAAAAACTCAGAGCTTACCGAGACAGAGAGATGAGTAGCTTGCCGGGGAGAGTGTGGGTCAAGCGATTGGCAAGGTTGATGACAGGCTACATGATGCTCCATGCTTCCATATTTGAGGTATGGAACAGGGTCAATCAAATAGGTCCGATAGAGCACGCGCGAGACCAGCTTGGCTTGACGAAAGTCAGTATGCCCAATGACTATGCCACAGCTTTCACGGATTTTCAAGGGCGTGTGGGATTGACTCAGTTACGCAAGTTCGACGCTATTCTGGCCGGGCACCGTGCCTGGGCAGAGTTCTACGATCGTGAACTGCGTGATGTGCCCGGGATCATTCTGGCTCCTATCATCGAGGGATCCACGTATTCACACTACGCTCTGCGGGTCAAGCGACGTGACGAACTTGATTTCCGCCAGCGGATGCGTGCCGAGGGTGTCGAGGTAGGCACTGCATTTGACAGTGTTGTGCCCTACTTAGAGCCGTATCGACCCTACGCGAATGGGCCGTATCCGTGCGCTGACCGACTTGCCAGTGAGGTGGTGAATCTGCCCAACTACCCTGCCTTGAGTCCAGCGAACGCCCAGCATATCACAAAAACTGTCCGTAAGCTTCTCCTTAGTTCTGATTGTTGTTAGGAGTAAGAAAGGAAGAATGATATTTTGTACACCACACTATACAAATACGCACGAATGGCTTTCCCAAGTGGCAGAACCGTCCAGCGAAGGTTGAAAAGGCTGTTGGAAACTCAATGGCTATCTCCGGCAGAGCTGCGAGCGCTCCAACTGCAAAGAATCAAGCGCCTGGTAGAGCATGCCTATAGCAATGTCCCGTTCTACGGGCAACGCTTTCGAGAAGCAGGGATTCATCCCAATGACATCAAGACACTAGATGACTTTCGGCGAATCCCAAGGTTGACCAGGAGTGATATACAGCACAATCTGGAATCGCTGATAGCCACCAATTTCCCTGATAGCGCCTTACATCGGGACGCCACCGGCGGGTCTACAGGCGAACCTCTCAGATTTTACCACAATATAGACTATGACTACTGGAACTGGGCAGCGGGATTTCGCGTCTGGGATTGGCTCAATGTGGAGCCAGGCTGTAGACAGGCTTGGATAGATGGCAGCGGTGGTTTCGTCAACTCTTCGGGGTTCTTGAAGACGGTTTTGAAAAAGTCCAAGAGATGGCTCAAACGGGAAAAATGGCTGAATACCTTTGATATGACCGAAGATAAGATGCAGGCTTTTGCCAAGACCCTGGAGCGCTTTCAACCGGAGCTTATTTTCGGCTGCAATTCGGGGATATGGTTGTTCGCTCGGTATTTAGAGGAAGCTGGCTTTGTTGGCAGGATTTGCCCTAAGGCAATCATAGGGGGGTCTGAGAAGCTATATGACTTTCAGCGTGAGTTGATTGAAGAGGTATTCGGTTGTCGGGTAACTGACTATTACGGTTCCAGGGAAGGTGGTCTTATGGCTGCCCAATGTCCCTATGGTTCGATGCACTGGTCATCTGAGCTCCGCTACCTCGAAATTATCGCCGACGGCCAGCCAGCGGAGCCAGGTGAGATAGGAGAGATGATCGTCACCGACCTGACCAATTTCGCTATGCCCTTCATCCGCTATGAGAATGGGGATATAGCTAGACTTGATGACCAACCTTGCCCTTGTGGCCGCGGTCTACCTGTTCTGGGTGAGCTTGTGGGACGAAAGAGCGATTTCTTTACGACACCGGAAGGCAGGTTGATCTCCGGTCTCTACTTCGTGCGCATGCTGCGAGGGTGGCCGGGTGTAAAGAAGTACCAGGTACATCAGCCCTCTGTGGATAAGGTCGAGATCGCCTTCGAGGCTGGGGAGGATCTGGACGAAACCTGGCTAGCGGGCAGACGGCAAGAGTTTCAGGCCTATCTCGGCGAGTCCGTGCAGTTGTCCTTCAAGAGGGTTGAGCATATCCCCCTGACGCCTGCGGGCAAACATCTTTTCACAACTTCGGCTGTTCCTGTGGATATGAGTAGCAGAAGAGACCTTGAGGTTGTTCGAGAATAGCTTTGGGTTAGGAGCAAACCATACATGGGAGAACAACTTGAAATCGTATCGATTGATGAATCGGGTCGACGGAGGTGGAACGATTTCGTAGCTACAAGGCCGGGCTTTGGTCTTCTGCAAAGCTTTGAGTGGGGTGAACTCAAGGAGAAGCAAGGTTGGAGGGCTGTTCGGCTAGCTGTGGAGCGTCGTGGAGAGGTCGTCGCTGTTGCTCAGATGCTCGTCAGGCCCGCTGTCCGTGGCCTGTTCAGCATCGCCTATGTTCCGCGTGGCCCATTGGTTGATTGGGAAGACAGGGAAGTCACCACAACTTTGCTCGACGCGCTCCATATGAGGGCTCGCCGTTGCAGGGCCGTGTGTCTGAGAATTGAACCCCCCCTGCTAAGTGATCCGTGCACGCGTGATTTGTTACAATCTTATGGTTTTCACTCCATTGAGCACACCAATCAGCCTCGATGCAGCATGATTGTCAATTTGCCACCTGACATGGATGAACTTCTTATGGCGCTGCCCTCCAGTACTCGATACAACATTCGCAAAAGCCGACGTAGTGGAGTCACCATAGATGTGGGCACCCTGGACGACTTTCCAACATTTTTCCATCTCATGAACATCACGGGTGAGGAAAACGGTTTTCCCGTCCGGTCACGAGAATACTACGAACAAGAATGGCAAACCTTTCGTTCATTGGGCCAGGCTCGACTCTTCATCGCCCATTACGATGATACGGCGATAGCAGCACAGATCCCTTTCTACTTCGGTGAACACGCGGCTACATTTCACGCTGGTTCTCTCCGAGAACACCGCAAGCTCAAAGCCGGTTACTTGATGATGTGGACAGCAATGTGCTGGGCTAGGGAGCAAGGTTGCCGCACGTTTGACCTGTGGGGGATACCCGATGAAGTCGGTGAGTTGACTGCACAGGGCGAAGCTATCCCCAAAGGGAAAAGGGGAGGGCTGTGGGGTGTGTACTATTACAAGAATGCCTTTCGCGGCGATGTGATTTACTATGTGGGTGCCTATGACTATGTTTACTATCCATTGCCTTATCGAGCCATGGAGTTCGTGACGTCTCGTCTGGGGTCGGTGGATAGACTGGCTTCGATTGGTGATCGTTTGAGCTAGCTGCCTAGAAAGGCAAGGAGCAGCTAGAGGGAAAAATGCTTCCTTTTTACCGACCTTACTTTGACCATTCTGAACTCCTGGCAGCTTTGCGCCCTGGTGGGGGAAGTCGTGAGTTTGAATCGGCTTTGGCAGCCCGGGTGGGAGCCAAGTACGGTGTTGCTTTTGCCTATGGTCGCACTGGGTTAATCGCTGTGTTGAGAGCGTTGGGAATCAGCCAAGCAGAAGTGATTCTGCCGGCGTATACGTGTCTGGTGATGGCCCAGGCTGTCGTTGCCTCTGGAAACAGACCGGTATTTGTGGACATTGACCTGGCCGATTACAACATGGATATCAGTCTCTTGAGGACAGCACTCACGTCGCAGACGCGGGCGGTTGTGGCTACTCATTTGTACGGTTATCCAACTGACGTGGACGCGATCCGGGCGACGATAGGTGATGATCACACTATCGTTATCGAAGACTGCGCTCAAGGATTACTTACTCCTTTCCCTGGGACAACGGGTCTGCGCGGTGATATCGGATTGTTTAGCTTTGGCCCCAATAAACAACTATCGACGATCCAGGGCGGGGTCATCGTCACCGATTCATCGGATTTGTATGCAAAGATACTGGCCTATCGCGAAGGAGAGACCCAGCAGGCGGCAATCAAGGTGTGGGCCAGGCGATGGGCGCGGTTGATTGGGTCCTATCTGGTGTTCAACAAACCGACATATGGGCTGTTGCAGCGTGCTGGAATCATCGGGTGGGGCAGTCGCGAAAGCGATGGTGTCAATCCGTCGGCGTCCGAAATGCCAAGCGACTATGCCACCGCCTACATGGGTTTTCAAGGTCGAGTGGGCTTGGCCCAACTACGCAAGCTAGATACTGTTTTGACCAAGCGTCGCGCTCTTGCTGACGTATACGATCGAGAACTGCAAGGTTTGTCAGGTCTTGTTCCCGCTCCTGTTGTTGGTGGTGCCACCTATGCTCAGTATACAGTGCGTGTCAGCCAGCGTGACGAGATCGACTTCCCTTTGCGCATGCTAGCCCACGGCGTTGCAGTCGATCAAGCTTATGATTATGCGTTGCCCTATCTAAGGCCGTACCGGTCTTATGCGAGAGGTGAGTATCCGTGCGCCGAGCAAGTTGCTCGTGAGGTGGTCAACTTGCCCATCTATCCTGACCTAAGCGCGGCAGATGCCCGATATGTGGCAGGTTGCACTCGACGCGCCCTCAAAGAGGGGTTCCAATCATAATCACAGCGGTGTCATATCGGACGCTGTCCCAGCCACGGATGGTTGGTCACGGGCAACATGACTGTTGATGAAGTAGTTGAATAAGGGAGAGTAGTGATGGGAAGACCGTCTGGGTTAGCTCACTGGCTTTGGATTGAGGCACAACTTCGGACCCCGCCCTTTGTACAGCGTGCGATAGTGCCTTATCTGCACAGGGCCAAGGAATACGCCCGCTTGCTGGCCGAACCACACCTGCCTCTTCGCGAGTTGAGGGGAAGCAACCAGGCGGGGCCCCTGACGGTCACTTATGGCGGTCTGGGATATGCTGAACCACTGCTAAAGAGCCTGCTTTTCACTGAGGAGCCTGTGGAAAGAGAGATCGGCCGCATTCCTGTTTGGCGTCCAGATGAACTGGTTTCCGCATCGGTTGGTGATCTGACGATTATCGAATCGGGCGAATGCCTGACCCGCAAGCTGCCCCGCCGGAGCGCGATAACTTTGCCCTTCCGCGTGCAGTTCATCTTGGATACTCGGGGAGAATGGGAGGAAGTAGAGCAACGCTTTCGGCGTGATGCGCGCCGCAACGATATGCGCAAGGCCATAAAGCTCGGCTATGAGTACGAGATCAGCCACAAAGAATCAGACCTGGAGATGTTCTATCACGATATGTATCGGCCGACTATGTTGAAACGGCACGGTGATTTGGCTGACTTGCTCCCAAAGCAAGAAGCCTACCAGTTCCTGCGCCACGGTTGGTTGTTCTTGACCAAGCGAGATGGCACCTACGTCTCTGGCGGTCTCTGTCTCGCCCGGCAAGGCGTCGTCGGCTTCAAAGAGATGGGCGTGTTGAATGGTGATGAGCAGTTGATGCGAGAGGGTGCAGTGGGGGCAATGAACTATCTGCGCATTCGCTGGGCGCGTGAACAAGGATTTCGGGGGGTCAATCTGGGATCGTGCTGGCCGTATTTGTCGGGCATTTTTCGGAACAAACGCAAATGGGGAGCGGCTGTGAGTGTACCGCCAAATGAACATAAGCAGATCTGGATCAGCATTCAGCGCGATACACCGGCTGTAGCTCACTTCCTGAACAGCAATCCATGTGTGATCATAGACGGTGGGCGAAAATTGAAGGGTCTGATTGTAGATAACAACTCCGAAGACGTCACCCCCGAGACTGAGGCGAGATGGGACAAGCTGTACGCTACACCGGGGCTGAGTGGCATTCTCGTCCGTTCAGTGGCGGAATTGATGGAAACACCTGCATTCTAGATAATTTCTAGCAATTTTCATACAGGTAGGGGTAGACTTCGGTATGTGTTTTGTGGTATGATGTGTGTGTGTGAACAGTTCTCGACAGCAGTTCAGGGGACATCGTGTTTCCGACGAGATGTGCGCCTCTGAACTCAGGGAAAGGGGGTAAGGCCCATGAAGAGGCGTATTTTTGCTTTCATCGTACTTTCATGCTGGCTGGTATCTGGATTCGGATTCTGCGGTATATGGGAGAACGTGGCCACCGCTGCTCCAGAAAATCATCTGTCGAGGCCCCAGATGGGTCACGACGGGACCAGCGTCTATGTTCAAGCCACCGTCCAGTCTGCGTCACTCGACAGGGATTACGACGGGCTGACGGATGACGTCGAGGAGAATGGCTGGGAGAATCGTGTTGGTTTGTTCATCACCGATCCTCTCGACCCCGATAGCGACGACGATGGTCTCACCGATGGCCAGGAGAAGTTATTTGACACGGATCCCCTCGACGACACGAGCCCGGGTATCTATGTGGAATACGGTGATAGCCTCAAGACCAGCAAATACTTTCCTTGGGAGAGACACGGCAGCAAGTTCATTGCCTTCGAATCTGCCGTCGTGCGCCGTGGATCGACCGTCTACGTGGGTGGCCCCGCCGATGCGACCATCGACATTGATGAGACTGGTTCACTGACGAACTTGCATCCACAATGGAACCCCTGCACAGGGCGATGGGCGATCACTGTGCCGTCTGGAGGAACAGTTGGCAAATACAAGGTCACCTTGGAAAGGGAGGGCTGGAACCAGAGCCTGAACCTGTACGTCATCTTTGAGTTGCCCACCAACATGAGCGATGCCGAAGTGGCGGCATACGTGTACAGCAACGATCCCGACAACTTCAGGGATGAATACGCCATCTGGTTCATGACGAGCATTGATGAGCCGTGGGATCCGTGGCCTCCTTACCATCAGACCCGGGGCCGGGGGTTTGCATTTCAGAGCGATCAGTATGAAGCCTATGTCTTTGAAGATCACATTATTGATGCCATCAATGGTTATACCGGCGAGGAGGGTGCGACAAGAGCCTTAGGCCGTCATCTGGATAGCATACTGAGGTTTGAATCCGAAAGCCTGAAGCTCGATATGTGGAGCGCATTGCACTCAGGAAACCAGCAGGCCCAATGCTCCACCCACGCTTCGGCGATGGCATCCTTTGCCCGTGGGGCGGGCATCCCGGCGCGGCCGGTTATAGCCGACTGGGATATGCACGTTATGGGAAGTATGTTATTCGATCACTCGACAGAAGTGTGGTTATACGGTCGCTGGAGAGTGATGCGAGCCTATCGACGGGATGAATCATCACCTTCCGCGCCTATTGCGGGCGGAATCTACTCCCCACGGGACCGAGATAATTGGTTCTATCCCGACTCGCAGGCAGACATCATTGCAGTCGCCGGTCCAGATTGGGTCTGGGAGCAGATGCAGACGGATTGGGGCGGTTCTCAGGAAGTAGATTACTTCTTCGGTAACTATGACAACCGAAGTATCGTCAGATGGGACTGGGTGGAGACACAGGTGACTCATTACAACGGCTGGGGGTGGGGCCGGGAGCCGACTGACATCGGAGACCCGTATGAGACCTGGCTGCCTGGGCCTTCTTCCGTGCCCACGCCGGGAGTCATCGTCAGTGTCGAGGGGGATGGCACGGTGACCAAGGATCCCAATCAGTCCTCCTATGAGTACGGCGACGTCGTCACCCTCGAAGCCTTCGCCGACGAGGGCTGGACTTTCGACGGTTGGAGTGGTGATTTGGAGGGCACGGACAATCCTGAGACTGTCACCGTCACAGATGACGAGGACATGCACATCACCGCCACCTTCATTCCAAACGAGTATACCCTTGACGTCAACGTCGACGGAGGGGGTTCGGTGACCAGGAATCCTGATCAATCCACCTATCAAGATGGCGACGTAGTGCAACTGACGGCGGTGCATAATCCTGGTTGGTCTTTCGAGGAGTGGAGCGGGGATCTCTCAGGCTCGACTAACCCCCAGAACATCACGATCGTCGACGATATGTCCGTCACCGCCCACTTCACGCGGAACGAATACACCCTCGATGTGCATATCGAAGGAGATGGCTCAGTGAACAAGGATCCCGACCAGTCCACCTATCACTACGGCGACGTGGTGGAACTGACGGCAGAGCCGCATTCTGGCTGGATCTTTGACCATTGGAGCAATGATCTTTCGGGTTCGGACAATCCAGATAGCGTCACGATCGACGAAAACCCATTTGTCACCGCCTGGTTTGTCGAGGAAGGGGCGGGTGGAGGTGGTGATGGAGGCACGCTGGGGTCTACGTTGGCACCGGACACCGTCTCTACACCCACGCCTGACTCGCCCGTCGCGTCGGTGGAAGTACCGGACGAAGCGGCACAGTTGGGGCAGGTGGTAGCCGAATATGGGGTGGACCTGAACGGCGACGGCCGCTTCGACCAACTGGTCGTCGATGTCGAGATCCTGGTTGGCGAGCCGGGGTACTACTCCGTTGGTGGACTGATCGATAGGATCGACGCCACCGCATACGAGATGATGCCCGCCATTGACTCGGCGGCCACGTATACCTACCTCGAAGCGGGTTCTCAGACGGTCGAATTGGCCTTTGATGGCCCATCCATTGCCCTGGCGAGGGCGGATGGTCCATACGAAGTGAAAAGCCTGTGGATTTCGAATCTCGGTCTGGACGCTGATCCGATCGACCTGGCGGTCAACACGCTGGATCGAAAGGATCCGGCGTACACCACGGCGGCGTATAGATACACTGATTTCGACAACTTAGGTGCTGCCTTCACGGGGCAATACACTGAGCACGGGGTGGATGTCGATCGAGACGGCCGTCTTGATTCCTTGACCATCGACACAGGACTGGATATCTCGGAGCCTGGGACGTATACGGTGCTCGGGGAGCTATATGATCGTCAGGGCGAATTCGTCTCTCAGGCTACCTGGACTGGATCCGACTCGCCGGCATCACTCCAGTTTGGCGACATACGGGGAACGGCTGGACCGTACACGCTTGAGAACCTGTATCTGCTGAACGCCGACGATAAGATCGTTGACTCCATCACGCAAGCCTATGCCACGCAACAGGTGATCCGGGTCGAGGGCAAAACGCACATCGCGCGTCAGGATGATGGCGCTGATCTGGGGTTGCAGAGCGTGATCACGGACACGTACTCCGACTCTGGTCTGGACCTGGATGGTGATGGGCTGTACGATCTGCTGAACATCGACGTTCGGGTGGAAGTGGAGGAGGCTGGAGAGCATCGGCTGGAGGGATGGCTGGAGGCAGAGGACGGACGCCTGATCTCCTGGGCCAGCAGTGACTCCGTCAACCTCGCCGTGGGCGCTCATACACTCTCTCTGGCGTTCAGTGGGCCGGCCATCAACTCGCACAATGTGGATGGGTCTTTCACCCTGATGTCTCTGAAACTCCTTGCAGGGGATGCGTACGAGGTGCTCGATCAGGTTGACGTCGCGTATACCACCGCGGCCTATGCGCGTGAGCAGTTCGAGAGCCTGCCGTATTTGGAGCCTGCGGAAGATCGTGTGCTTCTCTTCGAGGATCATATGGAGAACGGTGAAGATGGTTGGACGCCAACCGGGGACTGGACCCTCATCACGTCCCAATATGACAGTCCCACACATTCGTGGACGGACAGTCCCGATGGGAACTATGAAGACAACAGCAACGTATCGTTGACCCTTGCTCAACCCATCGCTTTGGCAGGGTTTGGTAGGCCGGTCCTGCAATTCCAGACGTGCTATGATCTGGAGACCGATTACGATTTCGGGAACGTGGAGATTTCTACCGACGATGGGCTTACGTGGACCAGTGTTGCTACGTACACGGACAGAACTGTCCACTGGACCAACGAGATGGTGGATCTGGGTGCGTTAGGTGAAACTGAGACGTTATGGGCGAGGTTCCGCCTGCACACGGATGCAGGTGTTCGTGCAGATGGGTGGTACATAGATAACGTGTTCATCTACTTGGACAGTGACCTGGACGATGACGGTATTCCCAATGACGTGGAGGTGGGTGACGACCCGGAGGACCCGGTAGACACTGACGAGGACGGCACGCCGGACTACATGGACGATGACTCCGACGGCGATGGAATTCCGGACGAGGTGGAGGCGGGCGACGATCCGGCCGACCCGGTGGACACCGATGGTGACGGCACGCCGGACTACGTGGACGACGACTCCGACGGCGATGGAATTCCGGACGAGGTGGAGGCGGGCGACGATCCGGCTGACCCGGTAGACACCGACGAGGACGGCACGCCGGACTACGTGGATGACGACTCCGACGGCGATGGAATTCCGGACGAGGTGGAGGCGGGCGACGATCCGGCCGACCCGGTGGACACCGATGGTGACGGCACGCCGGACTACGTGGACG
>Ga0180438_10003719_pt1 | contig 22758 bp, 26 predicted proteins | sample SS_ome_12_FD_132455 | JGI IMG/M metagenome (GOLD analysis project Ga0180438, IMG submission 132455) | Hypersaline lake sediment archaeal communities from the Salton Sea, California, USA - SS_3_D_2 metaG | ecosystem: Environmental > Aquatic > Non-marine Saline and Alkaline > Hypersaline >...
AGGGGACCGACGCTGGAGGAGGTCAGTGAAGTATGCTGGCCCAAAACAGCAGAGGCATGTAGGTAACAACGGGGTATTACCGCCCCACAGGATACAGAGGACTGAATGATGCATAAAACCAAAGCCGAAGCCAGCCAACAAAACGCGCCACGCGGTAATGCCTCCGTGTTGAAGCGCCTTGTTATGCGTAACACTGTTCTTAGGATGATCTTCTATCGAGACATTTTGCCGGGCGATATTTTTGAATTCAATGAATTTGACGACGATGAGAGAGACCCATTTAAAATAGATGGCCCGTTTAAGGTGAGGGTTAAGGCCGTGAAGAACGGATACGTGGCCTATGAGCATGTAGCGGGCAGTATGTGGAAAAATGAAAGCATGAAAAGAAGTAGCTTCCTATTTTGCTACGTACCGACTTTTGACGCATAACACCGAGATAGTGAGCCGAAGGCCTCACTTATCGAGCTGTTATATCTAATATGCACCAAGAATCTTTTAATTATACGGAGCTATGGTTGTTGGCTAAGGTTAAGTAACACAACAGGAGAAATGAGATGAGCAGTTACGATGAGATAAGACAGCAGGGCGACATTAATGCAGAGATTCACTACCTGAAAGAACGGATTGAGGATTTGGAGTCCCGTATATCGAAAGAATCATGGGAAGATAACGTCAGCAAAGACTATCCTGTGCTGTGTTGGGTTAGGGATGACGATACCATGCCGTTTAACAGAATTAGGGCGATTATCGGCATTGAGGGGGAAGACACATATAAGTATAAGACGTATGATGCTCCATACGCCCAAGCAGTACCCTTGACAAAGGGAGAGATTCAGCGATTTATGGATAATGCGCCTACCTAGCCATAGCTTTCGCAGGCTTCGAACTCCATGATCCACAATCATTGCATTGGAATCGCTGTCTTTTTGTTGTGCGAGTCCTGGTGAACCCTCTTCCACTATTGTGACCTATAACAGCATCGGCTTCAGAAAGAACTCTGTGTAAGGTTTCAACAACACCCTTATCTATTGTCGGGTATCTGGCTGGAGCGGTGAAGGGTTTAAATTCGGGGAAATCTATGACGCTGGTGACGTGTACCTTGTTGCTGTCAAACCACTTCCAGGCTCCACAGAATATATACCAGTCTTGTAGAATATCTTTGCAGCTAGGGGAGGCTTCGAATAGCTGAAACGTGGTGACAATCATGTGAGATGTCTCAATATCCCACTCTAAACTGAAGTACACCACAAAGGAGTAAGGCGACCATTGCTATAGTTAAGCATTAAAGTCGGGATTTGTCTATTACTTGAACAGACTGGTTGCAAATCTGGCCTGTTTGATGAAGTTTTGAGCTATTTCGTATGTTCTCCCTGGCTTTATATTGGGAATATCAACAGATGACTTGGCGATACTCCAGATATCCTCCACCAAAAGACGATCAGCAGCGGATAGATTCCGGCTATTGATCTCTATCTCGACTAATTTAATAAAATCTGCTGGATCCATCCCCACCGTTAGGGCTTTTTCTATCTTATTAATAGCCCCATCTATTCTAATGGCCCTCACTCTTGGGTCATCCGCAGCCTGTATGAACTGGGCAACCGCATTCCGAGCACCGATATCAACAATTACCTGTCTCTCTGGAGTTAGATTGCAACCCGATAAAATTAGAACAATTGATAGTACAAGGTATTTCATTTCTGCTCTCCTTTCACGCCCAAGGCACCGGCTAACCCTGCTGACAGGGCCATCATATACGCCACCATAGGGACTTGTCCTAGTTGGGCTAAGGTCATGCTAGAACCTCCGTCCATCGTCGTTAGAGAGGCTCCCATTGCGCTACAGAAGCCCATAAGACCTAATAATACTCGTTTAGTAAGTGGATTCATTGGCTGTCCTTTAATAGTCTGTTATGTATCTTCCGCCTATCTGGAGGTATGAACTTCTGCTTTAGTACGTCTGGTGGATCTGGAGGGAATCGCCTGGAATCCCTTAATATATCTATCTGCTGTGTATTTTTTAGCACCCTTTCATCTAATGCCTTAAACCGTTCTTGTTGAACGGCTTGGTTCACGGATATGGTATAGACGTGCAAAGAAATAAACGACAGAAATCCTATCGCTAACGTCTCATAGAGATTTAGCGAGAAAAAGCGTTTTTCTTTTACTTCCTTTGTCATTCATCTAGTCTGCGCTGCCTAATAATGCTTTAATTCTGTCCATTCAGAGCATCTCCATCTCACTATACAGAACTTTTTCAGGCATAGCATTAAATCCTCTTATAATAATTTTCATGGTCTATTATGGAACTTCATCAACGGACATCACACTACATCTAAAGGCTTCATTAACGGCTATACCAGCTCCAGTGATATTGCCTAGTCTTACTGTCACAGTATCAGGAGCAGATACAAAAGCAGATATCATCAGACCTGAAGCCAAACTACCATCAGAAGGCCAGGCGACAGCCTGCATTCTATTTGTTAATGCTCCTGTAACGGTAATGGTTTGATCTGATGTAGAGTTAGCTGCAATAGTTCCGAAATTTAAAGTAGCGGATGCTTGGGCAAAGAAATATAACTCAGCATTACCGCTGTTTATCTTTAACTTCTCAATATTGACCGTTAATGTGCCAGTTCCGCCATGCTCTATATTCCACCTTGCATCTAAGTTAGTATTTTTAACTAATGTATTAAAAACATAATCCGCGCTAACTGTATCTTCTAGTGAACCTACATAATCAGGATTTCTTAGCTTTCTCTGTATAGCTTGTAATTTACTTGAAGAAGGTTCATTGTTTTGATCTACACCAAACACTAAATTACCTGTTGAAGCATCAGTATAAGAATCAACTATTCCAGAGATACCATTACAATATAATATATTTCCATAGCCATTGGCGCCGAATTCCAATTGATTCCCAGTGTTATTCTCCATAAATATAGAACCAGTATTGGAATGAGAATTTATAATAATTCCGCCAGCAGTATTACCAAAAGCTTTAACCATCAAAAAATTATGGTGTCTGCTTCTATTTGCCAGAGTTCCACTATTAACAATATTTAATCCGTAGCCACCATTATTAGAACAATGAGCAATAATCTGCCCATGATTATTGTCAGTATAATTTTCAGTAAATCTTAGACCATCACCATCACAGTTATTAACCAATACTCGACATCTAAAGCTAGGGCCATGCTCCCATACAAGTCCATGACCACGCATATCTGTTATATGGGTCTCTACTTCTGCCAAAATAGAGTTAGCACCACCATACCCTATAACAATGCCGTTACCACTCCCAGATGCAACATCACCACCATCTATTTTGCCACCAAGAATTTTTGTTGAATGTCCGGTTATTCTAAAAACATCTGTGTCTACAGAAGGCTTTATAATTGCGCCTTGAGATAAAATAAACCTGACTCTTTTCCCATCATCTAAAATCGGCTCAGTAATAGTCCATGTGCCATCTGGAATAAATACATCACCACCATCACTGGGAAGAGAATCTACAGCAGCAGCAATTCCAGTAGAAAGATCAGAGGTCGTAGCGCCATAACGTCTTACATCATGCCTATCTGGGCTATATTCATACTCAGCAACCCCCGTCTCACCTGATAGGGGAGGGTAGTGCCTAAGAATAGGGCTTGTCGCGTCATTAGAGGGACCCACAAACACTTTATTTAAATTAGAGTGTAGTGTTGCAGTTGTGCCGGTAGAGTCAACAATATCTGCTACCGTTATAGTAAGACTAGAGACGTTTGATACAGTGCCCCACCGATCGAGCCCACCCGTTAGCTTAACTCTTCGCCCCACATGAAACTCTGAGGCGTCAGCCACAGTGAAAGTCGAGGTAGTCGCATAGGTGGCTGTTGAAATGTAGATCCAATGTCGATTGGTGTCTAAATCCCGCTTAACGACGTCTTTTAATTGCCTGAGATGATTATCCCCTTGCGAAATAACATCTGCGCCTGCGGGGTTAGCTTCATCGAGCTCATTGATGTGCGTTGCTGATTCTAGTGCCATAATTTAAACCTGATTAACCGCCGGAGCGTATGAAGTTATGGTTAGTGCGCCTATAGGTGCTTGCCATTGCGTTATATTATTAATTGCTAGCGGGGAGTAAGATGTCAAAGTAAGAAAGCCAGAAGGCAGACTTTCAATAATATTGGATTCATTGTCATGAATAGCGCAGTGCCAAAATGAAACCCCTTTTGTACAGGTAAGGTGATCATTTATACCTGGACTCCAATCAGCGCCTTGATTGCCTTTAAGATTCGTGTTTGTAAAATCTATGATTGTATTGTTATCACCAAAGATAACCGTAATAGTTTGACCCTTAACGCCATCGTTAAAATCTGTGATAGTCGTCGCTGAAGTGTTTGATGTAAAAAAAGTACTCCGACCTTTTACCGTCGGAGTCGAGTCACCATCTACAAAATTAATATAGTTATTGGGGTAGATATCTACCTTTTGCAGTATGTCAGAGATTTGGCGTAGCTGGGTAAATACATCAGAAAAACTCTGTGGTAGAGCTGGCGCATAAAGTTTAACGTTGCTCATTTTGTTCTTGCTGTGATCTCATAAAGTCAGCGAAGAACACAGCGTCTGCTGATATCTTCTGTGCTGGCGTGGGACTTGAAATGTTTGTCTTTAAGTTCTTCAAGCTAACCTGGGGCCTCATTAATAGTTCGGTTAATTCCTCTACACTTCTTGCTTTCTTGGGAACATTCTTCAAGTACGCTTCAACAACTTTTTTCCCATCTTTCCCAGCCCTGACGACAGCGTTTGCTAATCGTGAGTTATTCGCCGTCAAAGTCTGTGAAAGCTTTCTTGATACCTGCCCTATAATAGGAACAGCAATAGCCCCAGGGGTTCCAAATGCCGCGCCACCTGCCATCATGCCACCAGCAGGAAGAAGCATTCTTACAGCCTGATCCTCACTGAACCCTAGTTTTCCTATTAATTTAGTAAGATTCGCCGCAGTAGTACCCTGAACTACTTTCTGCATGGCAGACTTTTCTTCTGCTGAAAATCCGCGCATCTTTTTTTTATTATTTAGCAAAGACCTGAATTGAACTCGAATTCCGTTTTCAAATCCTGTCGCCTGGTTTTGGGCCTTACTGATAGCTTCATCAAGTAATTCTGATTTCTTCGCTCGCTGATATAATTGGCGTGCGTCTTTATATTTTGCGCCAACACCTTTCGCTGCCCCTTTAGCGAAGTCATGGGGTTTTAGGTCGTCCATGAAGTCATCGATCATATTAACCATTATGGAGCCCATTCTTGCGTCTGCTGGATCAATACTAGCCGCAGCGCTTTTTGCTATCTTCCTTAGTGTATCCAATTCTGTGGTCGTGAGAGGGTTGTCTTGCGCCTGGATAATCCTGTTTAGCGCGGCCGTAGATTTTGGGTGTAGAGTAGGGTCGATGCCCTCCCTTGTTGCTTTTTTGGCTATTCCAGCTCCGAGAGAATTAATACGCTTAGAAGTAACAATAGCACCAGCGTCATCCAGCTCATTATATATCCCCCTTGCTGCTTTCTTTAGGTTTTCCGCTGTAGGCGCAGCATTCTTCAAGTACCTATTAACAACTTTGGCTGATGCCCGTGGCAATTTTGCCAGCTTCCTTACAGGGGCCGCGCCTGTCGCCATTATTAGAGCGGTTGGAATAGTTTCACCTATAGCCCCACCCACTGGCCCGCCGACCTTGTATCCAAATTCGCCAGCACTTTCCTGTGCCGACTTTAGCACATCCGTAATGGGCTGCATAAAATCAACCACGTCCTGTAGACCCTCTTGGCCCTGTTGTGTTCTAGGCTGAAAGGTTAGAGCCTCCCTTGTCTGCTCGACAAATTCAGGCCCTTTACCAAAAGGCAAGCCAACAATTCCAGCCAGCCCTGACAATGGCTCTGCCAGAATGCTAGAACCAATAGTTAGTGCTGGCTCAACAAATCCAGACAATAATCCGCTAGGTTGCTGGTGCGTAGTTATCCCGCTAGATGATTGCATAGGGGGCGGCTGCTTTGATGCAAGATACTCTTTTATTTCTTGGTCTGTATAACCAGCCCTTTTTGCTGCTTCTCTGTCAAATGCCATTTTATCTCTCGAATGATGATAATGGAGGCTTGTTTGCCTGTTTCTTGGCGTCAGCTATTGCTTTTGCCATAGTGTTGGCCGTGGAATGTGGGTCAAGGTATTTTTCTATATTATTCAGGAACAAATTATAGGCGCGCCATTTTAGTTTGACCGTTTCCGGGTGGTCCCAAGGCTTAGGCTTGAATCTATCGGCGGTATTCCTCACCTCCTCGGGAGGCATCGCTGCGCCGGTTTCTGTTCTAGTTATCGCCTGTATCCCTAGCTCATACGCCGCCCTAAGTCGCCCGGCCTCCTCTGACAAGAACATTGCTGATGCGGGGGCAGCATCAATTGTCGCCATTTCAACAATAACACCTCTATTTATATCGCCTTCAGGCGTGAACAAAATAGGCTCTATTGTTGGTACTTCCGCTTTTGCGGTGTTTATCATTGCTTGCTTGCCAGCAGACTCAGCAGGTCTTGGAGTTTCTTTTAATTGGTATCTGTTGGGGTTACTGATTAAATCTTGTTCTGTCGTGGCTATGCTAGGCATTCTCCCGGTTTGCGTGTCATACAACTTCTTAAGTGTGTCCAAAGGAACACGCTTGTTGGGGTTTACTTGATCGCCAACAATGTTCTGTACTAAAGGTGATTTACCTATTTGCGTAAATTGCTGATAGCTCATATCAGACGGGACAAGGTCAAACTCCTTGGCCTGAAGATAGCGGTTGATATTGGCATCCAGTTTTGGTGATTGTGGCGTTGCCGCTTGCAATAATTGTTGGCCCACATATTCGGGTGCACCCGGCAGCAATCCTTTCAAAACTCCTGCTTGTTGGGGGTTAAGGAACGGTTTAATCTCTGGCCCCATTTGGTCAGAGAAAGGATTCGGGATTGATGCTGCTCCTGTTTGTGCCTGGTCAATCTGCTCAGCTAGCTTTTGCTGCATTAGTTCTCTCTGGGTAGGAACCCCAAACAGTTCGCCAAGCAAAGTACCTTCTAAGAAAGCCATAATTATCTACCTAATTGAATGGGCGCAAAGATCCCAGGACTAGCCGTTGTGCCGCTAGATGAGCTTTGCATGATCGGAGAGCCGAGCAAGGAGGAAAACTGTTGCGCGGCGGTAAATGGTTGCTGCATTTGCGCCTGCTGCTGTGCTTGTTGTTGTGCGCCAATTCCGCCTAAGAAGTTAGCAGGCATCATGCTTGCGCCAAATAACCCTGGTACCATACCCAATGCTTGGCCTCTAAGGTCTTGTGCCTGCGTAAAGGCTGGAAGGAATAGCTGATTAAGGGTAGAGCCTAAGTCTCGCTGAAAGGCGTCTGCGGCTTTTTGAGAGGCTATTCCCGGTCGGGAAGTTGCTCTCCCAGAGGACAACAAAGACCCCCTACGGATACCTGGGATGATATCTTCTCTAAATGTTTGCCCCATCTGGTCTGCTACACCACTAGCAACAGCTTGATACGGGTCTAGGTTTACATCTCCAGACAAGAGGCTCCCCAGTGCTTGTTGCATACCCTGGACTTGTGGCTGAAGTCCTCTGGCAGTTTCAGCCCCCATTTGATGTGCTTCCATCTGTAAGGGGTTAAATCCCGCCAATCGGCCCAATTGACCGCTACCAAATAACCCTGAAGCCTCGCCAAAGAGTTCCTGCAAGAATGGCAGCTGAACACCCGCTATGCCTGTTTGTGATTGACTACCCCCCGCACCTCCAAAGAGAGCATCCCGAGTCCCGCCCAGGTTCCCGCCAAGAGTCCCAAGAGGATTTACAGCAAAGTTGCCTATTGAGCTAAATAATCCCATAATATTTTACCTTCTGCCTACTGGCTGATATTCAATGTCAAAAGAATGGACATTCCAGGCTGTATCTGTGTCAGATTCAAACCGAATCCCAAAGAAACGCCCAGTTACCCTTACATCTAGTTTGTCGTCTGTTGTTGGGTCGTAACTGTACGTTGTCCACGTATAGCCCTCGCCCTTTGTGTATTCAAATCCCACCTTCACCGTTAGCGCTACATTGGAGTCCACTCGTGGATATATTCGGGCAATTCGTTTTATTGTTGTTGGGTCGTCAAGGTCAATGCCTGTTTTCTCAACATAGCTAGTGAAGCTAGACCCATTAAATTGGTTCGTATTATCCGCTTGGAATAGTTTGGTATTCGTTGGATCGGTGATTAAAAGCTTATTTTCTGTTGGGTTAAACGCACGTTGATTCCAAGCACCCGAATCTGTATCCCAGGTGTCGGCATCAGCATCCCAGGTGGTGTTCTCTGAGGGGTCTATAATCCCATATCCGATATACGGGGTGTTCGGAAGCTCACGTACAGCAAAGGAGTTTTCCTGATAATTCCAGACTAATGCGAGATCACAAAATGTAGAACCTGTCGATGGAAAGCATAGCCAGAGTTCATTTTTGGCATAATTAGGTACAGTGAAAGACTGATCATAATTGTCAGAATCCAACTGATTAAATAACCACCGTTGCATCCGGCGATTAATAATAGATTCAATATTCGCGCCATCGTGAGCAACCACGTCACCCGTAGTCAAACAAACATGTCTACCGTAGATTTCAGAAACGCAGTTTGTGGACAAAAGCCCCGATGTTTTGAAAATCTGCTGAAAGGAGAAAACATCATTCCCGCCTATGTAAGCCATAGACCATGTGGAGTCTGTGGAATACACCATATTATTATTTCTTAGCGGAAGACAATCGACTAGATTCCCGGCAGACTCGCCAAAGTTGGTAAATCCGGCATCCTCTGATGCGTCGGCTTCATCCCAGGTCAAAGGTACGGCTCCCGCTGCTGCGGAGGTGGACCAACGCATTTTATGCGGGAAATCAGTGCCGCCCTCCACAGTATAGAGGGCAAGCAAAAATTCCCTAAAAGGTCTTATAACTTTAGCGGTATAGCCTTGATCTTCCCAGGTAACGCCTGAAGAATAAGTTAATGGAGCTAGATCGGTAGTGCCAGCGACGGGCGTGAACATTTGTGGCGCGTCTACCCCGTTTGTAATAACAGGGATTCCTGATATTAGACCGCCTGTCCATAAATTCGCTGAGTTGCCCGTAAAATCTTGATCACCTCCCCCTGACTGCCTTGTTATATTCCCGTGAGTGGTTCCGTCTGTGAGATAGACTTTGTCTAATCCCGCATATATCCAATAGTATAGCGAAGTGGTTGGAACAGGCAACACCCAATAAGGCGCAACCGTTGGCGGATCATAAGCTACTGAATGGCCTTCAAATTTCTGTGCATAACCATTATGAAATCGGATATTCTGGGCATCTGTCCAGGCGTCATCTGGGATATCGTATTCATCAGGATCATTAATTATCCCTAGATCGCCAATATTTAAAAAGCGCTTAATCATCCGTTGTATCCATAGCCAACAAGATAAATAGTTATATTCGTGGAGTCATTAAATGTACTTACCCAATAAGCTTCAAATACCCTAGAAGTTATTGGTACTTTTACTGAAGAAGTTGTTCTTCCCTGCCCGCTACCATTACTATTTGTATATGTATAAACGGTACTTATTAAGTTATCACCACCAATAGTTTCAGAGCTACCATCATCTCTAGCATAAACAAGAATAGCCCGACCTGTATCAGCGGTATCGCCTGAACTAACACCCCATGAATCAACTTTAATCTCAATCCAATCAGCATCAGACGGCACACTATCAAGTGCCGTCCAAGTATTAGTAGCGCCTGATCCTGTCGCACCTATATCCCCACCAACCCACGTTGACTCAGTTAATGAATGAATATTAAATCCTGTATCTGAGACATTCGGATTACCGTTTGCATTATCAGTAAATACTGGATTGGCTCCGCTTGGAGGTAATAAAGCAGCAGGAATCTGAGCGCTAGCGTTTAGCTGAACCAATAAGCTAGCCGCATTAAAATTGGCTAATAAGCCAAAATTACCCACAGTTATTGTATGCTGCGCAATCCCTGAGATCAGGTTCAAGTCAGAAGGTGTAGCTGTTACGGCTCCATTCATATTCGGGAACGTCTGCTTGATCGTTTTTTTGATCAATCTCAGATGGTCATCACCTTGAGATTTTGAGTCCGTCGCCCCAACAGGATTAGTTGTAACAAGATCGGTTATATAGTCCCCGGTTTCTAATGCCATAGAATCACCTAATTAGCCACAGACATTAGCGGCGAACCGCTAACCTTGCGTTTATTATCTTCTTTCTGAATCATGCGTTTGGCGTTCTGGTATCTCATCTCCCAGTATTCCCTTTCTTTGTCATTACCAATGTACTCCCATGCTTCCACAAGAGACGCCGACAAAAGAATGTCTGGCGCGTTGTTTGTAAACCAGTTTGTCGTATTGGAATCGCTTAACGCTGTAGGACGGGCATAATACGTGCCAACTATCGTATAGGTTGAGTCTGGATAAGGGCCAAAAATGAAGTTATCCCCATCTTCGCCGATATATTTAGGCACTGAATCGCTGGACCTCGTTGGATAGTTTCGATAAATCCACTCAGCAGACTGCTTTAACAGGGGCTTGTCTGGACTTCCTGATATACGGGCATGCTTTAATTCAACATAATCGGAGGGCATAGCGGCTACCCCTGAAGCAATCGTGACACTTAACGCGGTTTCCATCGTCCTGATGCGTAACTCTCGATAGATTCTATTCTCGCCTAGCGAGATAAATTCAGGCACTCTTGATGTGTGCGCCGTAGAATCTATCCAGTTTTCTACCGATGTCTGTAATTCTGAGTAATTGGTGATAGCCATTAAGAAGCCTTCTTGATTTCGGTTTTTGATGCTTTCCAGTTTTTGAAGGATCGGGTTAAGTCTTTTATCCCGATATCTCGATACAATTTCACAGAGTTAGCCCAAACATATTTTTTGGGATGGAATAGCCAGCCTGTAATCTTAGGCACCATGACCCAGGCCTCCTTACCTAAAGCCCCAGCTAGTTGAGTCACCGAAGTAGGGACCGCTATCACAAGGTCTAGCTCAGAGACCAAAGCCGCTGTTAGATCGTAATCTTTGATTTCGGTAATCCACGGAAAGTGATGAACCTTTATGCCGCGAGTCTTTTCAAATTCCGCTACTTCATCCGAGGCGTCATTATATTGAAGTGAAACCCACTGAATATCCTTATCTCTCAAAAGATGCGCCATTGATTCTAGCGTTTTCTGTCTGAATTGCTTTCTGGATTGTTTTGTTCCGCCGGTCCACGCGATACCCACCTTTAGCCCATCGCCAAGAGAATCCAAGAGACCTCTCATGGCCTTTCTCATATCAGAGTCAGCTTTCAGGTAAGGCGTGCCAGGGAAGTCTTCGTTTCTCTTCCGGTAATACTGCAAAGCCCCAGCCTGGGTAATATAGGCATCCGGTTCTACGTGAGATGGTAGCGCCAATTCAGCCTGCCATCTGGAGCCCGCAACAATCACATTCTCAGGAAGGGAGCGCTCCATCAAGCCTTTTAATCTGGGCATACCGTCATAAATGACATATTTACAATTCTTAGCCATATCCTCAAAAACTGAGGAATAAATTAGCTCATCGCCTATCCCTTGCTCACCATTAACAATCACGGTCTGTCCCGGCGTACCGTCCCACATCGGAAGGTCGCCATACTGAATATCAGGCCTTGAGGCATGTCCGACCATTGAGTGATAGTTTTTCCAGCCTTCCTCCCAATCCTGAAGCATTAAGCAGGCAAAGCCTTTTGTTGATTGTCCTACAACGTAATCAGGATCGATTTCAAGGCACTTGTCTATCCACTCCATAGCCGCATCAGGGTTACACATTTGCAGCTCTAATGAGGCCATGTTCGCCATAGCCGCCAAGGAATCAGGGTTTAACTCAAGGGCTTTTTCTAAACACCATCGGGTAGCCTTCCAGCCTTCCTCATCGTCTGTTTGGCAGCGGGCAAAGTTTACCCAGACCTCTGGTCTGTCTGGTGTCATTTTGGCACACCTGGCAAAGGCATTATAAGCCAGCCCTTTTTTGGCAGTTTGTATCATGATTCCGCCAAACAGAAACAATGCCGGAGCATCGTTAGGATCTTCGTCTAGCAAGTCGTTTACAATATTGAGCGCTTTTTCATATTCGCCTCGCTCATAGGCTTCTTTAGCTTGGATATGTCGGTTCATAGCTTTATCTTATTTGGATTGAGTTTGCGGTTTTCTGCTTTGTTTAGCTGCTTAACAGCATAATCATGCCACCCTCTTGAATAAGGTGGGTGCCCGCATTGCTGAGACCATTCCAAGACTTTTATTTGCGGTATCGTGCCGACATACCATCGGTTCTTGGTTCTATCCAATTGCCCCTGAGCCCGCATATTGGCCTCAAGGATCGGATTCACGTCCTGAACCGATTTTATAATATTCTTCCCGGTTTCCGAGTCTGTATAGAAATAATCAGTTATCCCAGTAAATGGGTCATAACCTAGCTTCTTCATGTGTCCTCCGTAATATGCTTATGCCTCTTGCCAGTTCTTATTTTTGAAACCATCTGGTCAGATATATTATATCGTTTAGCTATATCTCTGCCTGTTTCATGACTGAACTTTATATCTCTTATCTGTTCATCAGTTAAAAACTGATTCCATTGCTTGAACGGTCTGCGGTTCCGTTGTTGCTCTGACCTGGTGGCCCATCGGCAATTAGATTTCTCATAATTACCATCTGGATCTATGCGATCAATCGTATGCTTATTGGTTGGTGGATCGCCCATATCTTCATAGAAATTATCGAATACTAACCATCTGTCACAGACTTTAATGCCTCTGCCACCATAATACTTATACCCAGTAGCTTTTGGATTAGAACATCTTTTTTTCATGTCATCCCATGATCTATATACCCTGGTATTCGTCATTCCATGTGTAGTCGCTCTTTCTTTTGAAAGGCAGCCGCATGACTTAACCTTTCCTGATGTAAGATCAAATGAGGCGTTTACCTTTTCTGCCCCACAATCACAAATACAAAGCCATTTAGTTTTATTTTTTATTCTAATCGTATCTTTTACAACTAAGCGGCCAAACCTCTTTCCTTTCAAATCTGCAATTTTTCTCATGATAGTCCTCCCCAGTACGGCTAATGTACTGGAGAGGATACCATTGCTGATAGGTGATCGTCAATCTATCAAGTTAGGACTTCACCTATTTTTCCGCTCGATGCTTCATTCTTCGCTTCCAAAGTTAGCTCAGTAATCAGCATGGCTCGGTCAGAGTCACCCGTTTTGGCTAGTGGAGCGGTAGACATACCGCGAAGTTCTGCGATAGCCCAATATTCCATATCCAACAGGTAAATCTGATTGGTTGGCATGAATCGATTTGGCACAATTGAATGCTCACCAAAGTCGGAAACATACACATCAGCAGCACCCACAACCGTACCTTGTGACTTCCCGGGTACATCTTTGTATAGCGTTGCGATACCGCTCAGATTTGACAGTTTACGCTTCATTGCAGAACCGACCATGATCACAGAAGGATCACCGCCATTATCCCAGCAGGATGCGATAACAGTCGCCAAAGGATCTTCTAACTGTGTTGCAGTAGTGACAGTCAAGCCGGTGCCTGCAACAAACCCAGCGCCACCGCCTGGTGTGGTACCAGTAGATGACATCTTGTGGAAGTTAGAACCCAACCAAGCACAAACACCACCCAAAGCGCGGGCTGTAGCCGTGGCGGTAGGTGCATCACGATTCTGAGTGCTTAAAAGCGTTTTCTCAATATCGCGTTTTAGCTCACGACCACGTTTAGCTAGCTGGTATTCATACTCATCAGACCGGCCCGCCGTATTTACAGCACGCTGAGTACCAGAAACACTGATAACCTTACGGAAAATCTGTGTCCGGTTCCCTGGGCGAGTTGTGGCGGCTGCGGCGTCTGCGGTAGCGTCATCACCTTCAAGGTGAGCCACGGAAGTAGCTGCGGCTAATGAATCAGTTTGCCATTCATGATTGGTTGCGGTTGCGGTAGTACGTCCGATACCAGAGGCAAAAGGAGTCTCCATCGGAGAGATATCATAAATAACGTCCGAAAGGTCTTCACGATTACCAATAGCATCAAACGAAGTAAAAGTATTGACCGGTAAAGCCATGACTTATTCTCCTATTGTTTGAATTTTTGTCTAAAAATTGCAGCAGCATCCTCCATTGATCCGGTTTGTTTTAGCGTCTTTCTTAGCTGGGCTTCTTTTACACCATTAGCTTCAGTTTTTGATGGACGCTTACCGGGTTTTAGTACTTTAGGTAAAGGTTTCTTTAATTTCTTCTCCGCTGTTGCCTTACCTTGGTCATACAACATAGCCTTGTAAGCTAAGGTGATCGCAGTGGCATCATTGGTGTTAGAGATCACCTCATCAGAAAGCCCTTGCTCTTTGAGGTAAGAAGTAACCTCTTGAGCTACGTTCTCGCTCCATGTGGGAATGTTTTTAACAATCTGGTCACGCTGAGCCATAAGATAGGCTTGTTGCTGTTGCTGCATTTCAGCCGCAATCTGCTGGTTTGCCTCAGCTAGTGACTGCTGTGCTACGGCCTGCAATTCAGAGAATTTCTGTCTGCGTTCTGCCAGCTCTTGCTTGCGAGCCGCGTACTCAGACGGATCATCTTCTCTCAATTCCTGCCAATTAATATTCTCATACGGTGCGAGAAACTCTTTCTCTAAAGTCTCTAAAAGAGTGTTTTGCTGTTGCGCTATTTGTTGCGATCGCTGAACTAATCCACTTAACGCAGTCTCGCGTTGTTTTTCTAGTTCGGCGATCTTTTTGCTGCGATTGGTAAGGTTTGCGTCTCCCTGGTATGCGTTTATCAGTTGTTCTAGGTTTACGTCGGATAAATCCTCACCGTCCTTAACTCGGAAATTCAAAGACCCTTCTTCGTTGATATTCAACCAGTCAGGCTTTGCACCAATTAATTCGGCAAGTTCTTCGGCTCCTAGCTCAAGTGATTCGGCTCCGGTATCGGCTCCTTCTACTTCGCTGGTTTCCTGAGCTTCCACCTCGGTGGATTGCTCTTGTTCAGGCTGTTCGGTCTCTATGCTTTCGGTAGGTTCCGCCGCCGCCTCTACGGTCTCTTCAGCACCCTCTTGAGGTGCATCAGTAGATTCTTGAAACATCCCTTTGAATTGCTCTGCTGCTTGTTCCATTGTGCTCATTTACTGTCCTCCAGTTTTTGCAAGGCTTGTTTACCATGCGTAATTTCTAACTTAATTGCTCGTTTCATTTCCGACAAAACGTGATATTTATTCCAAAGCTCCTCGCGTTCGTCTTTGTCTGCGCTTTTCGTTGATCGCCATTTATCAAGAATATTTTCCTCAATAGCATCAAAGTAATCCTTTAATATGTTTAGCCGTTCGCCTGCTCTATCGCCTCTAGCGATAACTTCTCTTAGGCCAACATCAGTAGTAGTTCCTCTTCCTCTTCCCACGGGTGCCCTCCTTCCTTCTTGATGCGTGTTTCTGTGCGCTTGATCTGCGAAGCAAGCAGCTTGATTTTTCTGGGGCTCTTGTCTTTAACAACCTCTTCAACCAAGAGATCCATCTGTGATTGACGGTATTCCTCCAGCAACATAAGCAACTGTTGCTGGGTTTCTATGAAATACTGATTCCCGCCGATGATGACTTTGCGACGTTTTGCCCTCTTTCCTCCGCCTGCCGTTGGCTTTACTGTCTCAACAAGAGACGGATTATTAACATTAGGATTAAATGAGACTAACCGCAGATAACCAGGCGGAATTTCACCAACAACCGACCCAACAACGTCCGTCTGAGGCGCGTAGCCTGTTAGGGTTAAAGTACCCGCAGGTGGAACCTCGATTGTTGCTGATACTTGGGCTAGTTGTGGGGCAAACCCTGTAAGCGCTAAGCTCCCCGCCCCTGGAATGGCAACAACATTACCAGCGATAACCGCGTCTGGAGCATAAGAGAATAAGTTTAAATTTCCCGCAGGGGGCGCTTCTGCTGTGTTGCCAACCTTTGCAACACCTGGAGCAAACCCCGTTATAGAAAGCGACCCAACAGGAGGTAGCTGCTCTATCGTGCCATTAAATGTAACGCTAGGCGTTATGCCTGTTAGAGTTAGCGACCCAATAGGCGGCAGTTCCTCTATTGGGCCACCAGCCGCTGCGGCCTTTATCGCTATACTCAACCACTGTCTAGCCGTACCATTTACAGTAGTTGGGAAGCTCATATTATAGCCCAAAGAATCGAATGAGCTAAATGAACCCTCTGAGTGTTTGGCGTATCCGCTTATATAATCATAGACTTGAACAGCGTTAGAGGTCGAATGATTACTGGCTTCATCCGATGTCCCTGCCCCATCATCTGAGGCAATACCCGAACAGCTCTCAGTTGTATCATCAAATGCGCCTATTCCGAGATATACTGGGTCATCCGTCTTTAACGTGTTTACTGTTGGCCCGCCCGTCATGCCTAATATGACCGCTTGTGGCTCAAAGGCAGGATCTTCTACGTTCCACGTCCCGGTTGAAGTGGGTGAACTTACAACATCAACCGAAACACCATTTGTGTCGCCGGTATCCAAAGACATAGCGATAAAGTAGTCATTGCCTGGACTGTCGGCACCTGTATTGATTGAGAAACCATTAGCATCAAAATCTTGTGCTGTGCCTGCATAGGCTTGGGAATCACTGAAAATTTGCACCAAACACGCATCATTCCTTGTGATTGTTCCAGCTACAGCCGAAGTCTGTCCTGCTCCGTTGTAATAGGCAACACACCCCTGAGAAACAGAGTCCGATGAGTTATTATGCGCAGCACCAAAATTTATAACTGCTTGGGTTCCTATACCTGACGCATTGTAGGCCACGCCAGCGGTTAAAACTAAATTCGGTTTGAATCCAATACCAGTAAAATCATTAACGCCCGTAGTCGTTAGCTGCAATCTGGAAACATCATAATCAGTGCAGCCCTTAATCAATATAACGGTAAGATAATAAGCAAGACCACCGTCAACTGTAGTGAAATCAATGGTTATTCCATTAGTGGCCCATGAGTCAAAATTCCCGGCAACAACCGTTCCCACACCATCAATATCAACTAATAAAGATGCCCTGGCTGAATCGGCACGATAAGTGTCAGTAGTTCCTTGATTATCCTCTGCACTAGCCGACATACCCTGAGTCGTTGTGCCGTCAGTAAACGAAATACCGATGATGGAATCATCAGCAGGGTTGTTTGTGGTATTCGCCATTGACGTGATAATAATGGCCGCTTGAGGCGTGCCAAACCCGCTCGACTCAAAGGATTTTGTCGTTGTGGTTGTTGGCGTTGTGCCGTTTACGACTGCAATTTCAATGGACATTAGACTTTAAATATATAGACGTTTTCAGTTGTACCATTAACCCCAATATACGCCTGCTTTGATGGGATATACTGGAATCTACCGTAGGTGCCGTTAGGCTGTTTGGTAGTTGGTGTTACGGTATTCGATGGGTTTATCGTCACTTGTGTGCAGACCCAGGTATCAGGGTCGATTTCGTATAAATTTACACCACCATTCCATAAAACGAATTTTTCCCTGACCGGATTAAATATAAATCCGGGAGCTTGCGCGTATTCAGGGAACGCATCGCCTGTGGCCGTTCTTTTTGTCCGTATACCACTGGTTAAATCACAAGATACTAAACCGTGACTCGAACCCGTTGAGACCATCATCTGCCTAACAGGATCAATAGCTGCTGTGGTGTAGTTTTCTACATATAACGTAGGACCACCGATATCAGTCCAGGTATTATCTAATGAGTTATATCGTTGCAGTTTGGCATTGTTGTTATTCCCCACCCACACGTAAGCATTACCCGTCGATGGATCATAGGCTGTGATTGTGCCAGCATCACCGGGATTGAACGGTAGCAGCGTTTTTGTGCCGTCCCAAGTTAATGTTGATAAATCCAACCCAGGACTGACCGGATAGCTTAATCCTGTCGGATTTATGCCCTGAACACCAAATGACATTAAAGTGTCAATGCTTTCTAAATAACACAGGGAATTGTAAGAATGGAAAGAGGCTGGGGTATCGTCTGATTGAAGACCTGAATAAGTGCCAGCGCCACCGGCAAAACTTGGTTCCGTTATTCGTGACCACGAAAGGGAATCAATATCGAACGCATAAACCTCATTGCCTGCATAATCCCCATGACCTCCACCCATGACTAGCAATCTATTTCTGGTGGTATCGTAAGCACCGCCTGACCAAGTGGTCATAATAGATGCTGGATCGCCAGCCGGAACGGGATCAGGATAGACCGCAGATAAGTTACTTCCAGTAACCTCTAACCAAGTGCCCGGTGCCATAGCATCTATGGCATTAATCGTGCCTCCCGATAATTCTACAATCCGCGCCTTGACAACCGATTTTGTGTGATAATTAAACATATGCCTCTCTGCGAGCATAAACAGAGAATGAATATAATGCAGAAACTCACTTTTATTCGGCGCTGCATCTAATTTTCCCTTCAACCAATCCAACTCAGATTCTTCATCAGCCGTGATTGAGAATGTAGTAATGAAATCCTGTCTGGATATTTTTGTATCAGTCCATTCAACAAATGCCGCCCAGAATTGATGGACGGGAAGTCTTGGCCTTTCAAGACCGGATAAACGATCTAATATGCTCATCATTCCCCTATTGGACGGTAAACGTCAAACTCTGCGGATTCCATGACTGATACGTGTGGCTAATAAACGCCTCGCCGATTTTTGCACCGTTTTTTGTTACCCATACGCGGCAATGAATAATATCGTTATGATTTACCTCTCTACCGAATATCTCAGTCGTTCCGCTAACGCTTGTTTCAGTGCCAGGGACTGTTCCAACTCGCGCCTCGGCTCCATCGTTAACCCTGCAATTTGTTTTCATGCTCACATCAGGGTCTGGAAATGGATTCCACCCGATAGTGAAGGAAAACGTATCCGCTACAGCCGGTAACGCCGTAAATAATGCTAAAATCAAAATTAATCTATTCATATCAGCTAAGCCTCTTTGTAATACGCTGCTCATAAAGCGTTTTTACCTGCTCTATTTTCTCATGATTGCGGCTTAACTGTTCCATGCTACACCCCATCATCGTAAGTGCTTTAATTAAGCTCGAAGCAAACAGGATTAGGTGAGATATGTAACTCTGTACCCGCTGGGACAGTGATCTCTGCCGTTGATAGCTGCGACCAGCACACCAGAATAGAGGCAGTCTGAGTCATGATTACCGCAAACTTAACATTGGTCATCGCGGAGCCTGCTGGAGCCGTCCACACAACCGTGTTAAATGTCCACGAATAGGTGGAAGTTGTGGTTTTAACTGACCAGTTCACCGTCAATGGCCGAATAGTGTAGCCGTTATCTGTGGCGGTTAGCTCGTTAGTTAATTGACCACCTGAAACAAGTGAGGCTGTGGCTGCATTACTAGCAGATGAGTACAGCCGCATAGTGAATGAGGTGTTCGAGCCGGATAGATCAATAGAGCCACTACCCAAGGCACTCTTAAAATTGTTATAAAATTCCCAGGCAGTAGTTGCCATATTATTCCCCTTTGCCGCCTTCGCGGATCATTGTTGCAATTAAACCAGGACCGTGAACCTTTAAGTTCCAGTCTTGCCCGAATGCTTTTACCATCGTCATGAAATCCATTGATTGCTGGACCATCCATGCCGACACTGTGAAGATGTGATCGTTTAGTTTGATTTGTACGCTTTCCTGATTATCCGCGTTTGGCTGGTCATAAGCATGATGTTTTCCGTCCAGAAAACAGGAATCAAGCCCGAATATCTCAAAGTTTGAATAGCCCATGATTTGCAATAAGCGAATAGCTCTCAAGGCTATCGTGGACCCGCCCTGAATAGGGACCCATTGATCTGTGTACTCATGGATGATCTCGAACTCCTCTGTTGAATTCATCGCGTGCCAGATTAACACCCGTTGACCTTCCAGCTTATCGAATACCGCAGGGTCACACTGGGAGGCAACAAAATAGGTACACCCCTCAACATCGTGAATGAAGTTCTCATTATTTGGCTTGGCGTCAAGGAGTACCTGTGCAGAGGGCTTAATGCCGTGATCCAGCAAGGTCTTGACCGTGTTTGCTAGGGCGACAACTTTTCCGCCATTGGCCTGAACTTCCTTTAGTTCGTCCAGCGTATCAACAAGACTAGGGCCACCAGCCACTAGAGCGACAACTGTATCCTGCTCCTTATGCGGCCATACCTGCGGCAAATCCCGCTTGAGGTTCGTTACAATGTTTTCCTTGATTTTCTCCGATGGAGTATTTAGGGATGCAAATATCTTTAACCCTAACTCTTCGTACTCTATTTCCTGCCATTCATTATCCGATTGAGGTAGCTCGACCTGCTGCATCGCGTTTCACCTTTTTGTTTCCGATTGAAATAATACGTCCTTCGCTGTCCCTTACGATTTCCTTAGACGTGTTGAGTTCTGATGATAGCCTGTCAATCTCGTCCATCAGATCACTAATTAGTGCGTTTGTCGCGCCCATAGCCTCTTTCGGTGCGTCTTTCATTTGCGCTTCCAGCAGATCGGTCTGTGAGGAAAGATCCGCCTTGTATTGCTCTATAGCTAGCTTGGCAGAGGCTTCATTGCGATCAATAATCTGCTGCTGCTGTTTTAATTGCGCCTCTAGCTCTGCTGAGCGAGCAGACATTTGGGCCTTTATCTCATTGTTCTGCGTGTCTGACATTAGCTTAGCTTCAGCCAGCTCATTTTTTATCCGGTCAACCTCGGCCTTGGCCATGTTGGTTTGTGCGGTAACTTGTAACTGTTGAGACTTTATTTGTGCTTCTAGTTCGGCCTTTTGAGCGTCTAGTTGAATCCGCTGCATTTCTACCTGCCGCTTGTCAGCCTCTATCTGCTGATTGGATTGAATCAGCATCATATTAGGATCAGGCTGGGGCGGGGCCGGGGGTATTGTTTGCGGATCAGTGAAGGCCATTTGAGGCGAAGGATGAGACATTAACTCGGCAAACCGTTTACCCGTATCATAGAGGTTTTGAGGTGTAGCAAACCCCATCTGTAGGGCTTCCACTTGCTTTTGCCATAACGCGTCAAGATTAGCCAGATTCTCTCTGGACCCCTTAACCCCAAGACCTACTTTGACTGTAAAATTTGTTCTTTCGCGCCATTCTGTAGGATTGACCGGAACCCAATCATTTCTTAGCTTGACGATTTCCTCTTTATGTCCATGCTTTCTAGCCAGCTCATGGAGGTCCCTAAATAAGCCCTTTACGCCGGTTTCAGCAAAGATACGAGCAATCATCTCCACCTTGGCCTTGGCTTCCTGCATCATGCCCATAACAACGCCAGTGTTAGCTTGCGCTAATACGTTAGGATCAAGCTGGGCCTGGAAGTCGCCAACACGTTCATTCTTGAGCTGGTCAGTCATTTCAAAGAGAGTAAAGGCTTGAGCCGGAAGGCCGCTAGACTGTCTTTCTAACACTGCATCATGAGGACTTCCATCAACCGCACGCAACCCAAACGGCTTAGAGGTTAGAAGGTCATCAACATTAACCTTATTCTCATCATAATAGGTGGTCCCGTTAATTAGTTGATTAACGTTATCCATGTAAGACCGGAACAGCCCGGTCCTGATTTCTTGTAAATCCTTCAGGATATCGGCAATCGATAGTCCAAAGAACTTATGAGTCAGAATAATAGGCGTAATTGCGTTAAATGGAACCTGGTCAACTTCCTCATACTCAATGAAGTCGCCGCTCCTAAACACCTTTAATAGTTCGGCAACTCCGTCACCGTTCTGATCTACGCGAATATATCCCTCAACAACAAAGACCTTACGCATTTGCTGGTTGATTGTGTCGGTGTAGGTGTCCTCATCAGATAAATGATATCGAGACTGGTTTTCCTCGGTATCGGGAATGTCCTCTACAGCCATCTGCTCTATATCAGACTCGGAGTAACCCATCTCCCGTAGTTCAGAGATCGTGTAAGTAGTTTTATGGGCGGTAAATCTCGCCTTCTTGGGGTCTACAGAGCATGCATCATTGGAGATTAGAAACTCTTCTGGAGGCATAACCTCAATAAGAATGTCCTTCTTTTCTTCGGTACGGATAAACGTGGCATTGTGTAGTGTGATGGGTTCGCCAGTGTCTAAGACGTCCTGCTCTTTCTCGTACTCAATGAGTTCTAAGTCGTCCTGGGTATTGAGGTACTGGAACTCTACATCTGTCAGATCCTTGTAGGATTCTCTGGTTTGCTTCTCGCCTTCCTCAACATAGTGCTTTGTAATGCCGTTCTTCTGTAGCAGCGCATCTTTAAACCATGAGTATAGGATAAGAAATCCATTATTCTTTTTATAAAATACGTGGTTTAGGTAGTCTGTTTCCTGTTCGGCTTGCTTCTCATCTTCAGGCCCTACGGGCTCAATATCCACTGCTGAGTCTGCATCGGTGAAGATTCGGATTAATGAGGGCAAGATCCACTCGATAACGTCCATGACATCACGAGTCTGAACCTGGGATCGGCCTTCCATCTCCGTTCCCATAGGCTCGGCAAGATAGCGCTCCATCGCTGTTGATCGCTCATCTGATAGCTCGCCAGCCCACTCTCCCATAGCCGAACTGTATTCAGCGTCGAAGATTGCTTTTAGCTCTACATCTGAGAGCGATTTTTTATCAGCCATTTATTTTCTCATTCATTATCATCAATTTC
>Ga0180438_10003721_pt1 | contig 22749 bp, 13 predicted proteins | sample SS_ome_12_FD_132455 | JGI IMG/M metagenome (GOLD analysis project Ga0180438, IMG submission 132455) | Hypersaline lake sediment archaeal communities from the Salton Sea, California, USA - SS_3_D_2 metaG | ecosystem: Environmental > Aquatic > Non-marine Saline and Alkaline > Hypersaline >...
GCTCTGGACCGCATGGCTTACTCCTTTTCACTTTTAGTGAGAATGGTCATCAAGGCCTCTCTGGCCGCAGGTGTACCGATTTCTCCAAGCGTCCGTATGGCCGCTTTACGTACATCCATATCCGAGTCGGTGTTGATAACCCGCACCAAAATGGGTACAGCCTCATCGCTTTCGGTATCCTCCAGGACATAGACCACGGATTTACGCACCTCGGCATCTTTCTCCTGTTGAAGGAGTCTGTCGAGGATTTGAACGGCTGCCGTGCCTTCATCGGCAATTTCATACAGGGCCGCCTTCTTCACGCTGGAATATTTCGTTTTGTTCATGATGTCTAAAAGCACGTCCGTTTCTTTATCGTCCAGCCAATCCTCCAGCGCGTACACCGCCGTCTTTGCAATCGTTTCGTCGGGATGAGAAATGGCTGCATTATACAGAAGCTCCTTCGCTTTGACATTCTTGTCCAGCTCGCCGATGGCATAAACGGCTGCCTTCTTCGTCTCAATATGCGGGCTCGATTCGAGCACTTCCCTCAGAACTTCGAGCGCCGTATCATCCTCGTAATCCCCGATGGCATACACGGCCGTCTTGGCCAGCTGCGGATTGCTCTCGCTCAGCGCAATCGTCCGAAGCGTGGCCAATGATGTGGCATCTTCACGATCTGCCAGGGAATGGATGGCCGCTTTTTGTGCTTCCGTGGATTTTGCCTCTTTGAGGACGCCGGAGAGGGCTTCAGAGGCTTCCGGACTATCGATATCTCCCAGGGCATACGTGGCCGCCTTCGCAAGCGTGGTGTTCGTCTCTGTAATGGCGACATTCCTTAAAAAAGGTACAATACCGGGTAACTCGGTATTACCCAAAGCATACAAGGCCGCTTTCCGCACCTCACTGTCCGTTTTTGTTGATTCGATAATATTTTTCAGCGATGTGATGGCCTGTTCGGTCTCTATACATTCCAGGGCATACACAGCTTTTTTCTGGACACCGGTGCTGGGATCGTTCAAGGCGATATCGTATAGTTTGGTAACCACCTTAGGATATTCGAACTCTCCCAGGATGTACACGATCTTACCCCGGATATTCTCATTCTTGGTTTTATCGTACAATTCCATCGTTGTCTCTAGCGCCCGTTCGTCGCCGATATTTTCCAGAGCGTACAAAGCCGCCAGGCTGAGCTCTTCGTCGTTGCTCTTTTCCATCGACTGGACGATGGCTTTGTACTCGGTCTTACCCGACTTTGCCAACTGCTGGCCGATGCGAATCAAGTTGTGCTTGGCATCGTCGGCCCACTTGCTGCTGGAATATCGCTTGAGAAAATTGTTGTAACATTCAAAAGAGTCCTCCGGCGATTGACCCGATTTTTCCTTGGCATAGCACTGCCAGAACAACGCATCGTCCCGATAGCTGCTCCTGGGATACGCCTTGAGAAAAGAATCCAGGGCCGTCAAGGCCTCGGACCATTTTTCGTCGAGAATGAGATTGTACGCCTTCTGGTAGGCTTTGGCACTCTCGTCCTGGGGATCATCGTCGTCCGTGTGAATGATCAAAGAGGTATGGACGATACCGCTTTCATCATCCAGAGTTTCGAGGACGTCGAATCCTTCCAATGCATCGAGACTGCTCAGTGCCTCCAGACTCTCCAAAGAACTCAATTCTTCCGACAGTCCTGCAGACCTGATTTCCAAGCGGTGAGTCTCTGATTCTAATTCACGACTTTTTCGTTGTAATCTATCGTGTTCCTTCTCATGCTTTTTAAGCTCGACGTGAACCTGGGCAGAACTCATTGCCATGCCTGTGACAAACAGGGTCATCAGGATCAAGGCCGTGCAGCGATTCACTTTTTTCGACATGATAAATCCTCCTTATGAAGACTGAGGTCATCGGTTCAAATGACGATTGTACCAATTCACCCACCGTGTCATCACATCGGCATACTGTTTGGGAGCCGAAATGCCGTGACCCGCGTCGGGGTATAGGACAAACTCAACGTCAACACCGACATCGTTCAATGCCCTGTACAACTCCCAAGCCTGGGCCACGGGAACGCGGACATCGTCCTCGCCGTGCATGATCAAGGTTGGTGTCTTACAGCGATGCAGAAAATGTATGGGAGAAGAACGCGTGAAATTTTCAGGATTTAAGACGGGAACCCCCATGAATTCCCAACGGGCGACGTCGCTGTGGTTGATGTCGCCCTGGCCGTACCGGCTGTAATAATCGCAGACTCCGGCCACACAAACGGCTGCCTTAAACCGGTTGGTCTGGCTGATGATCCAGTTGGTCATCGTACCTCCAAAACTCCAACCGCCCACGACCATCCTGGAGGAATCAACCATACCCTCCCGGATGAGATAATCGACACCAGCCATGATGTCCCGGTAATCGATGTCTCCGATCCTGCCCCGATTGGCTTTATAAAAATCACTGCCATACCCGATGCCGCCCCGGAAGTTGGGCTCCAGCACGAATAAACCTTCCTGTGCGAACAACTGCCCGAATAGGCTGAAGTCGTTGAGACTCATCCCGTCCGGTCCCCCGTGGGGAAGCACGAGAAGCGGATACACTTTTTCCGAATCGTAGTTGGGTGGAACCGTCAGCACGGCCTCGATGGGCTGACCGTCAAAACTGGGGTATTCGATCACACGCGTGCTCGCCAAGCTCCGGTCTTCCATCCAATCGTTGGGACAATACAGGCTCCTGGCCTCTTCAGGCCGACGATTCCAGGAGATTATAAAAAGTGCCGTTGGATTAAAACTCCGCTCTCCGATGAAAGCGATCCGTTTGGTCTTCGGATGAACCGAATATGAAAAGAACACGTAATAGGGCTCCAGCAGGGTTTTGATCTCTCCGCCCTGAGCAGAGACTTGGTACAACCCCGTGTATGCTCTCCTCAGGGAGTGAAAGCACAATGTGTTATTGTCCAGCCAGTGAATCGACTGAATTGTCGGATCGAAAGTTTCAGTCAGGTTCTTGACGGATTTCGTTGCGACATCCACGACGAACAGGGCGTTGCTGGACGAATACCCCACCGTACTCCCGGAGAATGATATCTTCCGATTATCGGGTGAAAAGCCGACATTGCCCAGGGCCTTGGCTCCGTCAAAAGCGAACAACTCGTTTCCTTGATCGTCCATCAACACGACACGTCCGTGGACGATCTGTTTGTACAGATCGGAATCCTTAGCCGTAAGCAGGATAAACTGTTTTCCATCGGTCGCCGGGGCCATATCACTGATAGAGAATTGTCCGCCGGTGATTTTTATTTTATCAGACGGTTCGTTCACGGATTGAACCCACAGAGCCGATGTATTAAACTCGGTCCCGACGACATATCCGCCACCGGCTTTTTCCTCAGCTGCCACGAGGCTGGAATCCCTGGATTCCGATACAACATAAGCGATCCTCGAATCGTCGATCCAGCGGAAAAGACGTACACCGGTTTCCTCATTCGTAATCTGCGAGGCTTCCCCCCCGTCGATGGGGATCAGATGGACTTGGCGTTTTCCGGAACGCATCGAGAAGAATGCAATCTTCGAACCGTCTGGCGACCACCTCGGTCCCCAATCCGATTCGTCGGACGTCGTCAGTTTTCGTTTCTGGGATCCATCGGCAGAAATCAGCCAGATATGATACGTTCGTGATCCATCCCACGATTGTTTTTCCCCCTGGACAAAGGCGATGGAAGTGCCGTCGGGTGAGACACACGGGCTGTCGATGGTTATTCCGCCGATGTATTCTTGGATCGTCAGCTTATGGATGGGATTTTCCGACAGGACAGGAAGTGTTAGAACGAAGATAAATACAGTGCTGAAGACTTTTTTCAACTTGGATTGCATGCACACATTCATCATTTGATAACTCTCGTTTGATTCATATTTTATTATTTTTATGCTGACACGACAATCTCAGCATGGAGTATAGCCTATATATTGGGATTTTTACCGTTCGTCGGCTGCTCAGACATTTGATCGGCCCTCTGCATCTCCTCAAGGTTGATTTTGAGCAGAATCCCGCGACGATCAACACCACTCTTGACCATTTCCACAGCAGACAGATCGCGTTCGGATTCCAGGTTGGCGATCTGGAGCAGGATAACCTCCAGGTCTGTGATGAGCTGCTTGAGCTGACTATTTGGTGATTCGTTAAGGGCATTCTTCAAGTAATCAGCTTCTTGAAGCAGATCCTGCGACATCACCTGTTGCTGCGGAAGGTTAAGGGTGACAGGGTCTTCTGTCTCCGGGTCGAAGTTGATCAATCCCAATAAAATTACTTTCGAACGTTGCAGATAGCGATCCGTCCGGTTCTCCAATGCCACCATCTCCGCGGTTCGCGGGGATGAATCGGCAACAGGCCCCCCTTGTCTCTGCTGTATCGCAGGCGGGCCGAACACCCATTTCCCGATGAATATACCGATGAGGAGCATGGCTGCTGCCGTTCCGATAGCCCAGTAAGGATGAAATTCGACGGGTCGGACAGCACGTCGCCACCACGGAACCGTTTTGCCCTCGGTCTTTTCTGATGCATCCAGACGTTCTGCCAGGCGATCCCAGTATCCGGTCCAGAACACATCCTCGGGCTCTTGACGTTCCCTGCGGCTCATCACGCCCAGCGTGGCTCCCAACTCCTCAAAAGCCGATGCACACGCCGGACAGGCAGCCAGATGAGCGTCAAAACGTTCCTTCTGCTCAGAACTCAATTCATCGTACAACGCATCGATGAAAAGGGATTGGCAATGCTTACAATCAGGCATGGGTACTCCCCCATCCAAAATCTTCTTTATAAAAGGACAATTCCTTCTGGAGCTTCTGAATCGTGCGGAAAAGCATGCTCTTCACCGTTCCTTCTTTTACACCGTGAATCTCCGCGATCTCCTTCAACGGAAGATCGTTGTAATGGCGCAGGACAAACATAGACCGCTCTTTGGGGGTCAGACGCTGGAGGGCGCTCGTGATATGCTGCTGGATCAATCCGGCTTCGGCACTCTGTTCAGGACTTTTCGGTTCATCCCTGCCCATGGACAACTCTTGAGAAGGCTTCAGTTCATCGATGTTCTCCTGTAATTTCCGAGCCTTGAACGATTTCTTCCGGTACTGGTTGATGTTCGTATTCACAGTGATCCGGTACAGCCACGAGCTCAACTTTGCGTCGCTCCTGAAATCCTTGATGTTATGATACGCCTTGATAAACACCTCCTGCGACAGGTCTTCCGCGTCATGATGATTGCCCGTTAAATCCAGGGCAAGGTAATAGACATTTTTCTTGTTTCTTTCCACCAGTTCTCTGAATGCCCCCGTCTCACCATTCTGAGCACGCTCAATAAGCTCGCGTTCTTCGATCAAACTCAGGCTCCCATTTTCTGACCATTAAGACGCATGTTATCATCAAAAGGTTCGCAAAAGAATGTACTATTTTTTGAGGAGTTTTGGAATAAAAAAAGGTAATTTTTATATGATTAGGATGGGCTCGATAATAATGTAAATGAGGCAAAAATATTATTTACAAAACAAGAGCTTCTTCGTCGAGTATATTCTCTCCCCAACTTTTAATGCGTATAGGTATACACCACTACTCACCACGTGTCCCTGCTGATCCGTACCGTCCCAACAAACCGAATGCAATCCAGCAGGCTGTTGCTTTGTAAAAAACATCTTTATACACGTACCTTCGATGTTGTAAATGGATAATTCCACATCATCCGCATATTCCAAGCGATATGTTATACGTGTCTCATTATTGAATGGATTGGGGCAGTTTTGATAAAGTGTAAAATGCTTACACACTTGTTCTTCAGAAGATTCATGCTCTTCAATATTGGTAGTATTTCCAGCTTCGTCGGTCTTAATGAGAACAACCTGAAAAGTTTTATCCTGTACATGACTACATCCTGTCAGGATATAACCGCTATCGGTGGTCTGCCTCACAGCTTCTGCACTTCCAACACCCAGTCGCTTTATCCAACTTAAATTACCCTCTGAATCCGTCTTTATCAAACTTATGAAAATCATATCTTCGTAGGCAGAGACGATATATCCTCCATCGTTCGTCTGTCTTACACAACTGCCCGCACTATAGTTATCCCCGAGTTTACGGGTCCAAAGCGTATCGCCGTAAGCATCTGTTTTAACCAGAAAAACACGTGAAGCACTTTGATCCAAGCCGCGTATGTATTGAATACCTGTCATGATGTAGCCGCCGTCCTGTGTTTGTTGAACAGAATAGCCGCGGTCCAGAAATTTTGCTCCAAAATGCCGGTACCAGAGCACACGACCCTGAGTATCTGTTTTTACTAAGGCTGCCAATCCGCCCATCTCCCCTGCCAGAATGTAGCCCCCATCCTCTGTCTGCTGAACATCGTAAGAACGACCCATAACATTGGTTTGAAATGTAGTAGTCCATAACGTATCACCTGAAGAGTCTGTTTTGATTAGCGTACCGGATTGATAATTGTAGCCTGCTATGATATATCCGTTATCCCTAGTCTGCTGGCCTGACCAGCCTATTCCTACACCATATGTTTTTAGCCATAAAAGATTACCCTGTTCATCTGTTTTTAATAAAAATATACTTACAATACCGCCATCATAAGAATGTGTATATCCAACAATCATAAATCCTCTATCACTTGTTTGTTGTACAGAAAAACCACCATCAGCCTCAACGCCTCCGTAGGTTTTAGTCCAAAGTGTATCGCCCATTGAATCAGTCTTTATCAGAAATATATCTTCAGAACCAGCCCCAAAGGAAGTAGTTCTTCCAACGATGATATACCCACCATCAGAAGTCCGCTGAACATCAAAGCCCTCCTCAACTCTAGCACCTCCATATGTTCTTATCCAGGTTGTCTGTGCCAGAACGGGCTTCATGAATACGCTCCAGAAAACCAGAAAAAACATTATTCTCGCCATCTTGAATTTCCTCTAATCAGAAAATGTTCGTATTGATTATACCGACATTTATATGATGCAGAAATCCCCCAAATTCCATAAAAAATTTAACTAATCGACAGAATTTTAAAAGTAAAGTATTATCGTCAGTGTAGCCGAGGATGAAAAAATGGACATGACGACTTGACTCGTTACTCTCAAAATGCGTATCTTGTTACCGAACGACTTCCTATAGGCTCGTAAACAGACGAATGGGGACAGAATGAACATCCGTTATTCCGGCGTAGGTCTTTTTCTCATCCTCCTCTTCCATTCCTGTACGACCACCTACGGCCCTTCCTACCGGTCCAGACACAGGGGAGAAAAACAAGCGCAATTCATCGACCATGCCCAGACTTTCATCGGGACGCCCTATCGCACGGGCGGAACCAGCCGCAGGGGCATGGATTGCTCCGGCCTGGCTTTGCGGCTTTACCGGGATATCTATGACATCCAACTGCCCCATAAGACCAGCGATTTATACCGTATCGGAGCAGAAATCCCTTCGCTCTCCCTGGATGTAGGCGACCTGGTGTTCTTCCGCATAAACCAAGAAAGAACCCCTTCTCACGTGGGCATTTACCTGGGGAACGGACGATTTATCCATGCATCCAGTTCAAAGGGGGTGGTTATTTCAAGAATGAGTGAGACGTATTATAAAAAACGGTTTATAAGTGCGCGAAGAATCCTGTAATCCGAAAAACTCGCTAAAAATATTGTAACCAATAATAAATTCTATTTCTTATCTCTATTCGATTCTCGAGATTTTCATCCTGAAGACAAGCTATGCCTTTCTTCCCCAACGATTGAAAAATACAATCTCCTCCATGGCCTTTCGCTTCTTGGGCTTGGGTGCCCAATCCTTGGACGGGTACCCCACGGCCATCAACTCGCAAATTCGGACGTTCCGGGGTAATTTTAATATCTTTTTAGCTTTACGCACGTTGAACCAGCCGATCCAACAGGTGCCCAATCCCAGTTCCTGGGCCCGGAGCACAAAATGTTCACCCGCAATGCCCATGTCCAGAAGATAGTACGGTACGGTTTGGAGCACCTGTGCCACCTGATGAGCAACAAAGTGTAAATCGGCACACATAACGATGAGTACGGGCGCCTTTGTGGCCCATTTGGTGATCCGATAAATCCCTGAAAACACCTTCTCCTCAAAATCCCGCTTGATTTCCGGGTCATCCAGTACGATGAACCGCCAGGGTTGAATATTATCCGCCGAAGGGGCAAGGCGCGCAGCCTCGAAGCACGTTAAGAGGGTGTCTCTCTGAACTGGACGAGGATCGAACTTACGAACACTTCGCCGGTCTTGAATAACTTTCAGTAATGTCGAGGGTGAATCCATGGCTAATTCCTTTAAGCCGTAGAATTAATATTGACATTCAGGCATAGATGGTTGTACTAACCTGTATTGACGTAAACAATCTTTTACAGATACTTAAGACTATTTTCAAGTTATTGCTTATATAAAGCGATTATTGTTTTATCTGAAGTGTGCCGACCAAATCCGTTAATGTATCGATGCCCTTCTCTTCGCAGTACTGTTCGATCCCCCGAACAACCTGAAGGGCACCGTCCGGCTGGACAAAACTCAATGTCCCTATTTCCACGGCCACGGCTCCCACGATGAAAAACTCCACAGCACTCTGCCAATCCATGATACCGCCGATACCGATGATGGGTACGGATATGTTCTGGGCCACCTGGTACACCTTGGCCAGAGCAGCAGGCTTGATGGCCGGGCCCGACAGACCAGCGACAACCCTGGCTATGAGAGGCTTGCGTGTCTCGATATCCACACCCATACCGAGAATGGTGTTGATCAAGGAAAGCCCATCGGCGCCGCCTTCCACGGCAGCCCTGGCGATAGACGTGATGTCCGTGACATTGGGCGTGAGTTTGACGATCACGGCCTTCTTCGTCGTTTTGCGGACGCGGGATACGATTTCGCGTGTGATATCAGCATCCGTACCAAAGGCCAATCCTCCTTTTTTGACGTTGGGACATGAAATATTGACTTCCAGAGCATCGACTCTGGGATGCCCCTGAACGCGCTCAGCCACTTCGGCATACTCGTCTATGCTGCTGCCTGCAATGTTTACGATGACTGCGGTATCCATTCCTTCCAGTTCCGGAAGTTTGTCGGACACAAAGCGATCCACTCCCACATTGGCCAGTCCTATGGAGTTAAGCATTCCGCACGGTGTCTCGGCGATACGGGGTATAGGATTTCCTTCTCTGGGATGAAGCGTGATCGTCTTGGTGACGATACCGCCCAGCTCGCTCATGTCAAAATAGTCGCGATACTCTGTACCGTACCCAAAGGTGCCCGATGCCGTCAGTACAGGATTCTTCAACTTTAAGGGTCCGATGTGAACGGAAAGATCAGTCATCGAATACGATCTCCTTTAAGTTCATGACAGGACCGTCTGAGCAGACCATTTGATACCCGGTTCGCGTTTGAACAGCACAGCCGATGCAGACTCCCATGCCGCACGCCATTCTCTCCTCCAAGGATGCTTGCCAGTTAATAGATTTATTTACAATTATTTCTTGTATACATTTAAGCATGGGCCTAGGCCCGCAAACAAAACCTGCATATGATGTCTGTGTGTCATGGGACGAGAGAAATCGATTCAGAGGGTCTGTGACCAATCCGCAAACGCCCAGGGTTCCGTCCTCGGTCGCCATATGAACCTCTACACCCGCCTGTTTCAACGCATCGACACCGAATATTTCCTGGCCTGTCTTGGCTCCCCAAACAAACGTCACCTGCTTTCCGTGCTCGATGAGCTCATCGATGAGGAAGAATACGGGTGCGCTCCCCATACCGCCGGCAACCACCAGAGCATGCGTAAACGAATCGTCGATGCGAAATCCTTTGCCCAGAGGCCCCATCAGATCAAAGCAATCTCCAGATTCAGCCTTGCACATCAACGCCGTTCCCCTTCCGACCACTCTGTAGAGGATTTCCAGGGTTCCCTTCTGACGATCGATCCGATGGATGCTGAGCGGGCGTCTGAGCAGAGGATCGATTCCCTCCGTAACCCGCATATGAACAAATTGCCCAGGCTGAGCCTCCCGGGCAATCTCTGGAGCGTTGAATGTCATATGAAAAATATCTTGCGTGATGGCCTTCTGATGAATGAGTGTCTGATTCACGTACTCCTCTACTTTTTTTACTCTGATACTATTGTCTTGTTAAGGGGATGGTCAGGGTAAGCCAGGATGATACAGGCCCACTATCCCCCGTAGCTGGTTTGAATGGGCTCGTTCGCAGTACCTCGATGATGGCACCGTCTACGGCTCTGTTGTTCGTGGACTGGATGATTTCCCATCTAACGACCTTACCTTGTTCGTCGATGTTGACCCGTATCCGTATCTCCTTGTTGAGATTTCTCATATCCAGGTTCGGAAGCGCTATGATGCGGTCTTGAATAGCTTCGATGCCCCCTACGGGTGAGGCCGGTTCTTTGATCCTACTCACCAACTCGGGAGCAGCATCGGACGTATCGACGACTGACAAATCCATTGCTGACGTATCCGCTGTAGGCATATCCACCACAGATGTATCCGCTACAGCCAAATCCACCTCAGATGTGTCTACGATAACAGACGAAGCCACGGTTGGCGGTTCCACTGTAGATGAATCCGTCCCTGCAACCGGTATTTCCCCTGCTTCTTGCTCGGATTTCACCCCAATCGTTGAGAGTGAATCGACTGCTGTACTATCTGTCGTCTCTACGTGAGATTCGGCTTCCGCTCTTTTTTTCTGCTCCGCTACGTATGTATCCACCTTTTTTTTCACTTTTTTCGCATAAGGCGTCTCCGGGTATTGGTTTATGAGACTATCGTACAAAGCGAAGGCTAAGTCTAAAGAATCCAGGTATATCTCCCCAACCCATGCCATGGAATACATGGCCTTGGGAGCCACATCCGAATCAGGAAACGATTCCCAAATCTGACCGTATTTTTTAAAAGCAGCCGTTGGATTATTCCGGTCGAACAACCACGCTTCCGCTTCTCTGAAGAGTACTTGGACGGTATCTTCCCCTGCTATCACCGGTGTAAGTCCGAGATGCTCTCTGGCGATGTTGGAAAACTCGGATTCAGGATAATCCTGGATGAGCCTGCGTAAATACTGTTCCTGTTCGTCTGGATTTTCCATCATTTCACCGGCCACATAACTCATGTTATACACGGCTTGGGGTGCATACGGACTGTCAGGAAACTGATTCAGGAGCCTCTGGTATTGATCGAAAGCTGAATCAGGCTGGTTAAATCGAAACAGATAAAGCTCGGCCAAAAACAGTAAATTCTTATCGAGTTCCTCCGGACGGAAAGATTTCAGTTCGGGATTCTCGGTGATTCGTCGTCTTTCGAGTTCTTGCCGGCGATCATAGAGTTTTCGAAGTTCGACAACCAGATCGATCTCATCAGGATAGTCGCCCTTTTGAATCCACTCCATCCAATCCATGCGAGGTGTGTCTCCATCCTGACGGCCGGGCGTTTCTCTCGATCTTCTATCACGATATGAATCTCTCGAACCGGCATCTTGATTTGTAGTCCCAGTCCGTCCGTATTGCTGGTATGTGTAATCGCTTATGATGGAATCGACAAAAGCCTGCCCCGCCAATTCGATCAGCAGTTGTTGTCGCAGCGTATCCACAGTAGCGGAATCGACTTTCATATAAATGACTTCATCTGTCAGAGTATCTTCTTGGATTTCCTCTGTCACGACGACCAACTCACCCTCTTCGCCCCTTTGCACCATCTGAATAACACGTTTTAGCGCCTGAAAACGTTGTATATCACGCTTCCGCGTTTCTGCCGAATCGACCACTGTGGACTGTCTGAATTCTCGTTGTACCTGGGTAAACGCGTCCTGCGCACGATCGTAGTCATTCTGCTGTTCTTCGTATAATTGTCCCAGCATGTAGTAAGCACGAGCAGAATGAGCGGTTTTTTTATATTCTAGTATAATATCCTGGTATGCCAAGATGGCACCCTCGACATCGCCTTTCAACGCCAGACATGCGGCGATTTCCAATTGCAGCTGTGGAAACCATGTTTTGTACCTTTCCTCACCTAGCAATCTCTCGTACAGACGTATCGATTCGTCGTAACGTCCAAGTTTCTTGATCATCTGAGCATACTTGAACTCAGCCTCAAAATACAGTTCCAACACAGGATCGGCCTTTACAACCTGACTATAATACTCCGACGCCTCATCGTACATGCCCAATGAATCATAACTCACTCCGATGGCATACAACGCCTGGGCCTTCAGTTCTCCGATATCATCTTCAATCGATTTCTGATATGCATCTACGGCAGTCTCGAAGGATTTTTGCTCCTGGTGAAGCTCTCCATAATAATAATAGGCCTCCCCACGTAATTTCTTAGGTACTTTCGAATCGATGAATGACTCCAAACCGACCCTGGCTTCATCATACTGCTCTAGAGCCAAATCGGTCTTCGCCAACCATAAATTCGCTTCTAGAATGAATTCACTATCGGGGTAATTCGTCCGGAGCTCTTCCAATCTTCGGCGAGCATTCAAGTATTCTTCGATATAATAATAACACTTGCCCATCATCATAAGCGCATCGTCCACATATTTGCTGTTGGGATACAGTTCAATGAGTTTGGACGCTTTTTCGATGGCCTTCTGATAATTCGTTTTTTCGGTTCCGCTCACTTTACCCGTCATATTCTTCTTTGTTGCGTGATAAGCCTTTCGGTAGTACTGTTTCGCATTGTAAAACGTGTTGAAATAAGCACAACCCGTTAGAAAAAGCAGGCCGATGACGAGTATATTTTTTAGATATTTCATCCAGACCGTCTCCCGTAGAATCACACTCAAATTAAAAGGAATTCTCGTCTTTGTCAAGGAGAAAAATCCCGTCTTTCATGATCTCGCTGCCCATAGCATCCCCTGTGACAAAGCGGCCAATACAACCAAAGCTACCGATTCGTTCACATCTCTTATGGTGCGTCTCGACTGTGTTCCCCCGTATTATTAGGACGATGAACCTTGTTTAAGACGATTTGACATCCATTACACGCAACGTTTGATACCCTGGTTCCTCCTCCTGTAAACTCTCCGTGACATCACGGCCATTATCGGAGCACATGTCTCCCAAGGGATGGCATGCGAAAAAAAATGATATCCACCGCATTACCCCAGGACGCTGACAGGTCACACCTGCAGTGTAACCCCCTACTTTATGCTGGAACTCGACAACTCCGTTTGACTCACTCAGCCGTACTCGCCAGGGTGCGTTTCTGCAGCCTAAAAGACTCATTCCAAAACACACGGGAAAATCGCCTTGATTTTTGATCCAGGAAATGTTATATTTTCTATTCAGAAATTTTTGGTTTTTTTAAAAATAAAGAGGAGTCATTCGTCCCATGATGCAAACACTCCGAAAATATATGAAACACATTTTTTGGGTCGTATCCATTGCCTTTATCGCCACCATCGTGTTTAGTTGGGGCATGGGAGGATTCAAGGACAAAACGTCGGGCGTTGAACAAGGGATCATCGGAATCATCAACGGCCGAAAGATACAGTATCAAGAGTATGCCCAGACCGTGAGTCAACGACTGGATTTGCTCAAGGAAGAACAAGGCACGACGGATATTCCCGAATATCGCATACAATCCATCCGTGATGAAGTATGGGAAAGCATGGTTCAGAATATCCTGTACGCTCAGGAAATCAAACGGCTGGGAATTCAAGCAACCCCCCAGGAAGTGGTCTTCCAGTTGAGAAATAATCCGCCGGACTTCATCCGTTCCATCGAACAGTTCCAAACGGACGGCCAGTTTGATATGACCAAATACCAGCAGGCTCTGAGCGATCCCCGAAATTACGATCAATGGATTCCTGTTGAAAATATACTACGGGGATCAATCCCCATGCAAAAACTACAGCAGTATGTATTATCCACCATACGAATCACCGATGAGGAGGTAAGGGACGCGTATATCAAAGAGAATCAAAAAGTCAATGCCAAGTATATCTTCTTCGATCCCACCAATGTCTCGCTGGAAAACATCGAGGTGTCCGATTCAGAGATAAAAACCTATTACGAAGAGCGTTCGGAAGAATACCGCGTTCCCGAAAAGCGAAAGGTCGAGTATGTGGTTTTCGAGGGAAAACCATCGGCCGAGGATTCAAGCCAGATATGGGAGGATAGCTACGATATTCTACAACGACTCAAAGCAGGCGTCGATTTTGAAGAATTGGCTAAGGAATCCGATGATGAAGGAACCAAAGACAGAGGAGGAGACCTCGGTTTCTTTGGCAAGGGTGATATGGTCAAGCCATTCGAGGAGGCGGCGTTTTCCGCAAATATAAGAGACTTCATCGGACCTGTCGAGACCCAGCACGGTCTGCATATCATCCAAGTTTTGGCACGCAAATTTGAGAATGGAGAAACCAAGGTCCATGCCAGGCATATTCTCCTTAAATTTAAGACAAGTCCCGAAACCTACGATGATCTCAATAACAAGGCAGACTATTTTTACGATGAAGTGAACGCAACGAAAGCAAAACAATTTGCCAAAGTAGCTGAACAGGAGGGTCTGACCGTACAAGAAACACCCCCATTCCAGGAGGGTAGTTTTATACCAGGCATCGGCATGGTATCCAGACTGAATTACCTTGTTTTCCGGGAAAAACTCAACTATGTGAGTCCTCCCACATCGACAGGAGAGAACATCATAGTTTTCCGTATTTCAGAAATACAAAAACCACAAAGTAGGCCCCTCGAGGAAGTTGAATCGTCTATCCGAAACATCCTTCAGCGCGAAAAACAGAAAGATAAATCCGGTGAACTCTGCCGTCAGGTATGGGAAAAAATCAACGGTGGTTTAAGCTTCGAGCAGGCAGCCGACGAAGATTCTGTCGAAATTCGGGAGACAGGACCTTTCGGGCTCCTGTCCTACATATCCGGAATCGGAAGAGATCCCCATATTGCCGGTGCCGCATTCCAACTGAACGTCGGTGAAATGTCCAATCCCATCGATGGAGAACGGGGTTACTATCTCATTCAGGTCATCGATCGTACGGAAATCGATGAACGTTTGTTAGAAACGGCCTTAGCGAATAAACGGCAGGAATTGATGAGGCAGAAACAACAACGCGTCTTCATGGCCTGGTACAACGAATTAAAGGAGAAGGCCGATATCGATGATTACAGGAATCAATACTTTTAATCGAAGCATTCCGCAGGTCTGCGATTGGGTGAGACCGAATGAGATGGGGTGAGGTGAGTATCTATTTTGCTATTTTTTAAAGGACGACTATAGACGAAACGTAAAGCCGAGGTATGTATCCATGCCCTCCACGCTGCGCTCTTCGGTGAATGTGTAATTTCCTGCAAGATACTTAAAATGAAAATCCAGTCTGATTCTGTCGGATAACCTGGCATCCACCCCGAATCCCAATCCCCAAATCGCTGCCTTACCACGCGTGTCTTTCTCGTTTTCCCCGTAAAAACGTCCGTCACCCAATAATAGGATACCACTTCCGTCCAGGTCCATTACCTTACAAACGATGTCAATATCGACCTGGAATCCGTTGGAGTTTTGAGCTTCTTTTTCCAGGTCGAGACCCCGGTACTCTTCTATTTTTCCCTTATGCCGGTATGTTATCTGACTCCATAGATAGTTCTTATCCAGCCGGTAGAGGAATCCAAAATTCATGGACACTTTTTGACCCGACCGGTAGACTTCCGTGTCTCCCCAAAGATCACGGCCATAGTAAGTATAAATACCGTCCAGCATAAACTTCATGTTATCCAAGGCCTGAAATTCAACACCTACCTGTCCGATGACTTCATCTCCGGGTTTGTATTCAATCAAGCTGGTGGTTCCTACTTCCCCTTTTTCGTAGAGTACCGGATTGTAGGGCCGTCTATGTAAATAATGTGCCCCAGCCCCCACAACCACGTATTCGGCAGCCGGATAGACAACGGCGAATCCGCTCTTCACGCAGAATCCCTGACCGTAAATGGGGAGCTGAAACTGGAGGGCATTCCGACTGAGAAACATGGATAATTGGAACTGGTCGTTGTCCAGCTTTGTCTTACCTGTAGGCACTCCGACCCCAACATTGACCATGGCTTTTTCCTGCCAGAAGATGTACGTTCCCACGATCCAGGTATCGGACAATCCATCGATGTCCTGTCCTTCCTCCCATCGACTGGACGCAGGCGTATGGATTACTGTCAGATTAAAACGCTGGCCAAGGGGTAACAGCAGAGAAATGGGAAAGGATGCCTGAGATATGGTATTCGTATACCCGCCCAGCCTGTACATCTGATAGCCGAAACCTGTGCTCAAGTAGCTCCGGCGAGTATCTGGTATGAGTTCTTGTTGGGCAGCAGCTTGCCCGAAAAGTAAGAACAGGATAATCGGAATACCAAGTTTATGCTTCATCTATATACCTCTTTTAGCTGCGATTCTTCCTACCGCAACAGAATCATTTTATGCGTGGCAACTTTATCCAAGGCTTTCAGCCTGTATATATAGACACCACTGGAGACAAGACGGCCTCGGTCGTCCCGTCCATCCCATACCACATGATGATGTCCGGTATTTTGCATCTCTTGTACCAACACTTTCACACGCTGACCGATCGCATTAAAGACCACGATCTCGACAGGGCCATTTTTCGGTATGCTGTAGCGAATCGTGGTTTCCGGGTTGAAAGGATTGGGATAATTCTGCAGAAGACCAAACGCGACCGGTGCCAGCGGGATACCCTCACTCTGGCTCTCGATAAACGCACGCGTACCCACCACGGTTTTGAATCGACGGTAATCGGGGTATGTATCTCCCGTTTTGTATTCCGCCCCCGTCGTTTTCACCATGTCGTAGGACACTCCATCGACCAAATCGAAGAGAAAGGCCTGCCAATCCTGCGGGAGCCGATGATAGCGTGCCCAACGCAGATGTACGGATTTATTCGAGCTGCTGCTCTCGACTGTAAAATCCCAAACATGGCCCGTCTGCCCGGGCTGGCGGATATCGGCCGCGTATCTGTCTGGATACAATGTCCAATGGGTACGATCGAAGTACATGGATACATACTTTCCGAAGGCTCGCGGTACTTCTACCCTGTCGAATCGATCTCTGCCTTCCTGGCCTTCACTCCTCACACCGAAGTAATTGTATTGATCCGTGGCTCCTTCTGTCTCTACGGATACTTTGATCAACCACTCCTCATCCTGTAGGTCGTGCGCGATGGCACTCTTGGTTCCTGTCGTCTTTCCGATAGCTGCCATGCGAGGAGGAACGTAAAGCCGTTGTATAACCGAGTCAGGATTGTGAATCCAATATCCCCTCCACGGATCCAGGAGAGAACAATCCAGAATATAGTCGTTATCGCCACTCCAGCATGCTAGCGGACTGACCAACTCGGAACTGAGGAAACAGTCATCCCAGCGTACCGAAAAATGAAATGGCGATCCGACCATGTTCCAGCCGGGCCTGATGATTATTTCTTGACTCGTACCTGTCGAAACTGTCTCTCCTGCATCGATGTCGAATTGACGCTCAAAATGACCAACGATCCAGTAGGCATTTCCTGGAACCATCATAATCTCTTTCTGACGCATCTCGTTATAATCGTAATAGACTCTCATCTGCGATTGGATTATCGGGTTGGTCTCTTCCTGTTTCGCTTCCCATCGCAGTTGGCTGGAGTCAGGATGCCACCAGAACACCTGCCATTCGTAAGGATCGTAAACCCCAAAATCATCCAAGAAAACATCAGCCACCATGAATGAATCCAGGTTCGAGGGAATCGTAAACATGGAGGCTACTTGATACTGACCTCCTTCGGTTTGATACGAGAAGTATGTCAAAGGAACGTTGATGGACTGATGACGAACGCCCGTAGCCATAGGCCGGTTCTCTGGATTCAGTCCAGGATACAGAATCGTATCGGCTGTGGTTGGGACTTCTACATAGTATTCGAATCCTCGTAGCAGGACATCCTCGCCTGTGAGATTGATTCGATACGTAGCGGAATCGATGGGAGTCCCGACAGCGTTCTGGTAATCTCCTCCGCCTGCACCCCGATGGTACAAACGGACTCCCAGGGCTTGACGATCTACGGGAACATGAACATGAACCGTTAACGGCTGTCCCACGACGGGTGGATTTGGATTCAGGGAATCGGCTTCGATACCGTAATTCGGCACCTGAAATTCCCAGGTTTCTCTTACGATATCGGATATCCGGACTTCATCCAGATACCCTTCAAAATGACGGTAGACCAGTCCGGATCCGTATTCGGCGGCTCCCAGGATAAGGGGGCGTCCTCCAGCATTCCACGATGTATTCGTCCACGGTAACGCCCATTGTATCTTTCCATCGATGTAGAGCCGTCCCATGGCAGTCGAATGATCGTACAGGAACGACAAATGGTGCCAGCTGCCATCATTCACACGATCTCCTCCGGTTCCAAATCCGACAGCGGCAACCTGTCCCTCGTTATTGATATACACGCCGTAATTTACGGAACGATCGATGTCATCGAATCCCATAAACAGCAAGGCGTGACTCACGGTATCCGTACGGAAGTAACATTCGAGGGTAAAACTTTCCGAAGTCATATCAAAAGCAATACCCTCGTGGTATCCGATTTCAATATAATCGTCCACACCATCGAACACCAACCCGCCTCCGAAGAATCCGTTCTCCGTCCACTGGGCACCGTACAGCGTACCGCTAAGCATGTTGTTGGAAGCGTCAATGATCGTATCGCCTTCCGCAAAGTGAAACAAGACGGATGTATGGGAGTCCGCCGTATAAGGCCTCTTTCCTTCCCATTCGACACCTGTGCCTTCCATGGGTATGATGATGGGGGTCTGAGTCGTATCGTTAGAGTTGAAGATCAGCGTCCCCTGATGAAAAGCGAGTACGGTGGGTATGAAGGTAACGGGTACATTATGGGTTGACATTCGGGGAACGGTAAAGGCGACGTCTTCCGGGGGGATGTGAAATGCGTCGCCGATGACGTCTATTTCAGTTACGATTAAATCTTGGTCTCCGCTATTGGCTACAACGATGGGAATCGTCCTGGACGAATCCCTGAGAACCTGGACAAAATTCAATTCATAGAGCGATACGGAGATGTCGGGTGGAAGGACACTGATCTCCCACGGTTGCCTGTGGACCGTGGATATCCGCATCTCATCCAGATATCCACGGTACAACTGCCCTGCTTCCAGGCCGGTGCCCATGATGACCGGAGCCTGGCCCGCGGGTCTCGGCGGTTTGCTCAGTGTATCCCCGGCTACGACGATGTTGTTAAGGGCAAGACGTATTGAATCTCCATCCCAGCTAAACATCAGGTGATACCACTGGTCAGTGTTCATCGCGCTCATCGCGTCTGGAGCCAGCGTATGCTGAACACCCGACGAATCCCATACACTTACCTCAACGCCCGTCTCTGCATCCAGAGCCATCTCTATCTGTCTCGTCTCACCGCTGCCACGCCTGAGGAGCACGGCTCTATCTGCGGGCTTGGTCAGCATGGAAAACCAAAATTCTATGGAGAAGTCGACGACAGAAACATCCAACGGATTCATTACATTGGGTATGTTCACATAATCATCGAATCCATCCAATAACAACGACTGGCCGAATCGGCTGGAATCGGAACCTGCGAAGACCGCACCGCCCATGATGCTACCGTTCATGTTTTGTCCCGAATCATCGTACAGGGTATCGGATGTAACGCCCGTTTCATCGAAATGGTAGAGTCCTTCTGTGAATATATCTGTGAGGTAAGGTCCCGTGGCTCGAAAGGCGGTGCCCTGACCGTTCAACCGAATCCAACGTTTCGTCCAGAAGGGATCGTTGGTTCTGAGTTTGAGGGAATCGAGTTGAATCAACGTATCGGTTGGTTGAAACGAAACATGGAGCAAACGTCTTTGTTTGGGGGCCACACGAAAACTGTCGGCATCGGCGTGGAACCGCAAAGGATCGGACGACAGCACACTGTCCACGGACAATTCATCGAATCCCGTGTTTTCAATCCAGAGCTTTAACGAACGCTCCTCGCCCAGCAGCACCCTGCCAAAATTCAGAGTATCGGATGAAATAGACAGGCGTGCCTGGTTCGCGTTCAACTCCCAGCTTTGACGGCCGATATCCGAGATCCGGACTTCGTCGATCCGTCCGAAGAAGGGTTCCAATCTACCCCTATCCCGACCGATGAGAATGGACAATGTATCAACCGGAGTACCGATCTGTGATCCGGCCAACGTTCCGCCGAATGCCGTGGAATCGACGGCATCCCCGTTGATGTAGAGCCGGAGCCAGCCTTCCGAAAAGCTCATGGCCACATGATACCACTGAAGCAGATTCAATACCACTTTGTTTCGGCTGGACACCGAGTAGGCCGTCATCTGTGTGTTGTACATAGAGCCGGAGACGGTTGCATCGCTGTTTATATGAATGACGAACTGCGACAGAGAACCCTGCCCACGCCTCACCATCGTACTCCTGACCCCTGGGAAGGATTCGACTCGGATCCAACCCTCCACGGAAAAACCACCCTTATGCGGCCCAATGTGGTGATCGTCACCGGGTTTAATTGAGCAGATATAGTTCGCTCCAACGCTGAAGAGCAGAGAGCGGTCGTTGGGGTACAACGGATAAAACTTGCCATCGGGACGATTAATGCCTGTCCATGAACCGTGCATCTCGTTACCCGAGGCATCGTACACCGTGGGGTCTGAACCGTACTCATCAAAATGCCAGAGCCCCAACGTAAACGAATCGGTCTCATACGGCCCCGCTTTGGGCTGCATTGTACCCTCTCCCCGGAGCTGTATATAATACAGTGGAAACGTGGGATCGCTGCTCTGGATGGTGAGGGTTCCCACCAGCGAAGCCTCGCTGGTTGGGGAATACGTCAGCCACAGCGTCCTGCTGGCACCGGGGTCCAGACTAAACGCGGATGTCGGGGTGACCTGGACCAGTGTGTCCGGGCTTACCGAAACGCTTTGAACCTCCAGACGCTCGGTTCCGTTGTTGGTGATTTGGAACGGAACGCGCCGTGAATAACGTACGAATACCGTCCCAAAATTGAGCGTATCCGCCTCTACGGAAAGGCGGCTACGGTTGACATGAAACTCCCAGGGTTGGCGTGCGACATTTGATATGCGGACTTCATCCAGAGTACCGGAAAAAGGCCGTCGAATGATCGTGGAATAATAAGCCCCGAACATCATTTCTTCGTTGTTGTTGATGGGTAAAGGCCCCCGGAATGTCCCTTCCGCTTTTAACACACCGTTGATATACAGACGCAACATATCGCCATCCCAGGTAAACGCCCCATGGTACCACTGACCGATTTTAAAGGCATCCATCGATCCGGTAGAGATGTAGCTTATACGTCCGTTGGAATCCTGGACGAGTCCCCACAGTCCGCTGGCTGTGTCGGATTCCACTAAAGCCATCTGATACTGCAGAGTCCCATAGCCCTTCTGGAGCAGGATATACGGCAGTGTCAGCTTATCCTCAATCTTAAACCACAATTCTAGGGTGAATTGATTTCCCTGAAAATTTAGTTGGGGATTCGACTCCACGACGATTCGATCGTCGATCCCGTCGAATCCTATGGCTCGGTTAAAGTCCTGTTTGGATGTCTCACGCGTCGGATTTCCCAACAAACCGCCGTCCAGATTGTTGGAGGTCGCATCATACGCGATGAGTCCACCAATTTCGTCAAAATGCCACAATCCCACGGTAAAATCGTCCACCGTATAGGGAAGTGTCTGTACCGGTGTGCCCACGGCCCATGTCAGATTAAGGGTATCCGGGGAGTTTTGTGGGTCGTTGCTGTAGATGGACGCCGTTGTCCAGCCTTGATACCCGATGGGAAAGGACGTGGACGGTGAACAGATCACCTCCAGCTTATACGAAGAATCGGGAATGACGGAAAAAGACGTACTGCTGAACTCAAATTCATTTCTTACACTCACGGGAAGCTGGATATTGGTGACGTTCAATGCACTCAGCCCCTCGTTCTTTACCCATACGATCAAGGGCCGGCTGGCCCCACGAGGAACCGGACCGAAATTTAAGAGCTCGGGTTCCAGAACGATTCTGGGTCTTATCTCACTCTCCATGACGTAGAGGCCGTCTTGCCCGTCGGCTATATAGATGAGATTATTGTGCAGTACCACACCTCCGGGTCGACCACCGGTGTTGTAGTAACCCACAACACGATAGTCTGCATTAAAGAATCCCTTTGAAAAATCCAGAAGGCGCAGGCCGCGCAGGGATTCGGTGATGAACACCGTAGTTTCATTCACGAAGACATCGGTGCACACATCGCCGGTCTCAATACGATTCACAGAACCGATGGAGGGATCCCAGATAAGGAGTCCGTGCACACCGTTGGCTATCAGAACGGTGCTGCCGACAACATCGATGTCGCGGGGATCAAAATTTCCGAATGTCAGCGATGAAATCAGGGCCATGCCATCGGGCAATCCCGTCGTGCTGTACTCATAGATACCCGATGAAGAACCGATGTATAACCGGTTGGTTGCTTCCACGAATTTCACGGCTGTGACTTCGTTGTGCGGCTGCAGTCCGGCCGGATGCACTTCGAACACCCAAAGCGTGTGATCGATCACTCTCAGACCGCTAACGTCGCAGCCTATGAACGCATACGTCGGGGAGACATCGACGTCGTAGCAAACATCACTGCTGATGACAAATTCATCGTGTGCCTGCAGGTTTTTTGGGTTCATGGCGTCCAGAATCGTCAATCCGTGGGAAC
>Ga0180438_10003722_pt1 | contig 22745 bp, 19 predicted proteins | sample SS_ome_12_FD_132455 | JGI IMG/M metagenome (GOLD analysis project Ga0180438, IMG submission 132455) | Hypersaline lake sediment archaeal communities from the Salton Sea, California, USA - SS_3_D_2 metaG | ecosystem: Environmental > Aquatic > Non-marine Saline and Alkaline > Hypersaline >...
GTGCCGATCGCATCTGGGTACCACCGTGCAAAGCGTTCGCCAACGGATCAGGCAGGCCCTCTGCCCGGAACAAAAACAGAAAACATCACGCCTCGAAAGCGGCTGATCCTTTCACGTTGCCAGATTGCGCGAACGGACAGCCAGCGCGCTCTCTTAGAGATGTCATCGCTACCTGACTGTGCTGGCGTGGAGTTCCAAATAAAGAACGACATTCCGAGGGTTGGCAGTAATAATGCCCAGCGCCGTGAGTACGACAAGCGGATTGGCCAGGGAACCATGTCAAGGTCCGGTGCCAAATGCCCCTGCTGTGGGACCATTATGATGATGGAGGACCTGCAAGTCGAGGGCCGAGCAGGGCGTCTGAATCGGACAATCACTGCGGTAGCCGTCGATTCGGGCCGCGGCAAGGTGTTCCGATTGCCCACCGAGTATGAGCGGGAGATTGCTGAGCAAGCTACGGCAAGCGTGCAGGAGGTCTTCAAGGATGTGCCCTACGGCGTGCCAAGTGAATCCATCGTCGAAGATGCAAAACGAAACACATGGTGTGTTCAGTACGGCATTGACCATTTCGACAAGCTATTCACTCCACGGCAACTGGTGGGAATGGGCACGCTCGTCGGGCACATTCGGATGGTAAGAGAGGTTGCTCATTCCTACGGCTACTCGGCTGATTGGCTGGAGGCAATTTCGGCGTATCTTGCTTGCAGCGTTTCCCGATTGTCCGATTTCTTCAATTGCGGCGCACAGTGGAAGCTTGACCGTGCCACAATCAATCACCTGTTTGTTCGATACGCCATTCCCATTAGCTGGGACTTCGCTGAAGGTAACATTTTGGGCGATCTCCCAGGCAGCTACGATATTTGCTTGGCCAAAGTCGCGGTTGCCCTGGCTACCTATCGCGGCTGGAGTTTGGGGGACAGTGCTACGCGCACCGTACTTGGATCATCGTTGACGACACCGTTCGGTGCCAAGTTCGATGCAGTTGTAACAGACCCGCCTTACTACAACGCGATCGGCTATGCGGTTGTGATGGACTATTTTTACGTGTGGCTACGACGAATCTTGACCGGTCTCTCACCGGAGTTCGACCGGGCGTTCTGCCAGTGCCTTTCACCCAAGTGGGACAACGACAAACAGGATGGTGAACTCGTTGACGACGCGAGCCGCCACGGAGGCGATCAAGAGAAATCAAAGGCTGCGTATGAACGCGGGATGGAAGGGGTATTCAGGAACTGCCGAGAAGTCCTAAACGATGGAGGCCGCCTCGTCATCGTCTTTGCTCACAAAGAGCCGGATGCGTGGGAAACGCTGGCATCAGCAATCATCCGTGCAGGCTTCGTTGTGGATGGAAGTTGGCCCATTCAGACGGAGCAAGCAAGCCGCATGCGCGCCCTGTCGTCCGCGGCTCTTGCGTCGTCAGTCTGGCTGGTTTGTAAGAAACGCCCTGAGACCGCCCGACCCGGCTGGGACAATAAAGTCCTGGAAGAAATGCGGGCAAATATCGCCCAGCAACTCCGCGATTTCTGGGATGCCGGGATTCGCGGCCCAGACTTCGTGTGGGCGGCTACCGGCCCGGCTCTGGAAGCCTATAGCAAACACCCGGTCGTCAAGAAGGCCAATGAGCCCGGCCAGATTATGTCGGTGACTGAGTTCCTGCACCATGTCCGACGGATCGTCGTCGATTTCGTCGTCGGCCGTGTTCTGTCAGGTGATGGCGGCGAAGACATAGCGGCGGCCGACCGACTCGACGACGTGACCGCCTACTACCTGCTGCATCGCCACGACTTCGGCCTGGCCGACGCGCCGGTGGGCGGGTGCATCCTCTACGCCATCTCGTGTGGCCTATCTGACAGCGAGTTGGCCGACGCATGGGACATCCTTTCCCGCACCGGCGGCACGACCAACGAGGACGAAGAGGAAGGAGAAGCCGATCCCGACGCCGTGGCCGAAACCGAGGAAGGCTCGGGCAGCAAGGTGAAGCTGAAAACCTGGGCGCAGCGGAACCGCAAGAGCATGGGTTACGAAGCACCCGGCGGCCGTCCCGTTCCGCTCATCGACCGGCTGCACCGGCTGATGCACCTCTGGCGGGCCGGGGACGCAGCCAAGGTGGACGAGTACCTCGACAACTACGGGCTGCGCCGTCACGAGTTGTTCCGGCGGCTCCTGCAATCGCTCATCGAGCTATCACCCGCCGGCAGCGACGAGCGGGCCACGCTGGAGAGCATCAGCAACCACGTCGGGGCCAAGGGAGCGAAGCCGAGTGAAACCATGCCGCTGCCGGGCATGGAAGCCAACGGCGAAAGCGAGGACCAATGATGGCCAAGCGCAGCAAGAAGACGGAAATCGTCGAGAGGCCGGAGCCCGACTACGGCAACCTCTTGACCGGAATTTCCGACCTGCTGGAGCACGCCCGGCGGACGTCGGCCCGCTCGGTCAACAGCATCCTGACAGCGACCTACTGGGAAATCGGCCGCCGGATCGTCGAGTACGAGCAGGGCGGGAAGGCTCGGGCCGAATACGGCGAAGGGCTGCTGCAACACCTTGGGCGAGACCTTACGGCAAGGCACGGTCGAGGGTTCTCGGAACGCAACCTGCGACAGATGCGGGGCTTCTATCTTGGCTGGGAGGTCTTCCAGACAGCGTCTGGAGAATCGGAGGCACGAGTGCGAGGGGGGCCGGAAGCGGCGCCGGCACAGATTTGGCAGACACCGTCTGCCAAATCTCCCCAGAATGAGGGGGGCGTCTCCGACGGCCCGGACGCGGGAAAACGGCAGACATCGTCTGCCGAATCACCGCTTGCCCTCGTCATTCCGCAGGCGGGCAGAATGCCAACTGCGGCATATCCCGGCGTTTTCCCACTCTCCTGGTCCCACTACGTCCGGTTGATGTCGGTCACGACGGCCCGCGCCCAGGCGTTCTATGAGGCCGAAGCCATCCGGGGCGGCTGGTCGGTCCGGCAATTGGGCCGGCAGATCAGCACTCAGTTCTACGAGCGGACCTCTCACTCGAAGCGTCAGGCAGCCATGCTGGCGAAGGGACAGATCGCGAAGCCGGAAGACGCCATGACGGTCGAAGACGAGGTGCGCGATCCGTACCTGTTGGAGTTCCTCGACCTGAAGGACGAGTACAGCGAGAACGAGCTAGAAGAGACCCTGATCCGGCACCTCGAATGGTTCCTGCTGGAAATGGGGGCCGGTTTCACGTTCGTCGCGCGGCAGAAACGGATTCGCGTCGGCGACTCTTGGTATCGGATCGACCTGCTGTTGTACCATCGCGGTCTGCGGTGCCTGGTGGTCATCGACCTCAAGACCGGCGCATTCACTCATGCCGATGCCGGGCAGATGAACCTCTACCTGAACTACGCCAAGCGGCACCTGACGCTGCCCGACGAGGCCGATCCGGTCGGCATCATTCTGTGCTCCCAGAAGGACGATGCGGTCGTGGAGTACGCTACCGGCGACATCAGGGCCAAGGTGTTCGCGTCAAAATACCTCACGAACCTGCCCGATAAAGAGACCCTGCGGCAGGAGATTTTGAATACCCAGCGTGCGCTGGCGGCACACAAAGCGGCGAAAGGGAAAGACGCATGAGCAAACTGGCGTGGAAACCGTGGCACCAAGTCGTGCAACTGCGAGATGACCTGCGGACGGGCGATTTGTCACTCAACCAGTTCGCGGCCGACCTGTATGAAGTGATGATGCAGCGGGGCGAACGGCTGATCTACGAGAAGCCGGCCGAGTTCTTCGCCCTGACGTACCCGACCTACAACCTCCGGCAACTTGCCCGCGAGGTGGTCCTGCGATTGGCCGGGCAGAACGACAAAGCGGTGCGGCAGTTGGCGCTGACCTACGGCGGCGGCAAGACGCACACCTTGATAACCTTGTTCCATTTGGTCAACGACCCGGAGCACTTGCCCGATCTTCCGGCCGTCCACGAGTTTGTCACAGAAATCGGCATGACGCCGCCGAAGGCCAGGATCGCTGCCCTGTGCGCGGATAAGCTCGACGTGGAAAAGGGCATGGAAGTCCGCAGCCCTTGCGGCGAGATCCGCTGGCTCAAACAGCCGTGGAGCGTGTTGGCGTACCAGATCGCCGGGGATGAAGGGTTGAAGTTGCTGTCGGCATCGGGTAGTGCGGAGGAGCGGGAAAGCGCCCCGGCCGAAAACCTGTTGCAGCCGCTCTTGGCCTTGCCGGCAAAGGATGGGTTGGCAACGCTCGTGCTGATCGACGAATTGCTGATGTTCGCGATGGAAAAGATCGCCCTCTCGCCGGAGTGGCGGCACCGCCTGGTCAATTTCTGCCAGTACCTCACCCAGGCGGCGACCAAAGTGGACCGCTGTTGCGTTGTGGCATCGCTCCTGGCCAGCGATCCCCGGAAGACCGACCGGCTGGGCAAGGAAGTCCAGGGCGAACTGTACGACATCTTCCAGCGGCAGCGGGAGGAGATCGTCGAGCCGGTGGTCAAGCAGGACGTTGCCGAGGTGCTGCGCCGCCGGTTCTTCAAGCCCGACTCGATACGCGACGTGGCCTCCTTCCGGCCCCGCGTCGTCGAGGCGCTCAAGGGAATCACGGTTGTGGACCCGCAAACGCAGAAGGAAGGTGTGGCGGCGGAGGAACGATATCTTGCCAGCTATCCATTCCATCCCGACTTGACCGAGGTCCTTTACATGAAATGGACCGGTTTGGAACGGTTCCAGCGGACCCGCGGTGTACTGCGGACCTTTGCGCTGGCGCTTCGGGAGGCGGAGAAGTGGGACCAGTCGCCGCTGATCGGCGCTAGCGCCTTCCTGGCCACTCCAGGGGAAAACGGTCTTTCCCAGGCTGCTCGCGAACTGGTGACCGTCGCTGAGACGGAGGAATATGAGGGCCGCAGGCAGTCGTGGGCGGCCATCATCGAGGGGGAGTTGGGGCGTGCCCGGCAAATCCAAACGGATTCCGTGGGGTTGAAGTTCCGGGAAATGGAGCAGGCGGTTTTTGCGACATTCCTCCATTCACAGCCTATCGGACAAAGCGCCCAGACGCCGGAACTGATGGTGCTGTTGGGGACGACCCGGCCCGACAAGATCGAGTTGGAGAAGGGCCTCAAGCAATGGGCAGGTTGTAGCCACTGGCTCGATGACAGGTTCGCCAGCACGACCGGCGGCCCACTTCCGACCGCATGGCGGTTGGGCAATCGACCCAACCTGACGCAAATGCACGACGAGGCGATGCGCAACGTGCAGAAGTTCGCCGACGTCCGTTTGATCGACGAGATCCAGAAGGCCAAACTGCTGACCTCCGGGGCGGCGGCGACGGGGGTTCACGTCCACCTGCTTCCCGATAAGCTCAACGACGTGGAAGACGACGGCGAGTTCCACTACGTTGTCTTGGGCCCGAAAGCGGCATCGGCTTCTGGTAAGCCCAGTGCCGAGGCGAAGCGGTTCCTGGATGAAACAACCGGACCGGAGAAACCCCGCGTTTTCCGCAACGCGGTGGTCATTGCCGTGCCGTCGCGTGAAGGGCTGGAGATGGCCCGAAACCGCGTGCTGGACTATTTGGCATGGGAGGAAGTTCATAATGATCTGAAGAAGCAGGAGGGCGAAATCGAAGGCGTGCGCATGGCCAGCCTGCGGATCAGCCTCGACAAAGCGAAGAAGGCCATTCCGAGTGCCATCCGGCAGGCTTACTGCATCGTGGTCACCGTGGGTGAGGATAACAACGCCCAGGCATTCAAGATTACCGTGCCGGAGACGGACGATCCACTGTTCAGCTTCATCAAGGCCGACAAGCGTTCCCGCATTCAGGACACAGCCATCACAGCCGACGCCCTCCTGCCCGGAGGGCCGTATGACCTGTGGCACGAAGGCGACACTGCGCGGCGAGTCAAGGATCTGGTCGGAGCGTTCGCCCAGCTTCCTCACTTGCCGAAGATGCTGGCCACCAAGGCGATCCTCGACACGCTGGTCAGCGGATGCGTCCAGGGAGGGTTCGTCTTGCGGCTGGTGCGCCCGGATCGGTCATTCAGGACGTGGTGGAAAGCAACGCCAGACGAGGAAGCACTCAAGGCCCTGGCCCTGGAAGTCGTGCTGCCGGAAGCGGCTGAGTTGTCGGACCTTTCCGACGATTTGCTTGTACCGGACGCCTTGCCCGAGCTTTGGACGGGCGATCAGATTCAGGTTAAGGACGTGGTGGACTACTTCTCCGGCGTGAAGGTCGTCCAAGTGCCCAGGGAAGGGTACACGGAAGCGGTGCAGATTCCCAAAGCGGGGCGCGAAGCCATCGAAAGCGCGATCGAGGCGGCCGTCCGCAGTGGTAGACTCTGGCTGCTGTCCGGCCCAGCCAGCATCCTTGGCGAGGAAATCCCCACGGGTGTTCTCACCGACGGGGCCGCGCTTCGCAAGCCCCCGCTGCCGATCTCCGCCACAGAGATCCTCTCGGAGACATTGCCGGATGCCTGGGACGGGCAGTCGGCCACGGCGCTCTCGATCGCAACGGCTTTGCACCAGAAGCAGGGTGTAAGCCTGCCGTGGACAATAGTGCGGGACGCCATCGACGCCGCGCTGCGGGCCAGCTTCGTCGAGTTGGACGCCGATTCCAGCCCGTGGCCTTGTGAACTTGCGGGTGCCCAGAACGTCAGACTGAAGATGCCGTCCGGCGGTCCGCCGAAGCCGAAGCCCAAGCCTGTGGTCCGGCCCGGCGTGTTCGCCGCTGAAGCAGAGTTGGAACCGAACCAGATTCAGGACCTCGGAGACCTAATTCCCGAGCTACTCAAGATCAAGGCCAAGGCCAACCTGAATATGAAGTTCCACGTTCGGTTTGAAGCAGGCAACGAATCCCAACCGCCCGACCAGGCGGTTATCGACCAAATCAACAAGCTGCTGGAGGGCGTGCAGGAGAGGTTTGAGTTGAGGAAGTGACCCTCCATACGAAGTAACAAAGTCCTACCGCGGAGCCCTGCAAGATGGCCACCGTCACGGCCAAAACTGAAGAAACGATGAAAAACCTCAGACTTTCCGTCTCAATGGTTGACGGTTCACTGCTTCCCATTGACTACGAGAGTGGACGCGAGTTAATTCAAGGACTGCTCTCCGACGACTGGGGTGCGCCGCCCAGGCATCTTCGGATTGAAGTGGAAACCGGCGACGGCCAGACCGTGCGAATCTTCATTCCGTACAGCGATTCGACCGAAGCGACGGTCAGAATTGAGGACGACAGGCAATAAGATGGGTCGGAGGGGCTTTGTGTCCTGAACTTGACCGGAATCTAGCTACCTGCGCGACTCGAAGACGGGCCGTGTCGTTGTCCCGGTCTGGAATGGTCGCCCCGTGGCCAAGGGCCGATTGGCCGGGTAAGGAGGATGATTCTCTCCATGAAGGACAAAGCGAAAACGGGAAGTTCTCGCCGAAAGGGCGACGAGTACCAGGACCTCACCGCTCTGCGCCTTGCACTTGAGCTTTACATCGAAGGCGCTCCCTTCGATCTCTTCATCGAATACGAGAAGGCGGGAAATCTCGACGACATCGTAGTCTGCCGATCGCAAGGTGTGGATGCGTATCAGGTCAAGCACGCCGTCGATCCACACTCGACATACAGTGGCAACGACTTCCTCGACCCGATGGCCAACGTGTTCTTTGGCAGATTTGCCGAAAGCTGGAAACGGTTGGTAAGTTCTCGTCCTGGCGTACCGATCACCGTGCATCTTCGGACCAACCGCCACTTGGATTCGGACTTGGCCCAAATAGTGGATGCCCACGGCCACTTCGATGGCAAGTTCCAGCAGGGCCGCTATCGCAAGTCCAAAGGGCGCTACCGACAGGCTTTGAAGGACGCAACCTCACTTGCCGCGCCGGAGTTCCTGCAATTCATCGCCAGCTTTCGTTTCGATGTCGGTCATCCTTCCTGGAAGGAATTGGAGCACCACATCCAGGCAGTGTTGCTGGACCACCAACTGGGCATTTCAGATCGGCAGGTCTTCGCTGAGTTGAAGAGTCTGGTTGAGCGACACGCAATCGAATTGCACTCGCCGATTACGTTTGATGTCTTCGCCTCGATCCTCCGTGAGTCCCAATCCCGCTTCCTGCTATCACAGCGGTTCGCCGTTGAGGAGCAGCTCTTCGTCGAGCCGCCGACGCTGGGCGATCAACTCAACCAAATGTTGGCCACCGTGGACGGCGATTACATTGTGGTTACCGGGCCACCTGGAAGCGGCAAATCGACCGCCTTGACGAAATACTTCGATGCTCTCGATCGTTCTGACCAATACCATGTCGTTTGCTACTATTGTTTCGTGCGGATTGACGACAACCAGCAGCGGCTTCGGCTCGAAGCTCAGAGTCTTCGAGCCAATCTTCTGGATGTGTTGTATTCTGCTTTCTCGGATATTCTGGATCGGCGCTTCGACATGAGCGAGGCCCACTTCTTGTCCTCCCTGGAACGTCTTGGCACACACTGCCGATCAGAGGGCAAGAAGCTGGTCGTTTTCGTTGACGGATTGGACCATGCCGAACGAGATGACACGGTGCTCAACGATGTCGTTCAGGCACTTCCTGCTCAGGTCCCCACCGGTGTTGTCTTTGTGGTTGGCACTCAGGAATTGCGCCGATGGACGCCGCTCGCCCTTCAGCGCGGGCGAGAGCATCGCCATATTCAGATGCCTTTGTTCTCGAACCGGGAGACCGAACTGTATCTTCGGACCCGCTGCCAATTGACGCTTTCCGATTCTGAGATTCAACAGGTGCAGGAGAAGAGTGCGGGGTTACCGTTGTATCTGCGGTATATTGCCGAACTCATGGAAGCCGCCGACCACGCCGAGGATGTTGTCCAATCACTGCCGGTCACTGTCGAAGGCGACATTCGGCACTACTACGAGATGCTATGGAATGCCTTTGATGCCGATGGACGAGGCCACGCAAAGTATCTCAGCTCTGTATTGGCGCTTTTGCGGTTTCGAGTGCATCGTGCAGAGCTATACGACTTCCAGAGGGGGATCGCCAGCCGAGGGAATTTTGACGAGGCATACCGGCAAGTCAGGCACTTGCTCAGGAACCAGGACGAGCTGATCGGAGTCTTCCATAATAGCTTCCGCGCATTTGTGTTCGACCGTATGGACTTCGGCGTAAGGAAAGGCATCATTGGGATGATCTCTGAGCGACTCAAGCGAGAGGAGGCTTCTTCCCGATGGTACAAACACGCTTTGCAGTATGCCGTTGAGGCCGAAGACCACGGTTACGTGATGTCCCACGTCAACCGCGCCTTTGTCGATCAGGCCCTTCTCCACAATCGAGGTCCTGATACGATTGAAGACGCGATCAAATGCGCCATCGACGCTGCCGCTGCCGACGGCGACATCGTTCAACTCAGCAGGCTTGGCTCACTGCGCCACCGTAGCAGCGAACGACTCGAATTCCAATTCCCGTGGTTGACACGCGCCGAGACGCTTCTCTTCTTAGGGCGTGTGGACGACGTTATGGCGGAGTTCTATACGGAGAACAGTCAGCAACTCGATGTGTCGCACGGTTTCGCTCTACAGATAGTTGTCTGGCTAAAGGAACTCGGCAGAGAACCTCTCGCAGAGAAGCTATTTCGAGACGTACTCGACGACCGGGAAGAGCCCGATGCTCTTGGCAAGGAAGGCACAATAGACTTGGCGCACTCTGCCGGAATCTTTCCCACCGCGTTTGCCACAGTAATGCGATGGCTTGCAGGCACGACTCTGAGCCGCGACGTACTCGAACCGCCGGGTTTCGAGCCAGAATACGCGCCACACTTGGAGGCTTATCTTGACGGCATAGTGTCACACAAGCCGGAGCATGTCTGGGACTGGATTAAGCATCTTGGGCAGCCGTTTTCCAACAGGTCAGTCAGGTATTATCTCATTCGGGCGGTGGCTCACCACAAGGCACAAGACCGGCTCGCTCAGGAGATAGCCGATTATGTCCGTCATTACCCGGACGAACGAAATGTTGAGCTTGCCTTCCTGGCGACGAAAGCAGGAATGCCTGCCACGGCAGTGCAACGGCTTGCCGGAGACTTCTCGCCGCCCCAAAGGACTGTGGGTGACCACGATCGACGACTGGACTTGGAGCATCAGATCAGGGAATTCGCATATTGGTCCGTAATCCTCGGCTACACGCGAAGCTGGGACGTGACCGAACCACTGTGGGCGCGTCTGGATGGCGACAACTCCGTTTGGGCTGCCACCCTTGGTCACCTAATGCACGTCGGGCAGCTATTGGGGGCTCACCGAACGGACGACGACATTGACTGGTTCGGCATGGCGATCCAATCCATCGAGAGATTGAAGACGGCCAGTGATGTTGCCCGCGAACGGACACCAGATGCCCTGGATGCAGCGCGTTTCATCCTTCCCGACTCGCTGCGATGGGCGAGCGAGGTTATCACCGAACGATGCCCGCAGCGGATGAACGAATGGATAGACGCGCTGGTTGCTCTCCGTGGTTCGTTTATTTGGACGACTCACTATGGCATCAACGAGCAGGTGCACGACTACTCGTTTGAGTTCCCCATCTGGCGGGGACTGACGCACCTCGGGGCGACACGCCACAACCTCCAGCCCGTCTTGGTGAATTGCGCTGAATCCTACGCCAGATCGACGAAGCTCAAAGGCGGATCAAGAGGGGGCCACTTCCTTGAGCTGAGTGCCATTGCCGCTCGATGCGGCTTTCGTGACAACGCGGAGGAGTGGCTGCAAGAAGGGGTGAACAGCACACTGTCGTATGGTTACCGCAAAGACAACACGTTGATGACTCTCGCCGATGTTCTCCGGCGCGTGAATAGACACAAGCGGGAGAAGGCTTTCGCGCGAAGTGCCGCCGTCCTCGAAATGATTAAGTGGATGCCAAATGTAACGGACGGCTCGATAACCCGGGACTTCCCGCAAGAGTTCTTTCCCGTCGTGCTGAACGCTGACAGGCAAGCCGGGTTGAATTTGCTTCGCGTCTATTACGAGCGGTTTGGGCGATGGCAAGCCAATGAGTGTGCTGAGACCTGTATTCTCTCCTGCAATGGCGGCGATCCCGAGTACCTCTGGGCGCTTGCTTCGTTGCTTCACCCCAATGAGTCTCTCAAGTGCCGACAGCATATTGTCGGTCTCCCGGCCTGCGCCTCAGCCACGCCACGTAGCAACCGCACGTGGCCCGAACGGCTGAAGCACTATGTCACCACTTCGGTGAATCCGCGGTTGTGGCCAGAGGATCTCTGTGCAGAAGCGTCACCGAAGGGACTTTCGGACAGCGCGCAGAAAAGCGGTTCTGGTGGTATTGACGGCAAGCCAATGCACTTGGACGGCGTTGTAGTGACCGAGGATCATGTGATCGAGCTATGCAAGCAGTCGGTCTCCGCAATGATCAAGACACTCGATAAGCTGCGTGCACAAAACGAGCATATTTCCGATTACCGGATTCTGAATGCCGCGGTGCCGTACCACATCCAGCACGCGCGTACCGATGAGGAGCTGGAGGCGATTGAGACACTAATTGGGACAACGGACATCTATGCACGGGCTTCAGATTTCTCACGCTTAGGATCGCGGTATATCCAACGCGGGAATCTGAAACGTGGAACTGCCCTTCTGGAAAAGGCTTTTCGTGATTCGGTATCTACAACGACTGTCGAGTCCTGTATTACTACCTTGGTGAGGTTTGACAAAGGTGCCGCCAGAAAGCTGTGTATCGACGGAATTCGTGACTCACTGGAAGCCAGCTATCGCGGCCTCGATACACCATGCATCGTGGCAGCGGCGTGCGAAGTGTTCGGCGAGATCGAGAACTTGGATCGAGTATTCGATGATTACCTGATTCATTGTCAAGAACTCTTCAGGCATCTCCCGGACGAACCATGGTTCGATTGGTTGAAACAGTATGTGCCGAGCGACAGGGACGAGAACTCGCAGATCGTTAGCATCCTCATAGACCAGCTTGCTGAACCCGAAATTGAGTTAGGGCGGCGTCTGATGACCGCAATGTGCGAACTATGCTGCGAATGCGGTTCCTCAGTAGTCGACATCATGGTTGATCGTGTTCTCAAGGCGGAAGGACTTCAGCAAGGAAGGCTACTTCAAGTCCTGCATGCAGTTGCCTACAGTCGGCCGGAAAGCATTAGGCAGAGCGCGCAGGCATTCGCCTTGTTGCTTGAGCAGACCAATGCGGCAGTCAAATTGCTCGTGCGCGATACGTTACGGGCGGCTTTTCGTGAGGTTGAGGCCCCAAATGAAGTCGCGGAGGCTCTTGCTCAAATCGACCGTGACTATTCCTCTTTGATCTCATATCGGACCTTTGGAATTGGGCAGGGTGAGGCGTCTTCGGAGTTCGGCAGGCTTCTCGAACGAGCGGCTCTGGTTGATTTCCGTCGCCAGCTTGAGGGGTGCTGCGATGTGCTCTCTCTGGACACTGACCAGATGATCGGTCATTTGGAGCGTCGCTTCACAGAGCAGGACGGCTCGATTGAAGACGAAATCGAAAGGTACAAGTACGACTGGAGAGGATATGTGCATCCACAGGGGTGGCCCGTGACGTGGATAATACCGAGCTTCCACGTCGAGATCGCAGGATTGCTGTGCGAACTCCTCGATGAGATTCTCTCCAAGACGCGAGTCCATCCACGTGCGGTGGAGGCGATTTGGCGTATTCTTCAGCCGAGTGATCCACGGTATTTGGCTGGATGCCTGTCCCCGAAACCGCCGGACGTGCCCTCGCTTGTCGTGACTGACGAGGATCAATGGTTCGCCAAACTTGAGACAACGGAGCAAAGGAGCACGCTGCCAGACTTTGAAAGTGAGTGGGTGACGGCGTTCGAGTATCGTCAGATGGCGCACGCCGGGACTCACGAGGTGGATTGCAGGTCGACGGTACGGACGAGCACCGCCTTGGTGCGTCCAGAGCATCTCGACGCAATCCACGTAGCGAAACCCAGCTTCGAGCATGAGATCGTAACGCATCACCCGTATGAGAACGTGACTTGGGATCAATTCTGCCAAGCGATTAGGGATGCAGCTCATCTTCAACCAGACGACAGCAGCGCTGCGTGGCCGGTCACCAGCACTGTCAGGTCGCCGATTGCATTCATGGGATTCCATTCGATGGCAAGCCTATGTCCCTACATAATGAGCGACCACGACCTTGAATTCAGCAACTTCCTGATTCTCCGAGGTACCGATCCAGTCGCCCGTTATGAGATGTGGCGTGAGGGCTGGTTCAGTTCCGATTACTGCGACGAGCCGATGGCGTTTGGATGTCGTCTGCAAGTACGAACGGAGTTCCTGCGAAGTGTCTGCTCGCTTTATCGCCGTGCGTTTGTCGTTCGTACCGAAGAGACGCGGGAATGCTACGAGAGCTACAAGAGGAAGCCCGTAAGGAGCCAGAAGAACGCGACGTATGCAATAGTGCCGATCAGTCCGCACCTGGGTCAAGGTGAAGTCCTCGCCTGACGGGCCACTTAGGCGAAGGGTACCATATAAGCTCGTGCCCGTCACCGGTCGTTGAAAGCAAACGCCCCTGGCGCTGATACCTGCTCCAGGGGCGTTGTTCGCCTACGACTTGATCGCCTCGACTTCGGCGAGGAACCGGCCGGCGTCCTCGGTGAGGAGGGCGGCTACGACGCTGAACACGGCGTCCCTGTAGTCTGAACCGGCAGTCGGACTCCTCAAAGAGACGCCGGTGGGAATCGAACCCACTTGAACCGGGTTGCAGCCGGTCGCCTTGCCATCTGGCTCCAGTGGCCACAGCAGGGCGACCACGGGCGGGCGGAGTGACCACCCCGCCCGTTCCAAACTCGGGGCGACTGGACGCCGGTAGAACTTTTCCGCCAAGCCGCGGCGGCCATCGAACCCGCCATTCGACGCCTGATTCTTGCCTTCATCCAAGGCACCCAGCCCCGGAATTAAAGCCGCAACCGGCCGGGCGGTTAAGCCGGCAGGCTGCGGGGAAACGCGCAATCCGACGCCTGGTAAACCTTTTCGTCGCAACATGCCGCCCACCTTATTGACGGTGTGCCGCCGGCCGCATACAATCGCCGACCACGAGGCGCACCGCTCCATCCAACCAAGTTGCTGCCAGTGACTGTCCGGCCGGCGTTTGCAGACGCGACGTATCATGCCAAGTCGGTCTGAATCGGTTTCTCGCTTGGTGCGTTCGGTAGGTTGGAACGTTTTTGCCAGTAAATAGGGGAGCAAATCGCGCGTCCTTTTTTGCACCTAGCCAACATGGGACCAAACGAGGTCTTTCGGCTGTAAGGCCGTCACATTGGGACCGGACCGTAATGAGCGCTGCAGACTTCTTCTCGGTTGAACCTTGTTTTGACGAAACGGTAGGCGCGAACGACTATTCGCTCATGGAGCGAATAGGGTTGCCAGAAACATGGATTGCAAGGCTCAAAGCCCTGGAGGCATGGGGCACAATATGGATCGGCGTCAGAGAATACTATTGGACACCCGACGATTGGTTCCGTGTCGTCCATTTTGAGCCGACGAACAAGAAGTGGCTCGCTGACATAAGACAAAAGACAGGCGGCTGTTTCTATTATCTCACCCTGGCTGACCAGTCGCGTGTCCTATCGCTGACGTTGCTCTGTTCCGACGTGTCCCGTGAGAAGATTTCCAACAAAGAGGTTTGGCGATTGGATGAGCAGGTGTTTCACAGAGTAGAAGACGTAGCCCTTGCACTTCTTCGACGCGACGGCTGGCAAGGACTGGCTGACGAGGGTGGTATAGCCCATGCTACGGTTAGCCTCATCAGGAGAGCCGTCGAGCGCAACACGGGAGTGAATATTACTGCTCTCTTATCTAGTGCCTTGGCCGCTGGTGACGCAAAAGCGAACTGGCAAGCGATTCACGAGTACGTCGAAACAGACCTGGACGATAACTGGATCTACCGCGCACTGCACGAGGACTCTGATTGGGCCGTCCACACATTGTGCAAAGAAGGCACCATCGAGTCTATGAAGACAGCGTGGACGGGGCTTGGAGCCACATTTTTTGCCCGACTTGTGGTGCACAGCCTCAAGCACACAAGGGGTGTGTTGTCTGGCTGGCCAGACTTGACGCTTTGGAAAGACACGGCTGTCAGGTTTGTAGAAGTCAAGCAGAAGGATAAACTGCACCGCAACCAAGCGTACTGGATCCGCAACATTGCCAGACCGCTGGGCTTGGACGTTTCTGTGCTGAGAGTCCGCGCTGTATAATATGAGGCGTCAGGAATCTGCCGCGTTTACGATCGCGTTGGCCCATCCTTCTTGCCCTTCGGCCCCAGACAGAAGAGAATGCTTGTGTGTGGCCTCTGGGTCTCATAGCTGTGACGCTGCTCGCGTCGGGTTTCGCGGGCGAAAAAGCGTCAAGGGAATGGGAAGTTACCTGGGGTGCGTGCTCGCGGACACCAATCCTCGTGGGGCGGTGGTGTGTGCAAGCACCGTGCCAGCACGTACCCTACGCCTGCGCCCTCGTCGGGCTGCCGTCCGCGTCGATTTCCATCTGCACCAGGATAGGCTACGTCCGCGACGCACCGCTTCCCGTGCAATCGTGGCGCGTCACGGACGCCCCTACGTACTCAGGCTCCAGAAACCGAATCGATCCCAATCCATCATTCGCGTTATTTGTTCGTTATTCAATCGGAGCCAACCGCAACACATCGCCGTCGACTATGAGTCTCATTTGCTGATGTTCCAACTCCTTCTCGATTTGCCGGCGAAACTCATTCAGGTTCCTTTCTCTGCGCTGCCGTTTGAGTCCATCCGGATCAGTCGCCAAGGCCAGTTCAGTGCCCGTTATTTTCCACGTTCGGTGAAACGTCTCTACCTGTGTTCCGCTAGTGTAATAGCAGTACCAATGGTATCGCTCGTAATCGCCGGTTCTCTCGTCCACGATGAATTTGCAGAATTGGTCGATGTTAGCCGGTAGAAGTGTCATTTGACTCCCTCCTGAGCGCTGAAGCACTTGCTCGGATCGCTTGAACGGCACCGGCGTCGTCCGCCAGCTTCTCAGTCTCGTCGATCAGATGCGTTGCGCCGTCCAACAGTTCCCTACCCCGACCAGCCGATTCCTTGGCCGTGTGTTGTTGAAACGCTCGTGTGCCCTCGTAGCGCACGTCTTGGAGGGCGAAGCCAGTGAGTCTGCTCAGGAAACTTCGCGACTCTTGAGAATAGAAGGATATTATGCCGAGTCTCGTAGCGAGGGATTCAGGGACATGGTTCGGTCTGAAATCCTCGTGAGGGAATGGACTACCAACCGCGACACCGTATAGCTCACGGACCGCAGTCTCACATGCGTGAACTACGGCGAACGTCGTGGCGGCGTTGATAGAGTTGCATGTGGTGAACTCGCGGCGCACCGTTGCGAGCGATTCCTTCGCTTCGTGGAATGGGTCAGTATTTGCCATGGCGCATCATTCTGGTTGTACCGCTTGCATGTACCGCGGCCTAGAGCATACTGAGTATGTGCGGTGATGCCCGACTGTGCAAGTGGGGGGGGCGAACGTTCGCTGTCACGTGGAACAATTGCACCCAGAAGTGGAAACCTCGGCGCAGTGGGCCAGTGCTGTTGTCTGGCACGGCCGTACGTTGAGTCGCCCGCGATAATCTTCAAGGCACTGGTTGCGGCAGCCTGACGGTGGCTGCCCGTACCGTCTCGATGCCTGTTTCGGAAAGTCACGCGCGACAGCGACGAAGACCGCCGTTTCCAAGCCACTTGCAAGGTGATTTCAGACGGAGGGCGAACAGCAGCCCCGCCAAGGCCCTTGGCGTCGATTCTGGCGAGTACCATCCAATAGACGTGTGTTCGCCGGACCTGCGAGGGGCAATGATGCTCTGACCGATGGCAACGAACACGCCCGAGGGTCGGCGGCCTTCAGCCTGCCTACAAGCGCCAATGACGCCGTGGTCGGCGGCGGTGCAACTGAGGCTCTTGCAGGTAGAGCGTGTAAACGCTGTGGAAGGAACGCCCCTGTCCCGCCAGTAGCGCCGAAGGAGCAGCCGACTGCGCCGGAGGTAGGGGGTTGTGTCGATCATCCTAATTTGACCCTCCCGGGTCCACCCCGGTGCAGCCGTCTACGCTGGCACGCCACCTATCGTGGTTGGCTGACGGAATACGGCGGCGGGGCCACCGCATCAATACCTGGTGAGCACACGCATTACCTGAACCTGGCTCCACGGCTTCCCGCGGCGTGTAGTCTGACCGTCTGCGTTCAGCCGATCGGCGATTGCCTGTTGGGACAAGCCGGCTTCTCTCCATTCAAGCATGGCCGGCAGAAGATCGGCGTACGCTTCCCGGGCTTGCTGGCTGATAACCGCGCTGGCGGCCCTACGACCCTTCGCACGGGCCTTCTCAGTGAGGTTGCGACACTCTTGCCGACTGCCTCCAAGCAAGCCCCCACGCCTTTTATACGCTGCCAGCGAGGCTTTCGTCCGCTCGGAAACCATGCGAGCCTCATGCTGCGCCACAAGGGTCAACGCGCCACTCAATATAGTAGTATTGCGCAATTGGCAGAACGGTAAGATGCGGACAGCCAGCACGCCGAAGCCAATCCACGGGTGCTGTCGATGTCGAATTGACGCGTCAACCTTGTCCAAATTGTGGCGCATCAAGAAGTTGAGCAGCCGATCTCGGCAGTTTTGCGGTTTTGCAGATGCCGAGTTTGACCCTCCCCCGTCACAATCCACTGTCTCTCGCGTACTGTACCTGGGCATTCTGAGCCAGCGAGCCGGATGTCGCCGCCCACCAACGCACGCAGCCCGAGGCGACTGCGGCTTCTTCATTCACTTCATATTCTCCGATGCCTGCGCCCGCTCGTGCTCGCGCACCAACTCGTCAATCATTGCGTCAACGTCGGGCGGCTCGAAGGACGGCTTCCAGAAATCACGCCAATTTGGCGGCGAGAAGAGGAGATTGTATTGCTCTTGCGTGGCGGCTGTAAGAATCCAGATCGGGATGCCTGCTCGCTCCCACTCGGGCCATTTCAATCTCTGGGCCTTAGTGAATGAGTAATGGTCGGGCCGTTTGACTTCGATCCAACGCTCGCTCCACTTCTTGTGGAATGCGTACAAATCGGGGATGCCCATTTGATAGGCGTTCGCCAGCATACGTTCAACATGCCAGCCGCGAATCCTCAGGAACGCAACGATTTCCCGTTGAGTCTTGGCTTCAAGTTTGTGTTCGTCCATTCAATTCCCCTCTTTTCTCAATTTGGTTAGGGCAACTCGTGAGTAGTTTTCCGAGCCCACTTGTCACATTAGGTTTCTTGACAACTGTTTTTTGACAACCCCTGGTGATATAGGATCATGCGTCACAAGCACGAAGGACGCATGGCCAGGGTTTCGCCAACGGTGTCGCTGTCGAATTGACGCGTCAACCCTTTCCAGCAATTTCCAGATTTCAACGCCGGGCAGCCGATCTCGGCAATTATCCAGTTGCACAGACGACGAATCTGACCCTCCCACCCGTTCACAGTCTGCCGTCTCTCGTGCGCGGTACCTGCGCATCCCGAGCCTGCGAGCTGAATGTCAGCAGCGTCCCACGACCAAGCTGCTTAACGATCCATCCGCCGACCTGTCGCAGCACGGAACGTCGCAACTGCCAAGGCCGTACTTGATCTCTCGCTCGCCCCCGCCAGAGCCACTCCGCCGAACGTTCGGCAGACTGTTAAGGTGGGCCCCTGTAATGGTTGGGGTCAAAACGTCGTGGACCGGTCACGAAGAATGGCCGGCCCGGCTCACGAGAAATGGCGCGGGGCCGCCTGTATCGGTTGTATCGGTCCAGACGAAAACGGCCCGCAAGCCTGGCGTCTTGCGGGTGCGACTCGTGGGCCGGCCTGCCGAATTGACGCGGCGATCCTTTCCAGAAATCTGAGCACCAAAAACTCGGCCGGGTGATTTTGGGAATCACAAGGTTGCGAAGACGCGGTACCTGACCCTTCCCCCCCGTCCCCGGACTAGCCACACAATCGCCCGCCCGCTGGGCCCGGTCTCGACCCGCCAGCCGCTCGCCCGCAAGACGCCTGTAGCCTCGTCCACGGAGCCCGTGTAGCCGTGGCTCTTGGCGATCTCAATCACGCCGTCCAGGATTACGGCCGGGCCGCCGATCTGGGCCAGCCGCTCGTCGTAGGCGGCTTCCAGCAGGGCCAGGGCGTCGGGAGTCGTGTGGCCGGCGTCTTGCGGGTCTAGGTGGTCGGCGTCTTGCAGGTCTAGGTCGTTGGCGTTGACGTTGATTCTGGCGTATGCCGATGTTTACCTCGCTTCTCGCTCCCCTCCCGCGCCTGGGGGGCGCAAAGGAAACGGCCCGCGAGTGAGGCCGTTGGGGTGATGCAGACCGTCTGCATCAGGGCGACTACGACCCCGACCCAGAGGGGACACGAGAGCCGCCCTTCCATCCATGTTATCGTCGCGGCAGCCTGCCGCCGGCTATAGGCGAAGGGTTGAGTGTTTAGGCTTTTCGGACGCTGCGGGTGTGCCGGCCGGCTGAAGTGGATGTGAGGGCCCCAGCGCCACGTCCCCCCAGCCGTGTGGACACGTAGTCGAGGGTTCTGAGACGGTAAGCGCCCTGTCTAAGCGCAACTCGGACTCAAGCGACTCGGCCGGGTGCCGATTTGACCCGACCAGTTTGGTCCACTCCCGCCTTCTGTCGTTCAACTTGTCGGCCGCAGGCTCACGAACAGCGCGGCGGCCCTGCGGGCGATGGTTTTGGATGGGGACCGTTGTGGATGCCCCAGCCGGCCAACACCCGCAGGCGACCCGTTGCCACAATCATCGACGAGTGTATCGCACCAGACCACTTCGACTTCGTTCTCGCGCAGTACCTCTTCGTAGTCCCAGGCGTCGGGCTTCCCGTCCACCCAGTCGTCAAGCAGGGGCAAGCGATCACGCACAATCTCTTGAGCGATGGGGCTCTTGAGGTAGTCGGCCAGCCGGTGCTCGACTTCCCAGCAGTTGTTGCACCGTTTCGTGCCGGTGTAGGTCGTGGGCGTGCCGCAGATCGCGCAGGGGATAGTGGATTGTTCGTTCATTCAGCGCTCCAATAGCGTCGTAAAGCCAATTGCGTACAGCGTTCCTGGAATTGAGCGCCGGTCTCGCCAAGACCCGAATGGACGGTCTCTTCCCAAGTCTCGGGCCACTCTTCCAGGATGCGTCGGCAGAGTTTGCGGCGGCCGTCTTCGTCCAGATCGCGCAGTTCCAATATCTGGTCGAGCCGTCCCGGGCGGCTGGAGACGTGCGACTCGGGCACGCCCAGAGCAGGGTCGAGTTTTTCCAGGTGGTTGGTGGTGACAATCAGCAGCACGCCGTCCGCTCGCTCCACGCCGTCCAGGCAGTTCAGCAGGCAGTCGAAGGTCAGATGGCCGCCGGCCCTATTTTCCCGGCCCTCAAATACGGCGTCGATGTCTTCGATGAGTGCGATGCAGGGGGCGTTGCCGAGCATCTTCTGCCAGGCGGCCTGTAGCTCATTGTTGTAGAGGGTTGCCAAGTGGAAGACGAAGATTGGCAGATCGAAGTCTTCGCCTATTGCTCGGACCAAGGATGTTTTGCCCGTGCCGGGGGCCCCGTGGAGCAGCCAGCCGCGCCGCCAGGGGATGATGGTCGAAATGGTTGCCTTGAACATGGTATCTAAGTTGCCCGCGGGTCTGGCCGGCGGCGAGCCGAGAACACGCAGTCGCCCAACTCGCCGCGAGCCGGCCAGCACTAGGTTCTGGACGCCAATCATGCATTGTTTGGCTGGAAGTCGAACAGACTCCCCACCGCGTCGCCGTCGTCATGTACGACATGCAGGTAAATCGACGTGGTGCTTATGTTTGAATGCCCCGCCGCGTCTCGAACCTCGGCGAGAGTGCGCCCTCCGGCCAGCGCGTGCGAGCAAAACGAGTGTCGGCCGGAATGGACCGACAGCACGGCCAGTCGCTCCGGCCCCAGAGGCTTTACGCACTTCTTGTAGCGAGCCTGTGCATTGCGAGCAGACAGGCGTTTGCCGCGTGTGCCCTTCGCCTGCGAACATACGAAGGGGTCATTCGGTCCAGCCCCTTGGCCCGCTCGTTCGCTTTTCCACAATTGCAGATCGGTGAGTGTGCCAGCGTCCCACCACAACGGCACTCGCCGAGGCTTCTTGCGCTTGGCAATTCGAGCCGGGATTTCCAGATAGGGCCTGCCGCTGCCCACCTTCAGGTTGGCAGTGTTCAAGCCGACGATCTCGGACACTCGCAGGCCGCAGCATGTGGCAAGCCTGAAGATGATGAGGTTCTGCCGCGTGTTGACGGATCGGCGCTTTCGCTTCAGATCGGCGACCACGGCGACAATCTCGGATCGGGTAAGGATTTTGACGGCATCAATGGGTTTCGCATTCATCGGTGCGACCTCAAGAAATGGTTTGCGAAAACGTACAGATAACTCTCATTCACTCCACGTTGGCCAGTCGCCTGGCCAGAAGTCAAAGCGAAAACGTGCAGATAATTGACATTATCTGCATGATTCCGCACGGTTTGCCGCCGGGCGATCGAGGGCAGGCAGCCGCCGTAGAACCGTGACGAAGCTGGCGGGGATGCGGATAAGTCCCAGGGGGCCGCCAGAGACTCCGTACGAACCCGCAAGACTCTCGCGGCCTGTCTACGCCCAACGGGGACGAGTCTGGGGGCGCTGACCCACGAGAATCCCGATTCCGCAATCCAGGGCCTGTCCTAAAAGCCGCTAGACGCCGCGGTACGCCAACCGGCATCGGCGGAGCACCGCGTCTTGCGGGTGCCGTCAATTACGCCCTGGAAGCCCACTACAGCCCGCCAGACGCTCTGCCGCAGGAATCACGAGCCCGAAGTGTCTCGTGGTGATGGCCCGCGCCACGGCGCAAATGCGGGCCCCTGGCGCGGCTGAGCGACCGTTGGGTGCTGGACTTGGCGTCCAAGTGGCAAAGAATCGGGCGGGTCCGAGTGGTAGCCGTAATGATCACGTTGACCATGGGATGTCAGCCTGCCGCGTCGGAGTGCCGCTCGGGTGCCTCCAGCACCGTCACGTCAGGAGCGCGGCCCCGGTGGCGATCCACAGCGACCAAGCCGGCTGTCTCAAGGGCCTTCAGGCCGCGCCGGGAAACCCGGGGCGAAAGGCCCAGTGAGCGGGTCTTGGATGGCGACAACCTCACCGTCGAGCGTTTTTTCAGCCCGATGAGGTGCCACAGGACAACGCCAACGGCCAGAGCGTGGCCGGGTAATCGGGCCGCCACCTGGAGCCACGGCCACGGGATCGGTCCTTTCAAAAAGAGTTCACCGGGCTTGTGGCGTGGTGTCCTTGGCCGGGCAGCTCGCGGTATAGGGTGTTGCTGCGGACCTGCGGGTATCAGGTGGCCGGAAGCAGCTATCCGAAGGCGGTCAGGGTCGTAAGGATCGTGAGGATCGGTAGGGGACATAGTATATAGAGACCTTAAGAGAAGACATATAGAAATAAGAATAGGCAGGTGGGCCGCCGGTGGTCCTTGACCTGTACCGCCAGTGGTCCTGCCGAACGACCAGAAATGGCCCAGGTTTCAACGCGGCAGGCTGTCGAGGATCGTCACGACCTCTCGCCAGAACCGCTCGCCGCGTGCGTCCATGTAGCGGTCGGGGTGGCGGACCACTTTGGCTTCGGTGCGGAGCGCGAAGCCGTCGAGCACGATCCGACTGGCCTCGGCCATGATCGCCTGGGTCTCGGCCAGAACATCATCGATCTCGTTGGCCGCGGCTTCAATCAGCAGGGCATCGTGGACCGGAGCACAAACCCGAATCCCGCGTTCAGTCGCCAGACAACAGGCCAGCCGGA
>Ga0180438_10003723_pt1 | contig 22738 bp, 21 predicted proteins | sample SS_ome_12_FD_132455 | JGI IMG/M metagenome (GOLD analysis project Ga0180438, IMG submission 132455) | Hypersaline lake sediment archaeal communities from the Salton Sea, California, USA - SS_3_D_2 metaG | ecosystem: Environmental > Aquatic > Non-marine Saline and Alkaline > Hypersaline >...
AACATGCTATGCCTTTTGCGAAAACTCTGCTATAGTTAGCCTCTGAGCGCCTTACATCTCGGCCATGAATGACCGAGTTTTTCGGCGCTAAAGGATAAAAAAGGGAGAGCTATAAGCCGGATTTTGTGCGTTGGAAAAAAGCTACTTCTCCAACCGATAGCCATTCATCTAGAGGTGTTGTCACCAACACCCTCGAGCGCTCTTTTAACCCCTGATTGTGACCTATCGTCCCACGCAAGCTGAGCGAAGGAGACAAGATACAAGTGTTGCGACGAAGGCAAGGCTTTTTTAACCTTGCCGAGGAGCAACGCGAAGTAGGTTGTTTCCTGCAGCCAGCATCCGTGGGAGGATAGGACACAATCAGGGGTTCAAGGTTCTTTTATTTACAAAATCAAGTGGGAAACAAGAATTTTGCAAAGAACCTTTTTGACTTGCATCGGATAGGGTTTGTCTTGACATTTGCATTTTCTGCAAATGCAGCCAGCTCTTAAAACTGGCGTTTCAGCCTTTCTTTAGATCTTACGATCTAAAGCGGATTGCTTTCTGTTACACTTTCCGTAGCCTTTCGGCCCCCAGCCTTTCGCTGGTATCCTTTCCCATGATGTCCAGACTTTCCTCTCGACAGCATAAAGGCTGTCCAGCGGCTATCTGCTCTCCCGCCGTATCTTATCGAGCCTATGCTTTTGCTTTGGCCGATGCTCTTCGTCGTCGTCGAGCAGGCTTGCCTTCAACAATAGGCTCTTCACTTACATGTTCGACCCAATAGTGTATTCTAGAGCAGTGTTCACAAAAGGTCAGCCTCTCTCCTTTTCGCACAAGATTCTCATGTTGTGCAGTAACAGAGATATGGCAACCACTACAACACCGATTCTCTAGAGAGACAATAACGCGATCTTTTTTGTTCTGAAGAAGCTTTTCATAAATGGCCATAATCTCAAGATCTGCTTTCTCAGCTACTTCTGAACGACGGGCCATAATTTCTTGCCCCTCTTTATTAATCTCCTCAATGCTCTCCTTGATCTCTGTCTCCATCTGCTCACTATTTTGTTTGGCAGACTCAAAAGTAGATTTTAAGCTTCCCAAAAAATCCTCTTCTGAAGCGAGCTTATCATAATGATCACTCAAGCGTTGCTCTTTTGCCGCTTTCTCTCTTTCCAAAGCAGAGATTTCGTGGGTAAGAGCATTAAACTCTGCAACCTTTCGTACACTGCTTTGTTGAGTTTCCAAAGTCTGTATTCGCTCAGCAAGGTCTGTAACCTCCCCTTCAATAAGGCGAACCTGCGTCTTTAACTCAATAACTTCGCTTTCCTTTAATACTACTTGTTGATGAAGATCATCGCGAATCGATCGAACTCTATCGAGCTCAGTTAATCTTTCGCGTTTAAGCCGCATAAGCCAAATCATCTGAATATCGAGCTCTTGAACATCAAGCAAGATTTTGAGGGCATCTCGGAGCATTGTTAATCCTACAATATTTAAAAAAGGTAGTTAGAGTGTATCATATTTGCTTCAATCCCCTCAAGCAACAAAACAGACAACTCTCTTGAATGAATCGATTTTCCACGATATAACCCAAAAAAGTTAGGAATAAGGAGAAAGTGTGTCCATTTTTGTTGGGTTTGATGGATTTATCGATACACTTATTCAATGTGTTGATACACGTAAATCATCTACTTCTTTTCATCCTATTGCAACAATCTCTGATTTTGCTCATCGCATCCAAAAAGCCGCTGGTAAAAGTACTAACATTGAATGCGTTGTTCAAGATCGGCTTTTAGGAGGCAATGGCCCTCTTCTTGCCCAAACACTTCTTAGCCTTGCTCTTCCTGTTAATCTCGTCGGCTGCTTTGGATATCCCTCTCTTTCTCAAGAATTTACATCTCTTAAAAATATCCACTCATTCGCTCAACCAGGAGAGACAGAGGCTTTAGAGTTTAGGGATGGAAAGCTTCTTCTTGGAAAGATGGGCGAGATTGGAACCCTGTCTCTCGAAAAAGCTTTTTCGCGTCTTCCAAGAGGACTTATTCCCGAGCTACTCCAGCAGTCTACTGTCATAGCAACTCTTAATTGGACAATGATGCCTCTTGTTGGAGAATTTTGGCATTGGCTGCTCGATCATAGAGAATATCTGCAACATAAACCATACATCTTCGTTGATCTTTGTGATCCTGCAAAAAGAGCACAAACAGATCTGAAAAAAGATCTCGACTCTTTAAAAAAACTCAATGCAACAGCTCCTGTTGTGCTCGGCCTTAATAAATCCGAAGCTGAGCAGACAGCAAAACTTCTCCATCTCCCTACAGATATTTCCCTTTCTGAGTTGGCCCATTCTCTTACCTCCTCCCTCAAATTTCATGCTGTTATTATTCACACAAGACAAGAGGTAGCCGGTTCCTTAGAAGGAACAAAAAAATCTCTCCAAGTTCCTCCCTGTTCACATCCCAAACGCGCAACAGGTGCAGGAGACAATTTTAATGCAGGCCTTATTCTCGGCCTTCTTGAGAAAAAACCTCTCGACGAGATTCTCAAGTATGCTGTGGCAACAAGTGGAATTTGGGTCCGAACAGGAGAGAGCGCGACGTCTACCTCTTTGCACTCTTTTCTGAAGAAACTCTAACCCCGGGTTGCTACCAATTTTTCCCTTTAGCGCCGCAGATTTAGATTAGATTTCGCAGATTTTTTCGAAGCGCAGGGCTAAAGCCCTGGGCGAGAAAAAAGATGTGAAAGATGACCTAAATCTATGAATGCTAAAGGGAAAAATCATATAAAAGCCCCTTATTATTCCTCTAAAACATAGCCCAGCAGCCATCTTTTTTTAGGCACACATCTACTACGCTTCTCTCCTCGCCCAACCCTAAGGGGTTGCGCTCGTCGTTGAAGCTTGTATCTGCATACCTAAAAAAATCCGCCGCTGGGAAATTGGTGGCAACCCGGGGTCTAAGCCTTTGGGTGGTACTTTTTCACAATCTCTTTCTTAAGCTCTGGAGAGACTTCTGTATAGATAGTCGTGGTTGCCATTGAGTTGTGGCCAAGAAGAAGTTGGATGGTTTTGAGATCCATACCCTGCTCAAGCCAATGGGTCGCAATGGTATGGCGGATAACGTGAGGAGTGATCGTGTCGACAAAGCCGCTCATCTTATAATAATGGGAAAAAATACGGTCTATTGATCGTGTTGTTAGGCGCCCTCCCAGTCTATTGAGAAAAACAGCGCTCTCATCTTTTTGGCAACGATCTGAATGATCGAGATACGAAGAGACCCAATTCAATGCTTGCTGTGTGACAGGAACTATTCTCTCCTTATTTCCCTTTCCCAAAATGCGAAGGAGCAACTCCTCCTTATCAACATCAGTCTTGTTTAACCCAGCAAGCTCGCTAACACGAAGGCCAGAGCTATAAAAAAGCTCCATCATAGCTCTATCTCGATATCCCAAATATGTCGAAGTATCCGGAAGATGGAGAAATTGCTCCACCTGCTGGTAGGTCAGAGAGTGAGGAATGGGACGATCGAGCTTTGGCCCTTCAACGTCCTGCATTGGATTTTGAGAGAGAATTTTCTCTTTCAGACAGAAGCGAAAAAAGGTTCTCAAAGAAGAGAGACGTCTTGCAACTGTTCTTTTCGCCATTCCCCCTTCCCTTTGCGAGACGATAAACTGACGAACGAGATTTCTATCTACGGAAACAAGACTCTTATCTTTGATAAAGTCAAAAAATATGTTTACGTCGATGGAGTAATTTCGAATGGTATGTTCTGAACAGCTTCGAATAGAGCGCAAATATTTTAAGAATCTATTGAGTGCCTCTGTCACAGTATTTTTACCTTACCCTCTAAAAAAAGCCGTCCCCGTTTTGTATAGACGGTAAGTTTCTCACGAGACGTTGGTCGAACCAAAACCTTTTTTTTATTTGGATAGAGATGAAAAAAGAGCGCTCCAGCAGCCACCATTCCTGTTCCACACGAACCGGTTTCCGCCTCAACTCCCCTCTCATATGTTCGAACACCAAGAAGATCTTTTCTGTATTCGACAAAAGTTACGTTCACCCCTTCTGGTTCAAAAGCTTTGTGATATCGAAGCCTTTTTCCTAAAGCTTCGACATCAACCTTAGAAACAGTTCGAACCGGCACAAGAAAATGGGGAACACCTGTATCTGCAAGAACACCCTCAACTTTTTCCTCGGAAAGAAAAACTGGTTTTAATCTTGGTGTCGCAGATACTTCAACCGTAACAAGATCTCCTTTAGCTTTCCCTTTATGTATACCTCGATCTGTTTCAATAGAAATCTCCTTTAAAGAAGGGAAAATCGTCGAGAGTGCAAAATGAGTTGTGCAGCGAAGACCATTGCCACACATCGCTCCTCGAGTTCCATCTCTATTCATGTAGACCATGCGACAATCGGACACAGTTGATGGTCTGACTACAATAAGCCCATCGACATCGTACTGCTGGCAAAGAGAACGGATCTCATCACCGCTTCCATCATCGAAGAGATGGTCTGAATCGTGATGAAGAACAAACGTATTCCCGCTTCCAGAATAGCGGTGCCATCTACTCATAAGCCCTTATAGCTATTTACCGTCTTGTTAATAAGGCCAAACGATTCTGCTTCTTCTGCTGTCATCCACTTGTCTCTATCAATGGCCTTTTCAACTTCTTTTTCTCCTCTGCCAGTTGCCTCACAATAAAGGGCAACGATCTGCTGTTTTGTTCGCAAAATCTCTTTTGCTTGAATTTCAAGATCTGTTGCTTGTCCCTGAACAGCTGAACTCAAAGCTGGTTGGTGAATCATAAACCGGCTCATTGGAGAGGCAAATCGTCTCTCTTTGGGAGCAGCTAATGCCAAAACAGAGCCCATAGAAGCGGCAAGTCCTGTGACGAGAGTTGTCTTTGGAAAGGAGGCCATCTTCAGCTGATCCCAAATAGCAAAGCCTGCATCAACAGCACCACCTTGTGAGTTGATGATAATAACAACCTCATCCTTGGAAGAGATATGATCAAGATACCAGATCTTTCTGATCACATCTCCTGCCATCTCCATATCAACAGAACCACAGATAAAAAGGCGACGGTTCTCGAGAAGTGCTGCGTCAATCGCATCATCAAGACGATGAAAGGGTTGTTCAAATGGTTTATTCATAAAATATCTATCTCCTTAAGCTTAGATTGATTCTAAAAGAAGCTCTGGATATAGTGGAAAAGACTTTAAAAGCTCTTTCACCTGATCCTGAATCTTCTTTTTAACATTTTGGTCTATATCACATAGCGCTTTGCTCGTCTCGCCCTTTGATGTTTTTGCAGGGCTACTCTTTTTCAATATCTCAACGATCCATTTCCCAATCTGGCGCATCTCTTCTTTGCCCATTCCCCGCGTTGTCAATGCTGGTGTGCCTATCCGTATACCAGAAGTATACCACGGCCCATTTGGATCAAAAGGAATGGCATTTCGATTTACAGTGATACAACACTCTCTCAAAGCCCCTTCTGCCTGCTTTCCTGTTATCCCGAAAGGCGTTACATCGATAATCACCATGTGATTATCAGTACCACCTGTTAAAAGCGGCGCACCTTGCTCTAAAAGTGATTCTGCCAAGGCCTGTGCATTTTCTACAACACGTCTGGCATAATCGCAAAAGCTCGGCTCTCTCGCCTCTTCAAAGGCTATTGCTTTAGCTGCTATTACATGAGGAAGTGGCCCCCCTTGAACAAGAGGACACCCCTTATCTACAACCTCTTGGTATTTCTTTTTGCACAAGATAATTCCCCCGCGAGGCCCACGAAGGGTTTTATGCGTGGTCGATGTCACAATATCAGCATAGGGAATAGGGTCATATTCATTTTGAAAGACCTTGCCAGCAACAAGCCCTGCAAAATGTGCCATATCGACAAAAAGAGTTGCGCCTACATCATCGGCAATCTGGCGCATCGTCGCAAAATTAATAGCTCGTGGATAGGCCGAATAACCAGCAAGAAGAATGGCTGGCTTCTCCTTCTTTGCCATCTCCCAGATAGCATCATAATCGAGTAGTCCTGTCTTAGGATCGACATCATAAAAGCAGCTTGAGAAGAATTTTGACGAAATATTGTAACGATAGCCGTGGGTAAGGTGCCCCCCTGAATTTAAGGACATCCCCATCAATTTTTGATTCACCAATTCCTTGCGTATCTTTTCAAATTGCTCATCAGAAAGCCGGTTTAAATTGGTAATTCCCAACTCGGCAAGGCGAGGATTTTGTATACGCTCTGTTAAAATCGCCCAAAAGGCGATAAGATTGGCATCTGCTCCAGAGTGTGGCTGTACATAGGCGTGTTCAGCACCAAAAAGCTGTTTTAATGAGTGACATGCTGCGTCCTCTATGGCATCAACATGCTCGCACCCAGCATAAAATCTGTGATGAACAGCCCCTTCGGCATATTTATCTGTTAGCCAATTGCCCATTGAGAGCTGAACAGCCAAAGAAGAGTAATTTTCTGAAGCGATCATTTTTAAAGAGCTTCTCTGATCTTGAAGCTCATGGATGATCTCATTGGCCACATCCGGTGAGCGCTCTAAAAGATAGTCAAGTGAGGCGAGAATAGAGATAACAGCTTTGGATCGGGCGCTCTCGGGAGTCTTTTCCGTGTACTGTGATAGTAATTCCATCAAAAACTCCCTATTTCTCATATATTTAACTGCTGATAGTACCCAAACGGGAGGAGAAAATCAACAAATCCGAGGAATTTTCTAGCTCTTAATGCATTCTTTGCGCTTATTATGATAAGTATAGGCAAAAATAGGGAAAATACGGGGAGAGTAGATAATGGAACCGTGCACAAACTTTCTTGATAAGGTACACTCAAAAGTAGACGTATGCTTTACATATGTTGAGAATCTGGACAGTCCTGATACCATTTTATACACTGCTTCAGAGAAAGCAGGTGAGTTTCTTGAAAACTACGTCCCTGCTACTGTTGCTCTTGTCGCAAAAACAGCATTGCACTCGATTCACTACATAGCAATGACCGTATTTCTTCCTGCTCCTCTCTCTCTTGCAGCAATTGGGATCATCTCTGCGTATAAGATCTCCTCCGAACCCCCAAAGAATATTGAGAATCTCCTCAATGGTGTTGCCTTTGGCTGCCTTATCAATGGGGTAAAAAGCCTTCTATTTCTAAATATCATCGCTTGTATTGTCAACGTGGTAGCTGCCGCTATTCTCTTTTCAGCCTCTCCCCTTGTACAAGCTCTGAAAGAACGCTTTTCTCAAAAAGAGGAGGTTCTAGTAGAAGAGGTGTTAGTTGAAAACAGTACTTCTCCTACGGACAGTACTCCTCCTACGGATGATACCGTAGCGCCCGATACTCCAACTGATCAAGCGTCGCTTTCGTCACAACAGCCAGAAGATCAGTCGTAGAAGCTACCGCTTTTTACATCTGGAAAATTATCCCTATCTTAACAATACTATGTGAGACTCTGTTTGCTTAATCTATTTTAAGGAGATTTTATGTGTACAGCTATTAAAAATTTTACTACAGAAACATTTGTACCAGCTATTAAAACCACTGGAGAGAACATCCAAAAGGGAATTGCCAAAATTTATGGGATAAGCACAACTGTTGAAAATAAGATTCACAGCACACTTCCTCGTCCTCTTGCCACCATAACCTGTGTCTTTTTGCGTACACTGCCCTTTTTAGTCATGTTTACTACCTGTCCACCTCTCATCTCTATAGCGGTTACAGGTCTTTTTTGTGCCATTAAGGTCATAGCTACTAAAGATCTCAAAAATTTCAAGATTCAGGGCGCTTGGGCAGCAGCAGCACTTTCTATCCTCTATGTAGGGATACGGGTAGTCCCGTGGAGCGCTCCCATTGCTATTGGTCTTGCCTTTATGGCTGGTGGTGCTCTTGGATTAGCACAAAGTGGCATCATTTGCGAAATTTTAGAAAGTTGCCCCAAACCAAAAGAGGACGATCAAGAGGAAATAGAGATGAAGACCGTATCGTCTCCCGATGAAACAGTAAACGCCAGTGATGATCAAGTAGTCTGCGCTGAAAATAGTACTGCAGAGGAAGCTAAATAACCTTCAGATCAGGGAGTCAGCTTATGATTGACTGCGTAAAAAACTTTACCCATAGCACCCTCTTGGTTATCCAAAAACCCTTTTCTTTCATCTACAATTGTGGTGAGTCACTTGATAGAAAAGTAGCTGACTTGACAAACGAATACCTTCCCGGTTGTGTGGCGGTCACTGTACAGATCGCCCTCCACCTTTTCCCATATATTGCAGCAGCCATCCTTCTCCCGCCTATTCCTGCCCTTTGTGTAACTTTTGGGTTCGCAGCATTTAAACTTGTAGCCACTCTTGGAAGCAAGACAGGAACCTATTTCGATATAGGGGGGCCTCTTGTGGGCAGTGGAACTCTTATGGGGGCTCTAGCAGCAAGGAAAATCTCTCTATTATGGCCAACGCTTTCTACTATAACAGGAATCGGCTACGCGATACCAAGCCTTCTCATAAGTTCTATTTTAGCAATCGGCACTGGCCTCATACAGACTATTTATGAAAGGTCGGATAGACCACTCACAGCCTGAGCCCCTGCTTCACACTTTCCAATAAGTCCTTTTGAACAAATCTCTCGATGACGCGTGGCACTTGTTGAAGCGCCCTGCGTACAAAGTCAGGATTGTTAAAAATGTCAGAGTTAAGTTCCTTGAAGTACTCAAAAAAAGCGTTCAGATCTTCCCTCTTATAGCTTTGAAATACCTCAAATAAGCCTAATGTACTAAGGATTACGTCTTCATCATCCTTAAATTCATCGAAAAATGGCTTCAAACGCAAGATAGCAGCTGCCTTTTCTTGGTCCCAGACCGTTTCATCGAAAAGAAAAACGGCACCACTCGTTACGCCATGTAATTTAGCCAAAAACTCTTGGCCACCTTCTAAGCTCTTCAAGCAGTCTTCTACTTCTTGCTCTATGGCCTTTCCTAAAATGGCTCTAGATACAGCTGCTGTTTTAAGAACCTGTGGATCTTTTTGAAGAGATTCATTTACCTTCTTGAAGTCACCTCGACTAATAATAAGAAATGCGCATACAGATGGTTTGTCTTTGGAAAAGCCATCTATCAGTGATTCAAGGGGACTGTTTTTTTGTACAATCTCCGCGACGCACCTATCACGCTCGGATAATCCCTGAAGAGGGTCGCTCGCCATTGTGAGGTTTTGTGCGTTTGAAAAACGTGGTCCTTGTGTGGAATCAACACTCATAATACTCTCCAATATTTTCTATTTAAAAAATTAAATTCTACGATGTTCACAGTATGAATTATACAAGCTCAGCAATTAAAATTGCTCGAGCACAAACCACTCTTCTTCTACAACATTCTCTATTTTGTAGACCCAGGTCTCGTCAGGAGACTCGTTGATAATTGCAGGAGTCTTTTGGAGCAAAGAGTTGACCTCAACCACTCGTCCTGAAAGAGGTGAGTCGCAATCTGTCGCTGCTTTTGCAGATTCAAAAACAACTGAAGTCTCTCCTTTTTTCAAAACATCTCCAACAGTGGGAAGCCCTATCCACAATACCTCGCCGATGGGTTCAAGAGCCTCCTTGGAGTAGCCAACGCTCACGCAACCACCGCTACGCTCTAACCACTCTCCACATGGTCCCTTTCGCCGCTCCATTACTTTTCACCAAACAGCTCAAAAACAAGCTGCCCACTCTTTTCTCGAATCAGTTCTGTCCCCAAGACCTCTTGACAGCTATAGATGGTAGATCGAAGCTGCTGATCGTAGGGCTCTACTCCCCTTTTCTCAACTTTTGCAACAAAGGGCCCTAGTTCCCGAGAGTAGCGGGCAAGACCCCAAAAGCCCTCCTCTTTATCAAGAAGATGAGAAAACTGCGGTTTTGACTCCCTCTCATGGTAGACAACCTCTTGGCTCTCTTTAACAAGAGACCACAGATCAGAAAGCGGTCTTTCAATAAGTTCTGCTGTATCTTCAGGGCTCGCCTCAAATGGCGTTGTAATCACAGAGTCTTCTGACGCTTTGAGCTGCTCTTGAAGAGCGCTCAAATGTGGAAGAAAATAAACAGCAACACGGGCAGCCTTTTTCTCCTCCCAGGGACAATAATTAGGAAGCTTCTCTTTCCACTCTTGTGCAATTTGATCAAGCTCTGCAAGAAGTGTCGCAAAGTGAATCTCTCCTACCTGGTCCTTTGCCTCACTAAAGGGTTTATAGACCCCCTTCTCATCGCGAAATTCAATATAATCATCCTTCACCCTTGCATAGGTTGGCTCCAAAAGGCGATCGAGCAGTGAGTCAAGCGTGCCATCTTCCAATGCATCGGGAAAGGAGACTATTTGCTCACTATCACTCTTTTCAACGACCTCGATACGGTAGACATGGTCATTATCCTGGGTATAGGAAGAAAGCCCCTCTTCATCTAAAAGAGCCTGTAAAAAGGCTGGACGATCAGTTATTCCTTCAAAAGGAAATGCTCCTCCACGAGCACGAAAAGAAAGGCGTACTCTTTTCTCTTGCGCCTTATCGAGAGCCTCACTTCTCCATTCAGGGTGAGCCTCTACAATGGCTGCTTTCGCCTTTTCATCAACATTTGAGCGAATCTGAGGTGAGATCTGATCGAGCAGAGCAAATTTTTCCTCACGATTTTCGACCTGCTTTTCCTTAAGCTGAGAAAACTCTTCAGCAAGTGTTTCCCAATTATCAACCTCCCACTTCCATAGATCTCGAACACGGATCTTTTTAGCCAACTCTGCATTCGATGTTGATGAAACCTTGAGAATAAACGGCCTTTCAACAAGCTCTGGCCACGAGACGAGAACTTTTGAAGGTTCATGAAAGTCGGAGGGTAGATCAAGTGGTGAAGAGGTGGTAGAGACAGCGCTCTTCCACACTTCAAATTTCATTACGTCTCGAAGAGAACCAAACCGCAAGCAGGACTGGAGCTGAAAACAAGAAAGCTCGCTCATCTGACTCTGATGACTAAGATATTCATCAAAAGGCCCCTTACTAAGCACAACTCTATTGGGAAGCTCGCTAAGAACCCTTCTAAAGAGCATTACATCAGCCCAAATCTTCGCCGCTTGCGCTCTATCCATGTGCAGCTGCCGCAGTGTCTTTGTAAAAAGCTCTTCAGGATCTTCCGATTCACCCATGCTCTTTGCAGCACCCTTTACATTTTTATATAGTGATGCCAGCGCTTCTGCCTGGCTTACTTTTAAGCCACTACTTCGTGCTTTTGCTGCTGTTTGTATGATGAACTCACACGCTTTTTCGACAAAATCAATCCCAAACCACTCTGAGATCTGATTATATCCGAACAAAGCTAAAGGTTTAGCATCAAGAGCAGGATCTGGTTCAAGCCATTGAAATTGCTTTTGCTGATAAGCAAGAACTTGTCGAAGATAGAGGGCAGGGAAAGTGCGCTCTGCAAGATAAAGCTCTGCTTTTTTTCGAAATATCTCTGTGCAATCTGAGCTCTCCAATGCCTTATATTGCTCTAATGAGCGAGCTATATCCGGAGCAAAGTAGTTCCATATCTGCAGAGCGCTGACAAACGGAGCTGAAGGATGTTGGTAGGGAGCATACACCTTTTCTCGTAAATTCTTTGCAATCCACTCTTTTGAAAATTGATCGGAAAATCGATCTGCCAAGGTCTCACCAACACCAGATTGAATGATATCGAGAGCAAACACGCCATCGTTGAGTGGATTAAAAAATTCGCCCTCACCTCCAAGATGGCTGTCTGCGCTTAAAAATCGAATATAATCATTAAATTCCATTCTTCTTATTTTTGAGCCATTGACCGACGTAAAAAGAACTGGATCTTCTCCGCCTGTATCTATAGAGGAATAGGTACCGAAAAAGGAAAATGAAAGGATAATGACCACGGTAATCACAAAAAATATTGCTCGCTGATACCGTCTAAAGAATGAAAACATCGTCTAACTCCTAAAACGTCTTAAATAGAAAGGAAATGGTACCAAAAGCGCCCTTTCTTTCAAATGGATGACGCAGCCTCATCCAGACAAAAACATTTTTATAAAAAGCAGATTTTAGTAAACAAAAAAACAATAAGGAAGTAGCAGCATGCAGTTTATCTCTCGAATTAAAAAATTCCTATCCTCTCCAACGATCTCCCCTTTTGTGCCAAAAAGTATCAGCTGCCTTCTGGAGGGGTATTCTCTTTCCTATTTTAGCCGAGATTTTTTTGCAGGAACAACTGTTGCTATCCTCTCTCTTCCCCTTGCTATGGCTTTTGCTATTGCTTCTGGCCTGGACCCGGAACGAGGGCTATACACGGCGATCGTTGCAGGCTTTATCAGCGCTCTTTTTGGTGGGTCCCGCTTTTTGGTCAGTGGCCCAACAAGTATTTATGTTGTGCTTCTCTTTACTATTGGTCAGAAATTTGGATATGAGGGGATCGTCTACGCTACACTTCAAGCCTCCATTATTCTTTTCCTTTTCGGTGCTTTAAAATGCGGTGGTCTTGTCCGGTTTATCCCCTATCCAGTGATCATCGGGTTTACAAGCGGTATCGCCATAACGATTATCTGCTCGCAGCTTAAAGACTTTCTTGGCTTAACGCTTGCACAAAGCCCAATTGATACTGTCGACAAGATGCGACTTGCAATAGCCCACATCTCTTCAACAAATCCATATGCTGTCGCTATCGCTCTTTTCTCTCTCTCGATCGTCGTTGCTGGCCGCCTCATCTCCAAACGATTTCCTGGGGTTATCGTAGCACTTGCAATAGTTACCCTTTTTAGCAGCCTATGCGATTTTCCTATTGAAACAATTTATTCCAAATTTGGATCTCTTCCCACATCTCTTCCCAAACCGGTTTGGCCAGAATTCTCTCTAGACATACTTAGAAAGACCTTTCCCGATGCTATTGGTATCGCAATTTTAGGGGCTATTGAATCCCTGCTTAGCTCACTTGTTGCCGATAGTTTAACCGGAAGTCGCCACCGTCCAAATTGCGAGCTCATCGCTCAAGGATTCGCCAACTTTGGAGCAGCCCTTTGTGGGGGATTTGCTTCAACAGGAACCATTGCCAGAACATCCACGAACATTAAAATGCGGGCGAAAACTCCCTTTTCAGGGATGATCCAAGCGGTAATATTACTTCTTCTTCTCACTGTCATCGGCCCATTTGTCAACTTCGTTCCGCTTGCTGCAATCGCTGGGGTACTCGTCTATATTGCCTTTACAATGATTGAGTTTCGCCAGATTAAAGACCTGCTCGCAGCACTACACGGTGAAACGCTTATCATGCTCGCCACCTTCCTTATCACCATCTTCGTTGGTCTTAGTATCGCTGTTCAAACAGGAGTTATCCTCTCAATCATTCTCTTTCTGAAAAAAAGCTCGGAGTCGACAACTGCAAAACTTTTTCAAGCATTTCAAGAAGAGGAAAAGCGCAGCCATCGAGAAACCGATGTTGGAGCCTCTTGGAAGATGTCTCTTCCTGAAAATGTTAAAGTCTACGAGATCAAAGGACCGCTCTTCTTTGCTGTCTCAGATCTCTTAGCAGACATTGTCAAATACTTTGATGTTCCACCAGAGACGCTTATTATTCGCATGCGCTCAGTGCCTTTTATCGACACAACAGCAGTGAGCGCACTTAAACGGCTTAATAAGCAGTGTAAAAAGAAAAAGATCTCTCTTTTGATCGCCGAACCCTCCAAAAGTGTGCTCGACTCCCTAAAACAAAATAATTTTTTCAATTACTTTCCTAAAGAGCAGCTCTTTTCATCAATAGAGGACGCAGTACGGTTTTCTGAGAATAAAGAGTAGTATCAATTAGCAATTTATGTTTTAATTGACGGCCCCAAAATTTTTACTATTAAGGAAAAAGACCATGGTCAAAATCGGAACAGGATTACAAGAATTTATACAATCAAACGATCCAAACAGCTATGTATTAAGGCTTAAGAACGATCAACTTCAGGCAGAAAAAAAAGGGGTCTGGACCTGGATCAAAGCTAATATTTTAAGCAGAACCTTTCTTTGCAGAGCGACCTACCATCTACCAACAATTCTCGAAAAACTTAAGAACGAGCCGCCTACAAATTTGAGAGCGCTGAATACGAATCTATACAATAGAGTAGAAGCGTATGCCAATAAACTCAGGGGGAAAAATAAAGGAGAGCAGGCAAACGCCATACAATCGCTCTTTTTTGAGATCTTTACCCCTTCTTCTGAGTCCCAAAGCACCATAACTCCCCCAACCCCAAATACACACAAAGAGACCAAGGAGAGCAAAAAAGCTCAAAGCAATATGCCCCTCCCGAAAAAGCCTGATACTACAAGAGACGATCTTATCGCGGCCTTCTCACGGTCTATCAAACAAAAGCCTAATGAAAGTACCGATGCTTACTCAGCTCGAATACAACAAGAACTCAATAATAGTGAATCTTCTATAAGAAAACGCTCCAAGTTGGTGATGGGAGGTGTATCTTCTATCCCAGAAGAAGTAGAAACACTGACAAACCTCAAAGAGCTTGTCATAACATATTCCAACATAACAACACTTCCTGAAAGCATGCAAAATCTTACCAATCTAGAAAAAATTAGCTTTAACCATACCAGCAAGATAAAAACTCTTCCATCATGGCTACTTAGCTTACCAAACCTTAAGCAGATTACCGTAGTAGGTAATGATACGCTCGAAAACTCCATACCAGAACAATTTCGTCCGACCGAAAAACAGGCTCCTCCCCTTGCACCAACTGCTAAACCACAACAACCCGGCGCTACAGCCGCACCAACATCTGCAGTAGCGGCTGCACAAGCGTCTACCGTACCACGACAACTCCAGAGAGCTATTAACTCTATTTCTCCTAAAAGGGTTAGGAGGCCCCGCAAAATTCTTGCAAAGGATGTTGAGACTGAATGGCAAGAGGCTGCCAATAACCTAGAACAACTCAATCCCCACTTTAGGATTTGTCAAGTAAGAGGAGATGGCCACTGTCTATTCTCTTCCATTATTATTGGATTCCTTGCTCGAAAAACAATTGAAGAAACACGTGACTTTTTTCAAACCCTACCAAATCATTATACCGCTTTAGATACGCGCATGAAAAACGAGGGACTATCCCCAGAGGAAATAAGGAGTTTCATTAACAATCTCCACGAAAGCATTGCACAGGCCCTACGTAATCTAAACAAATATAGGACCACGAAAGAACTCATTGAGGTTATTTTATCGGATCGACAAACTCAATGTGAATGGGCTTACTGTTTTCGCTTGCTAGCTGTTGGTGAAGAGTTTCTCCAAGGAGAAGATCTCCTTGATGAGGCAAGACTCGGCCTTCAAGAAAATCCCAGCAACAAAAATCTTATCGAACAGACATGCACAAAAAGCGATGCTATAAATGTCTACCATGGTGGTGATGCTGAAATAGTCGCTTTAGCAGACGTTTTAGAGATGACGATATATCGCATCGAAGTAGACCAGGACGCTCCTGCAATAAGATGCCTCAAGGGACTCTGGGATCTAGATTCCAGGCAACCAAATCAGGTAGAGGATGAAGCGATTATCCTTTTAACCTCCCACGGACACTACGACGCTGCCTTTCTCCCCACCCGCGACCTTTCCGCATAGTGAAAAAGGTTTCTTTCATCCCCTTTAGGGAGATAGGGTCACAATCAGGGGATGAAAAGAGAACATTTTCTTTGAATAAAAGAAGAATTTTAGGATATAATTAAATCAGCCCTTATTTCTATTAACTGGTTTTATGAAGGTTTTGTAAAAAAGCGTAATTAAAAACCAATGAGCATGTGTCTTTTCATAAAAAATTCTCATAATCTGACAAGGAATTGATACTATGGGATGTATACAAAGGGTGCGAACATGGCTCTCAGACTCCCATATTGCACCATTTGTCCCAAACTTCATCACCTGCCTGTTTGATGGCTATAGCAGACACCAGCTTCGGCGAGATCTGATAGCAGGAATAACAGTTGGCATCATCTCGATTCCCATTGCACTTGCGCTGACTGCAGCAACTGGCCTAGATCCAGTTCGAGGCCTATATACAGCCATTATAGCGGGCTTTCTAACCTCCCTTCTTGGGGGGAGTAATTTTCTCATAGCAGGGCCAACAGGAGCCCTTATCGTCATCATCTTCAATGTGGTGCAAAGATTTGGCTATGATGGTCTTTTATGCGCCAGTCTTGAGGCTGCAGCGATCCTCCTTCTTCTTGGCTTTTTCCGTTGTGGTCGCTTTATCAAGTATGTTCCATACCCTGTTGTTATGGGACTCACCATGGGAATTGCGGCAACTGTTATCATCTCGCAGACAAAGGATTTTTTCGGTCTCGAGATTCCAAAACCAACTATTGACATCGTCGATAAAATCGGCCTAACAATAACATATGCAAGCACAATCAGTCTCTACTCAACCCTTATCGCCTCCTTTACTCTCGCCATGATCATTATCCTGAGAAAATATTCTGAAAAGCTTCCAGGACCTGCTATTGCCCTTGCTGTAGTTGCTCTCATAACAACCCTTTTCCACATTCCCATTGATACAATAGAGTCAAAATTTGGAGTGATTCCATCCCATTTTCCTGATTTTGCCTGGCCAAACCTCTCCTTCGATCTCTTAAGAAGGACCTTCCCGACGGCAATTGGTATCGCCCTCATTGGAGCTATTGAGTCTCTTGTTGCTGCGGTTGCCATTGACGGAATAACTGGAACAAAACACCGATCAAACGCCCAACTTATTGGCCAAGGCATCGCTAATATCGGAGCTACCCTTTTTGGGGGGATCCCCGCAACAAGCTCTCTTGCTCGAACAAGCGTAAATGTTCAGATGAATGCTCAGACACCTTTAGCTGGTATTATTCATGCGCTAACAATTCTCGGTATCACCATCTTCTGCGGCCCACTGGTTAGTAAAATTCCTCTCCCAGCTCTCTCTGCTGTTCTTGTCTTTATCGGCTGGAATATGTTCGATTTTGAGAAAACAAAGGAGATTCTAAAGGGATATATGGGAGAGGCGATAATCATGCTCCTCACCCTCATTATTACCATTTTTGTTGATCTTAATACCGCCTTGCAGACAGGAATCCTTATCTCAATTGTTCTCTTTTTGAAACGAAGCTCTGATACAACAAGTGGAACGATTCTCTTAGAAGTAGAAGAGGACGAACCTCAGGAGCCCAAAAAAGAAAATAGAGCGTGGAAGAGAAAACTTCCCGATGACATCAAACTTTATGAAATTGAAGGCCCCTTCTTCTTTGCTGTAACAGACCTTCTCTCAAACGTTCTCAATCGATTCTCTATGCTGCCACGCATTCTCATTGTTCGAATGAGATCTGTTCCTTTTATCGACTCAACAGGCGTTGACTCTCTTAAGCAATTCTCAAAACAGTGTCAACAAAAGGGTGTTGAGCTCTTTTTAGCTGAACTCAAGCCCTCGGTAATCGGGTCTCTAGAACAGAGTGACTTTTTCAAAAAATTCTCGAAAACACGGATTCTTGCCTCTGCCAAACAGGCAATCCACTTTTCAACCATTTGCACAACTGAAGAGCCCGCTCCTCCACCTAAAGAGGATCCCCAGGTTTTGGTATTAAGCCCCTGATTGCCACCTAGCTGTTGGAACAATGCGAATTCCTCCACGAACGGAAAAATCCCCTCGAACCTCAAGAGAGCGTGGGCGAAGCAGAGTTCCAAGATCGTGACAGATCTGGTTAACCACAAACTCATGGAAAACACCCTCATTTCGATACGAGCCGAGATACAGCTTAAGTGATTTAGACTCAACGAGATGCATGTCGGGAACATATTCGATATATATTTTGGCAAAATCGGGCTGATTCGTGAGCGGGCAGACACAGGTAAACTCTTCACAAATAAGCTCAACAGTATAATCAGAAGCAGGCCATTTGTTGGGAATTGCTTCAAGCGTCGCCTCTTCAGGCGAGGTAGGAAAGGGTATTTTCTTTCCAAGTTGTGTCAAGCCCTCGTGCGCTCCTTTATTTAAATCATCCATTGAAATTCTCCTTTATGGATATCTGAATCTCCTTTTTTGAAGGAGATGTTGTCATACATTCTGTACACGATTTTGTCGCTTCTTGCATGGCAAGAAGATCTTCTTTTCTACACAAAAGAGTAGAAAGAAGATCCCAATCAGGAATTTTAAAAAAGAGGCTTACCTGATGAAGAAGCCCTCTTTTCGTTTTTCGCTGAGCACAGCCTCCTATCTTATATCCAGACCACAAAAGATCAAAGGGCGTTTTTTGCGCCATGCAAAGCTCGCATCTCTCCCCTCTACGAGCCTTATACGTTCTCTTTTCTGGAAGAAGCCAGGGGGAAAGAGCTTGTAAAATCGACTGATTGATCGTTTCGCAAGCCCTTGCAACAGGAAGAGCATAAAGAGAGTGAGAAGGAGGAAAAAAAAGAGTGAAAGGTACATCAAAACCGTGAAAGAGCAACCCCCCTCCTGTTGGACGCTTGGCAATCTCAATTCCCTTCTCAACACATCTCTCAAGATCGACAAACTTTTCAGGATCAGTAAATATTCCAGTTGTTATGCAAAAGCTTTCCCACTCATAGAAACGAAGCAGTGGTACATCTCTTCCTTTCTCGATCAACTCTTTGTCTTTTTGCATCTGAAAAGAGGCTTTTGCCCTACCATCGAAGATCGTCTTCACTGCCTACTCACAACAGGATTTGTTTTATCAAGAAGGCGATCTCCAAAGACATACCCATATTCTTTGAATGCATGTGTGTATGGATCTTTCTCTTGATAGATGTAGATAGGATTGGACCCACAGTAGACAACGAGAAGATATCGACCCGAGACATCTAATTCTAAAACAGTCTCAGGAGAGATAAAACAGACGCTTCCTGCAGCTGCAGGAAGTTCTTTCAACGTAAAAGGGTTCACCTGTTGCTCTTCGAGATGCTCAGTATCATCTAATGCTATAATTGCTCCTATCAGTACAGAAGAGAGAGAGGTGATTTCCTTAAGCGTTGCTCCTTTTGCAGGATAGGAAGCAAAGAGCATCTGATCAAAGGCATAACGCATTGGCCGCATCTTTGTCATTGAATAGAGTATTTTTCCCATCGAAGGTGAACAAAGACGTTTCTGAATAGTTTCTGAGGCTAGGGCGAGATTATGCCCATACTTTGAGAAGGACTCTTCTGAATGGGTTCTTTTGCGTAAAACACCTTCTATACTTTCCCTCAACTCGATTACATGCTTTTGAGAAAAAACACCTTCAAGTTCGAGATACCCATATCTATCAAAAAAAAGCAGTTGTTCTCCAGAAAGAGAAATTTTCACACATACAACCTTATTCTAAATATATAGGAAATAGTATACTCTTTCCCGAGGATATCTACAATCAGCATGCTTTATGGATGATTTTTCAGCATTTCTCTCTGCCATTCCAGAGATTGAAAAGCGTTTAGACTATATTTTCAGCGACAAACAAATCTTAACGCAAGCTTTTGTTCATAGATCCTTTCCCAATGAATCGGGAAACCCCTCTCTTGAATGCAATGAACGTTTAGAATTTTTAGGCGATGCTGTACTCGATTTATATGTCTCTAATTTTCTCTTCTCCCACTTTCCTAATGCAGATGAAGGTGTTCTCTCAAAGCAAAAGGCCCACCTTATATGTAAAAAGCACTGTGCAAAGCTCATGGATCAGCTTGGGCTTGTGCAATACCTACTCCTTGCCAAGGGGCAGAAAGATCTCAAAGGTAAGGCCAAAATCTCACTGAGTTCAGACCTTTTTGAAGCAATTGTCGGCGCTATCTTCGTTGATGGTGGCTGTCCTGCTGCAGAGAAATTCCTTACCTTCCACTTCTCTGAAGATTTTCAAGCTATAACGGAATCTCCTCCACAAAATGCTAAAGCAGAGCTCCAGGAATACTTGGCCAAGCGTGGAAGCTCGCCTCCGATCTACACAACAGAGTGTATTGAAGGCCCTCCACATTGCTGCTGCTTTACAATTTCAGTTATGGTCGAAGGTAAAGAGTATGGCTCTGCCTCTGGCTCTTCAAAACGAGAAGCAGAAGAAAAGGCTGCGAAACAGGCATTACAAAAACTTGAGAAAGAATGAAGATAAAAAAAGTCTGGTACTGCACTTCCTGTGGCCATAAACAATCAAAATGGAGTGGGCAGTGTCCTACCTGCCTTGAGTGGAATACTCTTTCAGAAGAGATAGAGCGCCCTATCCGCAGCTCCCACGAAAAGCTTCTTCCAACACAATCTTCTCGACCATCGCCTCTCTCTTTAATAGAAAAAGGGCGAGTTGAGAGATACAGCTCCTGCTTTTCAGAGCTTGATCAAGCATTAGGTGGCGGTATCGTCCCAGGCTCTTTAATTCTCATTGGAGGGGATCCCGGCATTGGAAAATCGACACTCTGTCTCCATCTTGCAGATAGTTTAGGCTCGCAAAACAAAAAGGTCCTCTATGTCTCCGGGGAGGAATCCCTTGAGCAGATTGCGATGAGAGCTGAGAGACTGCATACAACAAGCGATCAGATCCTCTTTTCCAATGAGACAGAAGTTGGTGAGATCATCCGCTATCTTACAGAATATTCCCCTCCTCTTGCCATTATCGACTCCATTCAAATCCTCTACAAAGCGGATATCCCTTCAAGTCCTGGATCTGTCACACAGGTGAGAGAGTGTACAGCAGCTCTTATGCAAGCAGCAAAATCACTCCACATCACGCTTCTCATCATTGGCCATGTGACAAAGGCTGGAGAGATCGCTGGCCCCCGCATTCTCGAACATCTTGTCGATACTGTGCTCTATTTTGAAGGAGAGCAGCAGCAAAATCTGCGTATTGTTCGCTCAATAAAAAACCGTTTTGGTCCAACTGACGAGATCGCTGTTTTCCACATGAAACAAGGTGGTCTAAAAGAGGTGAAGAATCCCTCTCAAATCTTTATCGAGGATCGCGCTAAGGGGACAGCAGGAGCTGTGATCATGCCTATGATGGAGGGATCGCGACCCATTCTTATTGAGGCTCAAGCGCTTGTGACAAAGACCTTTTATCCAACTCCCTCGAGAAAATGCACAGGCCTTGATCCAAACCGTCTCGCCCTTCTCCTTGCTGTCTGTGAAAAGAGAGCCCGTTTTCGCCTTTATCAAAGCGATGTCTTTGTCTCTATTACCGGTGGAATAAAGATCTCAGAGCCTGCAGCAGATCTTGGCCTAATGCTCGCTATTATCTCTTCTTTTACCAACAAAGTTTTCGATGCGAAAACGACTGTTATTGGAGAGGTTGGCTTAGGTGGCGAGATACGTGCTGTCCCACGCATTGAAGCGAGAGTAAAAGAGGCTATTCAGATGGGTTTTTCAAGATGCCTACTTCCGACAAAAAATATCGAAAGCGTCAAATCTTTACAAAACTCAATCGAGATTTGCCCCATCCGAACTATCGACGAGGCTATTGACCTTTGTTTCTAATCTAGTAATCGCGATATCCCAACACTCTCTAAAAAGAGTACTCTCAGATGTTCTAGCGGCCGCTTTTAAGATGGGCTCAATCTCCTCTCTTTTTGCCGCTTCAAATGCTTGAAGGTTTTGAAATATTCCCTCTAGACCTTCTTTAAGCTCTTCTTTTCTAAGCGCCTCGATTTGATCCCTTTGACCCTTTGAAAAAGCTGGGTGAATGGGGTCATGATTTTTCGCTCCATATGCATAAATCCAGATAACTTTTGCTGACACATATATTTGAATTGCTTCCTCCTTCTCACGAAACCCCTTCATAAAGGCGTCGTTTCCACGTTCGACAATATGCTGTAAAAGAAACTCTGCCCCAGCTTCTTGGGTTTTTATAAGAGCTTTACTCGCACAATCAAGTCTTGGATCGGATGGATAGCCATTTTTTAGAGAGAGTACAAAAGATTCATCCTCCCCTCGGAAAATACTTCCTCCCGCAATAGGCTGTGCTTGCATACGAGCACCACTTTCATGAGTACTCAATGCCCCGGCATGAAAAATATTATGCCAAACATCAACCACAGCCCAAACTAAGGTAAAAGCGCAACTCTCGAGAATTTTAGAAAACGAGCGCTGTTTACAACAGCAACAAAGCCCCTCTGTTATAGCAAGTGGTGTGTATATAGCAGTTCCTACCAAAGCGATAGCAGCAATACCGACAAGACCAATTTCTGCGACAATTTTCCGACCGAATGCTGCCCCTTCTTTGACCGTTCCTTTTTCAAAATCCTCTACTATTCCCCTGTTTCTCCATTGCAGAAGATCGGACATTAAATAGCTAGAAAGAGAGCGTACAGGTTGATCCATAAAACACCTCGTGTAAAATAAGAGAACTATTTTAGTATTGTTGCTAGCAAAAAACAAGATCATATTAAGAGATATGGAAATCAGAGTCGGCGCACGAGGATCTCCCCTTTCCAAGATACAGACAAAGGAAGTGCTCTCTGAGCTTCAAAGGTTCCATCCCTACGTTCGTTTTAGTCCCTCTTGGATCACAACAACAGGAGACAAAGATCTCTCAACTCCTCTATGGAAAGCTCAAATAGATTTTTTCACCAAAGAGATCGATGAAAAGCAGCTTCGAGGAAATTTTAGAATATCCATTCACTCTGCAAAAGACCTTCCCTCTTCAATACCAGAAGGATTAGAGATAGTAGCTATAACAAAAGGCGTCTCTTCATACGATTCCCTTGTCATGGCACAGGAAATGAGCGTACAAACCCTTCCGAAAAACGCACGGATTGGAACCTCGTCGAAACGAAGGGA
>Ga0180438_10003724_pt1 | contig 22735 bp, 20 predicted proteins | sample SS_ome_12_FD_132455 | JGI IMG/M metagenome (GOLD analysis project Ga0180438, IMG submission 132455) | Hypersaline lake sediment archaeal communities from the Salton Sea, California, USA - SS_3_D_2 metaG | ecosystem: Environmental > Aquatic > Non-marine Saline and Alkaline > Hypersaline >...
GCCGTCGCGCCAGGGCGGATCGACACGCCGATGATCCATGTCTCCTCGGATGAGGAAAACGAGACCTTCCGCTTGCGCACACCTCTGGGGCGGCTGGGGACGCCGGAGGACGTTGCCAACGCTGTCGTCTTCTTGGCCTCCGAGGAGGCCAGCTTTATCACAGGCGAGATCCTCGACGTAAACGGCGGTTTGCTGATTGACTAGTGGTGTGCATCTGCTAGTCCACTGGCTCCAGCACGACCTTGAGTCCCTGCTTCTGCTCCAGCAGGCGGAATGCCTCCTGCCATTCGGTCAAGGGGAGGATGTGGCTCACCAGAGACTTGGTATCGACCTGGCCCTGGGCCATGAGGGACAACGCCCGTTGCCAGGAGGTCCACCGCTGCCCGAGAGAGCCGGTCACCCGCAGCTCCTTGTAGGCGATCAGGTCAAAGCTCAGCTCGAATGGGCCGGGGAACAGCCCGACCTGGGTGTACTGTCCGCCGCGGCGCGTGGATTCCAGGCCCAGGCGAGCCGCGGGGGGCGCACCGGAGCACTCGAGAAAGACATCGGCGCCCTGGGCACCGGTCAGGTTGTCGAGCAGGTGGCGTACATCCTCTGCTTCCACGTTCACGATGGCGTCTGCACCAAGTTTGCGGGCCACCTCCAGCCGCTCGCCGTCCTGCGTGGTGCCACACATGATCGCATAGCCCCCTGCGGCCTTGGCTAGCTGCAGGCAAAGCAGCCCGATGGGGCCGGGTCCGGTGAGTACCACCACGTCCCCAGCCGAGATGCAGGTCAGCTCCAGGACTGCGTGGACACAGCAAGCCAGCGGCTCGGTGAGGGCGCCGGCGAGGAAATCCACATTGTCGGGCAACCGGTGTACCTGGTGCTCGTTGACGACGCAGTACCTGGCAAAGCAACCGTCAAAGGCATAGCCGAGGACCTTCCGGTCGGCGCACATGTTATAGTGGCCCAGGCGGCACTGCAGACATTGGCCGCACGACCAGGCTGTCGTCTCGCAGGTGACCCGGTCACCGACGTGCCAGCCCTTTACGCCTTCACCCAGCCCGGCGATGACGCCGGCGAACTCGTGCCCGATGACAACCGGCGGCTCGATGGATATGGCAATCTCGTCGTGGTAGATGTGCAGGTCAGAGCCGCATACGCCAGCGGCTTTTACTTCGACTTTGACTTGACCGGGCCCAGGCGTGGGCTCCTGGACATCGCAGAGGTCGACGTTGCCCTTACCGGATGCATACTTGACAATTGCTTTCATGACGGATCTCCCTTTCCATTTCGCGTTCGACGGGCTGATTGTACAGGACTCTGGGATTGCTGTCAATCGGCGCGGTGGACAGTTCTGTCCCGCGTGAAGTGGCACCTGCGTGATTCCATTTTGACAGGTAGCCGAGGCTGTGGTACAATCTGGAGCGGATAATCGATTATCGGTTATCGACACATGTATTCGCCCGCCATTTGGAGATCCACTCATCACCACCCCTCAGGACTGTTGTGGAGCGAGAGTGTGGTAGAACTCTCGGATTTGGGAGCTGTTTCGTCATAGCCATCGAGGTCGCCCCGAGGAAGGGGAGGAAGAAAGGAGGTACGCGAAAAGACGACTTGTCGGATTGAATAACTCCAGTGAATGCTCGAAAAGACTCTTGCAGGAGAAATGGAGGTTTTACGCATGAAAGAAGTCAGTTATTTCGCGCCGACGGAAGTCGGTGAAGCGGCAAAGCTGCTTGCCGAGTACGGTGACAAGGCGGCAATCCTGGCCGGCGGCACTGACCTCGTGGCCCAACTCAACTACTATGAGGTCAAACCGGCCGCACTGCTCTACATCGGTGGGCTGGGCCTGGACTATGTCAGAGAGAAGGGCGGAAAACTGGTGATCGGCGCCGGGACGACGACGGCCCACTTGCTTGCCAGCGATCTGGTGGCTCAGAAGTTTCCCGTGCTGGCGGCTGCGGCCGCGACGCATGGGAGTCCGGCCGTTCGCACCGTCGCTACCATCGGCGGCAACCTGGGCACGGCTTCGCCAGCCGGTGACCTGATCCCGCCCCTCATGGTCATGGATGCCGACGTGATTCTGGCCAGTGTCCGGGGCGAGCGCGCAGTTCCGGTCAAAGACTTTTTCACCGGTCCGGGGGAGACGGTGCGCGCCGCCGACGAGCTGATCGTCGAAATCCAGGTGCCGCTGCTCCCAGGCAAGGCCGTGTTCGAAAAGGTCGGGCGTCGCAAGGCTCAGGTCTGTTCTATCGTGTCGGCGGCGGTTCGGCTGGAGATGGACGGTGGCGTCTGCAAGGATGCCCGTATCGTCCTGGGCTCGATGGCGCCGACGCCGCTCCGTTGCCCCAAAGCCGAGGGGATGCTCAAGGGCAAGGCCGTCGACGCGGCGCTGATCGCCAAGTGCGCCGCCCAGGCAGTAGCCGAGAGTGACCCGATTGACGACCAGCGCGCTACAGCCTGGTATCGCCAGAAAGCCGGGACGGCACTCGTTGGCCGAGCTCTGACCAAGGCTGCCGGTGTATAGCGAGCAAGGAGGCGAATTGACCATGAAACAGATACTATCCTTTACCCTGAACGGCGCCCCGGTGGATGTCATTGTCACCGCCACCGAGACGCTCCTTGACGTCCTCCGGGAGAAGCTCGGCGTAACAGGCCCCAAGCGCGGCTGCGACAACGGCGACTGCGGCACCTGCACCGTTCTGCTTGACGGCGAACCGGTCCGTTCCTGCCTGACCATCGCCCTGACAGTGGCCGGCAGACAGGTTCTGACCGTCGAGGGCCTGAGCCCGGATGGAGACTTGCATCCACTACAAAAGGCGTTCCACGAGCACGGCGCCTTCCAGTGCGGTTTTTGCACACCGGGCATGCTCATGAGCGCCAAGGCGTTGCTGGACACAAATCCCAACCCATCCCGCGTAGAGATCCGGGAGTACATGTCGGGCAACCTGTGCCGCTGCGGAAGCTACGAAGAAGTCGTCGAGGCGATCCAGGCAGTGGCCGCTGGCGAGTATAAGGAGTAGGAACAATGACCGAATACGTTGGTATGGCAATGCCACGGTACGATGGAATCGGCCAGGTCAAGGGCCAGACCAAGTTCGTGGACGACTTTGTTCTCCCCGGCATGTTGTATGCCAAAGCCCTGCGCAGCCCGGTCCACAAGGGGCTCATCCGCAGCGTCGACTTTTCGGCGGCGAAGAAGGTGCCTGGTGTGGTCGGGTTCGTCACCGCCGACGACATCCCCGGAAATAGACTGTTCGGGGCCTGCGGCGATCAGCAGGTGCTGGCCGAGAGTTACACCGCCTACAAGGGTGAGGACATCGCCCTGGTGGTGGCGGTCGACGAAGACACCTGCATGGAAGCTCTGGAGAAGGTCAAGCTGGATATCGAGGAGCAGGAACCGGTCTTTGACATGTTCGAGGCCGCGAAACCCGGCGCTCCCCTGGTCCGGCCCGACCTGAAGAGCAACATGTGGGAATTCATGCCCGGTGTGACGACGCGCGTGATATACCTGGGCGACGTAGACAAGGGCCTGGCCGAGGCGGACTATATCGTCGAAGGCCGGTACACAACCGGTGAGCAGGATCACGCGGCCATGGAGCCGATGGTCTCGGTGGCCTACTTTGACGATGCCGAGAGGCTGGTGATCCACACCCACAGCCAATGCCTCCAATTCCAATTGGGGTCGTTAGCGTCCATCTTTGACCTGCCCCTGAGCCGCATCCGCTACATCGGCGGCGTCGTCGGCGGTGGGTTTGGCGGTAAGAACCACATCCACGCTGACCACTTTGCCGGGCTGGCGGCGCTCAAGTTCCGCCGGCCGGTCAAGTATCGCCTCAGCCGGCGCGAAGACCTACTGTACTCGACCAAGCGCGGCGTCTTTATCCTGGAGTACAAAACGGGCGTCAAGAAGGATGGCCGGCTCACGGCCAACTATATCAAGCTATGGCACGACGCCGGCGCCTATGGCGGCTTTTCGCCCTACGGCGTGGAAAAGTGCTCCATGTTTGCTTCCGGGCCGTACCACATCCCCAACATGCGCGTCGAAGGCCAGTGCGTTTTCACCAACAAAGCCGGTTCCAGCTCTATGCGCGGCTTCACCATCATGAACGGCCAGTTCCCGATGGAAATGCAGATGACCAAGGTCGCCGAGGCGGTTGGCATCGACCAATGGGAGCTGCGTTTCATCAATGCCTGGCGCGATGGGGACATGGGCGTCTCTCGCTACGTGGTCCGGGGCGCTGGCGCGTTGGAGGCCATGACGGGCGCCGCCAAGCTGGCTGGGATCGAGCTGCCGGATCATCTTCTGGCCATGAGTTCACGAGGGAGGTAGCGCGATGAAGAAGAAAGGTGTCGGGATGGCTTGTGTTTTGCATCCCAGCGGCAACAAGGGAGCAGGCGATCCCAGCAATGCGGCAATCCAACTGAAAAACGACGGTACGCTGGTCCTTTTGGTAGGCGCTGTGGACCTTGGGCAGGGATCAACGACCATCCTCCGCCAGTTCGCGGCCGACTTGATGGAAGTGCCCATCGAGCACATCTTTGCCAGCAACTTTGGCGACGACTTTGCCGCCTTGAGCGCGGGCAGCTTTGCCAGCCGCGTCACGCTCATCGATCCCCATGCGGTCGAAAACGCGGCCGAGGATCTGAAGAAAAAGATCCGCGAGTACGCTGCTGACCTGTTGGAAGTCCACCCGGATGACCTGGACTACAAGGAGGGCAAGGTCTCTGTCAAAGGTGCGCCCGACCGGGCGATGACGCTAGCCGAGGTTGGCGGGACGGCCGGGTGCGTCCTTGGCCTCGGCGCTGAGCCGGCGCTGCTGGTGGGCACGGGGGCCTGGCAACCGGCCCCCTTCACTCCCCATGATCCCGAAACTGGCGCGATGGCTGCCGTCGGCGCCATCTCCTTCGGCTGCTGCGTGGTCGAAGTCGAAGTGGACACCGAAACCGGCATGGTGGACGTGACCAAGATGACCCAGGTGTGGGAGGTTGGCAAAGCGGTCAACCCGCTTCTGGTGCGGCAGCAAATCACCGGTGGCACCCACTGCGGCCTGGGCACGGCCCTCATCGAGGACTCGTACCCCTACTATCCGGACGCAGCGTGGGCGCCCGAGAACTTGGGCGACTATGCGCTGCCGACCTTCATGGACTATCCGGACGAGTTCCTGTGGGGTTACGAAGAAGTGCCGCACCCGGCCGGTGTCAAGGGGGCCAAGGGCTTCTCCGAGGGCTCGACCAACGGGCCACCGCCGGCTATCATGGCGGCCATTCACGATGCAGTCGGCGTATGGATCGACCAGTATCCGGCCACGCCCGAGGTGGTTCTGCGGGCGCTTGCGGCCAAAGAGGCCTAGGGCGGAGCGCAGGGCGCTCAAGTTTGCAGGCCGAGGACGGGGCGGCGACAGCCGCCCCGTCCTTGAAGTGCCGAATCAGAGTAGGAGTGTAATCCCGCCTCACAACAGGCGGACGAGGAAAGAGCGATGGTCAAAGGGGTCCACCATACCTGCATCACCGTCAGCGATCTGGGGCGTTCCATCCGGTTCTACCGCGACATGCTGGGCTTGGAGTTGGTGATGACCGAGGAGAGCGAGCGGAGCGGGGATGATCGTTCCGAAAGCTTGGGGGTGACGGGGGCCAAGGTCAGGTTGGCGATCCTGCGTGCTGGCGATGCTCAGGTCGAGTTGATCGAGTATGTCACTGCCAAGGGGCGTCCCTATGATCGCAAGAACAACGACGTCGGCGCGATGCACATCGCCTTTCAGGTAGAGGACATCGATGCCATCTACCAGCGGATGTTGGACCATGGCGTGCGGTTTACATCACCTCCGGCGACCATCCCGGCAGGGCCGATGGAGGGCTGGCGGTGGACCTACTTTTTTGATCCAGACGGCGTTTCCCTGGAGATCATCCAGACGATCTGACAGCGCCAGCATCCCTGCCTCAGGCAGGGAAGACAAGGACCATGTTCTAGTTTCTAGTGCGAGATTGTTCCCGGACCTGTCTTCAAGACCGGATCTGTCGCCGGAGATAGGGGCTCGAGCGAGTTCCGCACCGATTGCTTGTCCTAGCAGGGGAGGGGCTGGGGGTTGGGAGATTGCGACTGGCTGGACAATTGGTACCAGACTTGATGGCACTCTGTAGAAGACGCGGCAGCATTTCATTGGAGACACTTGGCATGGCCGCCGCAATCTCCACCCCCAGCTCTTCCCAAGCTGGAGAACGGGCATCACGGTTGTAAGTGAGGAAAAGCGAATGGGCTACAAACTGATTGACCTGAGCCAGGAGATCTATACCGGTGCACCAGTGTGGCCTGGTCATCCCGAGACAAAGGTCACCGTCGTAGCCACCCACGAGGAGACCCTAGTGGATGGCCGGTTCACCGAGGACTATTCCTATACGGCCGAAAAGATCGAGATGAGTACGCACGGGCCCACCCACGTCGATTCCATCAGTCACATAGATCCCACGGTCGGGGCGCCCTCCATCGACAAGATCCCGCTGGATTGGTTCTACACCGGGGGCATCTGCATCGACCTGTCTCACATCCCACCCAGGACCGAGTACACCGTGGAGGACATCAAAAAGGCCCTGGACAAGTACGACCTGGAGATAAAAAAGGGCGATACAGTCCTTCTCTACTCCGGTCATTATGTGCGCACGTACGGCACTCCCGAGTGGCTCACCGACTACCCGGGACTCAGCCGCGAGGCGGCCGAGTACATCTATGGAGAAGGCGCGATCAACATCGGGCAGGATGCGCCCAGCCACGACTGCGCCGGTACCACCAGCTACCCGGCGCACCAGGTCTGTCGCGAGATGCAGACGCTGAATGTCGAGAACTTGGGTGACCTCCGGCCGGTGGTTGGCAAGCGCTTTCGCTTCATTGGCCTCCCACTCAAGATCCGCAACGGCAGTGGTTCGCCCATCCGGGCGGTGGCCGTTTTGGAGGATGAGGACGAGGAGTAGGTAGCGCGGTAGTAGGGGCGGGGCATCCCCATCGAACATCAACCTCTCGATCTGTTTGCGTTGGCCAATCGTGGAAGCGCAGTATGCATCGTAGCCCGGGATGCCCCGCCCCTACCGCCTTTTTGGGAGGAGCCTGATGGAACAGATCCCCAGGGAAAAGCTTGAACAAGTACCTTTCCTATTTGCTTTGACCGACCAGGTGGCCGTCGTGACCGGTGGCAGCCAGGGGCTGGGACGGGGCATTGCCCTGGCACTGGCCGCGGCGGGTGCGCACGTCGTCCCCATCAGCCGTACCCCGGCGACCGTGGAGGCTGTGGCCGAGGAGATTCAGGCTTTGGGTCGCCAGTCGTTGGTCGTGCCGACCGACGTCACCGACGAAGCTTCAGTACAGGCGATGGTGCAGCGCGTGGTGGACGCGTTCGGCCGGATTGACATCCTGGTCAATTCTGCTGGCATTGTAGCCCTCAAGCCCACCACCGAGTTTCCATACGAAGAATGGCAAAAGATCATCCTGGTGAACCTGGGAGGCACTTTTTTGTGCTGCAAGGAAGTGGCCAAGGTCATGCTCCAGCAGGGGCGGGGCAAGATCATCAACATGTCCTCGGTGCGGGGGCACCAGGGACGGGCCAACGATCCGGCCTACCCGGCCAGCAAGGGGGCAGTGAACCTCCTGACCAAGTCGTTGGCCATCGAGTGGGCGCAACAGGGAATCAACGTCAACGCCATCGCCCCGACCTTTATCCGCACGGACCTGAACGCCTTTATGCTGGACGATCCACCCACACGCGACTGGGTGCTCGGTCGCATCCCCATGGGACGCGTGGGGCAGATCTGGGACCTGTTCGGAGCGGCAGTGTTCCTGGCCTCACGGGCTTCCGATTTTATCACCGGTCACACCCTCTACGTGGATGGCGGCTGGACTGCAGCCTAGGCTCCCGGTCCAAAGTGTGGTTGGGCGTGGCCTGGCTGCCAGAGGAGTTGTGCCGTGAACCAGAATCTGGAGCACTGGAAGCGGGCAGCAGAATATCTGCCAGGCGGGGTTTGTTCTTCTGCTCGTGTCAACAGAGGGCTCGATGGCCCCTTCTACCTTTCGCGCGGAAAGGGCAGCAAGGTCTACGACCTGGCGGGCAACGAGTACGTTGACCTGTGCACGTCATTCGGCAGTGCCTTGGTAGGTCACGCTCATCCGAAGGTGACGGAAGCCATCCACCAAGCCCTTGACATGGGTTTCATGTGTGGCTATGAAAACGAGTGGCATGCCAGGTTGGCCCAGCGCATTGCAGAGACGGTGCCCTGCGTGGAGATGTTGCGCTTCACGCTGAGTGGCACAGAGACCACCTCCTATGCCGTAAAGCTTGCCCGCGAATATACCGGAAGGCCCCTCCTGGTCAAGTTCGAGGGACATTTTCACGGTTTTAACGACTACCTGGCCTACAACTACTGGCCGTCGCCCGGAGAGGCTTTGCCTCAGATCACGCCGGCGGCGGCAGGATTGCCAGAGTGCCTCCAGCGCGCATGCATCGTCCTCCCTTTCAACGACTTTGAGAGGGCCGAAGAGACCTTGGTGACTCGTGGCGAAGAGATTGCAGCCGTGATCCTGGAGCCCGTGAACTATAACAGCGGCACCATACTGCCAGAACCCGGGTTCCTCCAATTGCTGCGGCGCCTGACCATGGAACAAGGTGTCCTTCTGATCTTTGACGAGATCCTATCGGGATTCCGCACCGGGCCAGGTTGCATGCAAGCGGCCTATGGGGTTACCCCCGACCTGTGCACCTTGGGCAAGGCTATTGGAGGGGGAACGCCCCTCAGCGCGTTTGGCGGGAAGCGACGTATCATGGAACATGTCGCACCGTTGGGCAAGGCGCAGCACAGTGGGACCTACAATGGCTACCTATCATCAATCATGGCTGGCGCTGCGTTTTTTGACATAATTGAAGAGAGTGGATTCTACGAAGAACTGCTCCGGCGCAGCCAGAGACTGTACGATGGCATCGACGAGATCATGCGGAGACACAGCTTTGCCGCTCGGGTCCAGGGGATGGGAGCTCGCTTTTCTTTTCTGTTCGGGCCGCCTGCCGAGAGGGATCGAGTCCGGAACTATCAGGATCTACTTGATAACCAATGGCCGCTATTCCACCGGTTCTGCCGAGCCTGCCTCCAGCATGGCGTCTATCTCCACACGATGTGGCATCATGGCATCTCGGCGGCGCATACCGATGAGGACGTTGATCGGACGCTAGAAGGCATGGAGGCTGCACTCGAGGATGTTCTGGCCGAAGGGCTAGATGCGCTGTAGAAATAGAGATGGGAGAGGACCTATGAAAGCAGTTGTGTACTATGAGCGGGCGGACAAGGCCATCGACGTCCGGGATGTGCCGGTGCCGACCATCGGCCCGGAGGAATGTCTGGTCGCGGTCAAGTACTGTGGCATCTGTGGCAGCGAGTTGCACATGTACCACGGCGAGCTCAACGTGCTAGCCCAGCCGCCAGTGGTCCTGGGGCACGAGTGGTGTGGAGAGATCGTCAAGGTGGGTGAACGGGTCAGGGGTTTTGCCCCGGGCGACCGCGTAGCGTGTGAGACGGCAGCCGAGACATGCGGGGTCTGCGCGCTGTGCAGGGCCGGCGACTACAACCTGTGCCCTGAGCGCCGTGCCTTTGGCTTTGCCGTGGATGGGGCTTTTACCAACTATGTTGCGGCCAAGTACACCCTGCTGCACCATATCCCGGATGGGGTGAGCTACGAGGCCGCTGCCATGGTCGAGCCGATCTGCGTGGCCTACAATGCGATCATCGAGAAGAGCCGGATGCGCCCAGGCGACGTGGTGGTCATCATTGGCCCTGGGCCGGTGGGCTTGTTTGCCCTCCAGGTGGCCAAGCTGGCAGGTGCAGGCACAGTTGTCGTGACGGGCACCCGACGGGACGCCAAGCGGCTAGAGTTGGCAGCCCAGCTCGGGGCGGATATCATCGTGGACGTAAGCGAGCAGAACCCCGCCGAGATCGTCCGTGCGCTGGGTGATGGGCTTGGCGCACATCTTGTGATCGATGCGGCAGGTGTACCGCCCGCCATCAAGCAATCCCTGGAGGTCGTCCGCCGCAATGGATGGATCACCAAGGTTGGCTGGTCGCTGCAACCCATAAACCTGACCATGGATGAGATCGTGGCCATGGCCATCACCTACCAGGGGGCCTTTAGCCACACCTGGAATACTTGGGAGACCGTCCTGGAGTTGCTGCGGCTGGGCAAGATCGAAACCGCTCCACTCATCAGCGAGATCTGGCCGATCACCCGCTGGGAAGAAGCCTTCGAAAAACTGGAGACGCTGGAAGCCCACAAGATCCTGTTACATCCGGTGGACTGACACTTTCCTTCAGCGAAGAGAGGGCCTGGGGGTAATGTGCCGCCCAGGGCGACTCAGCTCACCTCTTCACGTCCTCGCTGAAAAGGAGGGCATGAATTTGGACTGGGAAACGGAGGGGATTCATGGTCGATGAACTCAAGCTAGCCGAACTCGAGGCTACGGCCCGCGAGTTGCGGTATCATGTAGTCAGGATGATGGGCGCGAACAAGCCCCACCACTTTGGGGGCTCCCTTTCCATCGTAGAGTTGGTCACGGCGCTCTATTTCTACAAGATGCGCTACGACCCATCCGATCCACGTTGGGATGGGCGAGATCGCTTTGTGATGAGCAAAGGTCACACAGTCCCAACCCAGTACGTCGCCCTCGCCAAGCTGGGCGTCCTTCCGATGGAGGAATTGCCCCGGTTGAAGACGCTGGGCAGCATCCTGCAAGGCCACCCCAACGCCTGCATGACACCGGGTCTGGAGGCCTGCACCGGGTCCCTTGGCCAAGGGCTATCTTTCGCCAATGGCATCGCGATGGCGGCCAGGATCCGCGGCTTGGACATCCGGGTGTACTGTCTCCTGGGCGACGGTGAGCTGCACGAGGGCCAGGTCTGGGAGGCAGCCATGAGCACTTCGACGCACAACCTTGACCACTTGTGCGCCATGGTGGACCGGAATGGCTTGAAGAGCCAGGGCGTTGTGGACGATGCCAAGCAGCTCGAGCCGTTGGCCCAAAAGTGGCAGGCATTTGGCTGGCATACCATCACTGTGGACGGGCACGATCTGCGCCAGATCTGTGATGCTTTGGATGAGGCAGAGACAGTCAAGGGCAAGCCTACAATGATTGTGGCAAAAACGGTCAAGGGCAAAGGCATCCCCTTCATGGAGGGTCAGTTCCAGTTCCACAACGCGCCCATCACCGAGGAGCAGTGGGAGGAAGCGATGCGGGTCTTTGCAGGCGAGGAGGTGGCGGCATGAAGTGGAAGATCGGAGATCGAGTACAGACCCGCAATGCCTACGGAGAGGCCCTGCTAGAGTTGGGACGGCGGAGAAAAGATGTTGCTGTGCTGGACTCGGACCTGCAGCGCTCGAACATGACCTATGGCTTCGGACAGGAGAATCCGGAGCGTTTTTTCGACATGGGCATCGCCGAAGCGGATATGGTCTGCACTGCCGCCGGCATGGCCGCCACGGGTCTGACTGTGTTCGCTACTTCCTTTGCCATGTTTGTCCCCGGCCGGGCCTACGATCAGATCCGCCTGCAGCTAGGCTATGGACAGGAGAACGTCAAGATTGTAGGCGTGAGCGCTGGTCTCACCCAGGGACCCGACGGGGCCACTCACCAATCCCTTGACGATGTGGGCCTGACACGGATGCTGCCGGGCCTGACCGTCCTCGTCCCTGCTGATGCTACGGAAGCGTACAAGGCTGTCTTGGCTTCGGCGGAGGTCAATGGTCCGGTGTATATCAGGCTGGGTCGTTACTCGACGCCTGTTATCTTTGACGAGGACTATCAGTTTGAGATTGGTGCCGTCCCGGTGATGCGTGAGGGAGAGGACGTCGTCATCTATGCTACCGGCATCATGACCGCGATCGCCCTCGAGACCGCAGACATCCTCTCCGGCCAGGGCCTTGAAGCCTCGGTTCTGAACATCCCTACCTTGAAGCCTTGGAAAACGGCGCCGATCCTGGACGCGGCAACAGGCAAGCGCCTGGCGGTGACCATGGAGGAGCACTGGATCTCAGGGGGTTTGGGCAGCGCTGTGGCCGAGACCCTGGTAGAAGTTGAAGGCACTCCTCGGCTGTTGCGTTTTGGCGTGAGAGACGTGTTTGGGCAATCTGCGACTGCCGACGAACTCCTGGAACACTATGAACTCACTCCTGGGCACTTGGCAAGCCAGATCATGGAATCCTTGAACGGGTAGGGAAACCTGCTCCACCCCTGTTGAGAGGCCAGTTGCCTGTCGGAAAGCGCATGGCTCCCACCAAAGTGGGAGCCTGTTCTTATTTGCAGGTAGCATTTTCCATCCTGTAGTCATAAGAGCAGGTAGCCTACGTCAGCAACCCCCTGTCACATCGAGATGATGGCATTTCCGCGTATTGTGGTATAATGCCGCGGGTTAGAAGGGGAATCACGGCAGGCTGCGGGCACTGGTCGACAGTGGCTTTGACTGGGTGGACGTGCGTGATGTGGTCTCGGGCGCGCTCCGAGCTGCAGACCGCGCCAGTGGGCGAAAGGTACATCCTTTCAGGGCATTGGGCGTCCCTGCGAGACCTTGCCGAGTTGGCAAAAGAGATCAATGGCGCTCCAATACCCCAGTTGATATTCCCGATGTGGATGGCGCGCATCGGTGCGCCCTTTGCCACCCTTCTTGGTCGTCTGACACGAAAGCGCCCCCTCTTCACAACGGCAACGCTCAGGCCTCTGCGCATGAACCGCCGCATCAGCCATGCGCATGCGGCGCGCGACCTGGACTACCAACCACGTCCGTTGAGAGACACGGTCGCAGATACGCTGCGGTGGTTTGAGGCCGAGGGTCTCTAACCTGGGTTCCCGCGTCTTGGGTGGCACGCCAAGATCGGCGATTTCCACGAGACGAGCGAGGATGGAATAAATGAAGCCCTGCGCCTTGCCTGCGCAAGCATTGGTTTTTTGCCGCGATTGACTTTACGGTCCCAAGCGGGTATACTATACGCTAGAGGAATTCCCACGCACGGGCGCTGGGAGAATGCCCGTTGCACCGCCTGCACTGTGGCGTGTAGCAGCCACCGGGGTAGTCCAGTCCTGTGCAGTACAAGGTCCAATTCGCGCCCAGCTTTTTCGGTAGCCGGGCTCCTGAGGCACCTGTGAGGGGAGAAGACGATGGCAAATGGGAACATCGATCCGCCGACCGGATCGAAATACGTGCTCGAAGGACGGGTGGTGACCATGGGGACCCCGGAGGTTGTGCCCCAGGGCGCCATCTATGTAGAGGCCGGCGAGATCAAGGCCGTGCAAGCCGCTGCCCAACCGGCGCCTGCCGGTTTCGAGGAGGCGCCGCGCATCAGAACAGGGGATACCATCTATCCTGGGCTGATCGAGCTGCACAACCATCTCTGCTACAATGCCATGCCGCTGTGGGATGTGCCCAGGCGGTACTCAAACAACGGCCAGTGGAAGAACCATGAGGACTACCGGCGACTGATCACAAAGCCCTCCCAGGTGCTGGGCCGAACCCCAGGTGTGGTCGAGGCGCTGGTCCGCTTTGTGGAGTGCCGATCCCTGCTAGGGGGCGTGACCACATCCCAGGGGATTACGCTCTCGTCCGCCCCTGGGATCCGGGCTTACTATAGGGGCATTGTCCGCAACGTCGAACAACCGGATGATCCCCATCTTCCCCGTGCCGGCACACGGATCGCCAACCCGGCGACCGATGAGGCCCAGGCATACCTGGACAACCTCCAGGGAGAAACCTGCTGGCTGCAACACATCAGCGAGGGAGTGGATGCGACGGCGCGCGGTTGGTTCTTGCGTCTACAGCTAGACGGCGGCACCTGGGCGCTCACTGATGCCTTCTGCGGTATCCACAGCACCGCTTTGCTCGAAGAGGACTTTCGGACGATCGCTGAGCAGGGCGGATCCATGGTCTGGTCGCCCCTGAGCAACTATTTGCTCTATGGTCAAACTGTGAACCTGCAAGCTGCCAAGGAGGCTGGGATCCTCATGGGACTCGGCTCCGATTGGGCACCCAGCGGCAGCAAGAACCTGCTTGGCGAGCTGAAGGTGGCATGGTTGGCCAGCCTGGAACAGTCTCGCGCATTCGCGACGGAAGAGATTGTGGCCATGGCCGCCGGCAGTGCCACCACTTTGGCTGACCAAGACAGGCGCGGCGTTTTCACCCCGAAGGAGCTTGTGGCCATGGCCACGATCAATGCTGCCCGGATTCTCAAGTGGGACACGGTGCTGGGATCGATCGAGCCTGGCAAGCGGGCCGACTTTGTTGTCGTGAATGGCCACGATGACGACGATTACATGCACTTGATAGAAGCCCGCGAGACCTCTGTCACCTTGGTCGTCATCGACGGCGTCGCCCGTGTCGGGCAGAAACGGCTGATGCGACACTTTGGGCCGGGCACCGAGGAGATCAAGGTCGGGCGTTCAACGCGGGTGTTGAATCTGGCCCAGGACTCTGCCCATCCCCTCGTGCGAGATCTAACCCTGGCTGAGGCCACGAGTCGGCTGGAAGAGGCCATGCAGAACTTGCCAGCACTGGCCGAGCGGTTGGATAGCCTTGCTGCGGGCGGGTTATTCGGGGGTAGTGTGGATGCCCAGGGAACAGCCTGGAGCGTCTTCTTGGACCTTGATGAAGGAGAAGACGATCTGGAACTTGCCGCCCAGCCCCTTGCCTTTTACGTCGAGGAGATGCGCCTGGACGGAATTACCGTTCCCGACGATCCTGACTTTTTGTCCAACCTGGTTGCAGCCCGAAATCTACCCGAGTTTGTCAAGAAAGGCTTGCCTCCCCTGTATGGCCAGGAGATACCCTTGCCCACCGGTGCCAGGTTCCTCCAGGACGTGGCGGAAGAGATGGCCCCTCAAGTGCTCGACACCACCACAGACTTGAAAACCTTCTTGAATACGTGGGGCGAACTTACCCTCGAGGAGCTCAAGATGGTCGTGGACCAGGCTTTGTTGCTGTTGGAACAGAACTATGTCCATCTGCCGTTCAAGCGGGCCATGCACGCCGTGGATCCGATTCAACGACTGAGACTGCTGCGGCACCGGCTGGAGGAGATCGGAGAGGGTGAGCTTCCGCCAGAGATCGAGTTCCACAACGAGTTGGTGCGCATCTTTAACTCGCTCCGTGACCTCCATACTGCCTACCGGCTCCCCCTTCCCTTTCGGGGAAAAGCAGCTTGGCTGCCCTTCACTATCGAGGAATTCTGGGAGCACGATCACCGCAAATACATGGTCTCCAAGATCGTGGGCAAGCCTGGTCCCGACTCGTTCGAGGAGGGCGTTGAAGTCCTGTATTGGAACGGCATGCCCATCGAACGGGCTATCGCCCAGAACGCGGAGCGACAGGCAGGCAGTAATGAGGCGGCGCGCCATGTTCGGGGGCTCAACTCCCTCACCATTCGCCCCCTGGCCCAGGGATTGCCCCCTGACGAGGAGTGGGTCACCCTTCAATACCGGGATCTAGGGGGCGAGATCCAGCAGTATACCCAGGAGTGGCTTGTCCTTGAGCCTGGGCGTGGCCTCAATAGCATTGACCCGGAATCCACAGTCAGTGCGGCAACCGCCCTGGGGGTGGATCCTTTTACCGACGACGTCCAGGAGGCCAAGAGGGTCCTCTACGCCGGAAAGATCGTCCTGGAGGAGACCCGTGCTGCTGAAGGGGAAAAGGAGGATGTGCTCATCCGAAACACCCGCGATGGGGTGCCTACCCGTCTGCCTACCGTCTTCCGGGCCAAACCGATACCGGCTGCCGACAAAACCTTTGGCTACATCCGCATATTCACTTTCAATGTGGCGGATGCGGATGTGTTTGTGGACGAGTTTGTGCGCCTGACTGGGGAACTGCCGCCAGATGGCCTCATTATTGATGTTCGGGGCAATGGCGGCGGCCTCATTCATGCGGCTGAAAGACTATTGCAGGTTCTGACCCCGAGACGGATCGAGCCGGAAAGGGCACAATTCATTAACAGTCCAGCGAACCTTCAGATCTGCCGTAACCATGCGCCCTCAGCCCGGTTCAGGGATTTCAGTCTCGAATCGTGGATCAAGTCGATCGAGCAATCGGTGGCAACCGGTGCGACCTACTCCCTTGGATTCCCCATCACCGATCCGGGGATGTGCAATGACATTGGTCAAAGGTACTACGGGCCGGTGCTGCTTATCACCGATGCGCTTTGTTACAGTGCGACCGATATGTTTGCCGCGGGGTTCCAGGATCACGAGATTGGACCCATCCTGGGGACCAGTGAAAACACCGGAGCCGGGGGCGCGAACGTTTGGTCGCACGCAATCCTGCGCCAGCTCATGGAACCTGTCCCCGGGGGCGAACAAGCCCTTTCTCCCTACGTTTCGCTGCCCCGTGGCGCCGACCTGCGGGTGGCGGTGCGCCGCACGGTGCGAGTGGGCCCTAACGCTGGCAATGTGGTCGAGGACCTGGGCATTACTCCCAATCGTGTGCATCGCATGACGCGGCGTGACCTTTTGCATGGCAACGCAGACCTGATCGAGGAAGCCACGAGCATGCTCGCGTCGCAAAAAACCCATAACATGGGAGTCAATGTCGAGACCCGCGACGATGCCCTTCCGAGGTTGGATGTCGTGACTCATAACGTAAATCGCTTGGATGTGCTGCTGGACGGTCGCCCGCTGCGCACCCTCGATGTCGGGGACGGCCTCACGTTCATCGACCTACAAGAGATTGTTGGCGATGTCTCTGTGGTTCAGGCCAAGCTCGAGCTCCGAGCCTTTGACGATGACGAGCTCGCGATTGTGTATCGCCGGGATCTATCGGAGCTCTAACACCGCCAGTGTGAGCGTGTCTCCCGGAAGCCTGCCGTCAGGGCTAATCGCAGGCAGCCACATCCGCTCTCCGGCAAGATGCAAGCGGATGGTCAGGCGATAAGTTCCGGGCGCACCATATTCAGGGACGGTCATGCGGTGGTGCGAGGTCACAATCGGGCCGGGTTTCCACCGGTCAGTAGTGTCCCTCCCTGCCGACGGAGAGCCGTCCTTGTACAACAAGAGGCTGCCGTCCTGGCCGACCAGTTCGATGAGTGCCCAAAAGTTGCCTTCGGGCCGGGACTCGGCTTGCCAGTACAGGTCGAGCAAAAGCTTTTCCCCCGTGTGGATCTGTGGGTTCTCCAGCCTGTAGCCAACCAGGCGGATCGAATCGCCGAAGCGGATATCCAAGGGGGTTGTCTCTGCTGGCAGAGAGTCCAGCAGCGGCGGTGGAGCGTGGACTGGTTTGATATAGTAGATCGGCGTCATGATCGCTAGCACCAGCCAGGCGCCTGCCAGCAGGCCGGCGGCCCACGGCCGCCTCCTGGTAGGCAGCCAGACCAGAAGCCCCGAGACCATGACCAGCATCACCGTGGGCAGGATGGGATAGATCAGCCGCGCCTGGTCGGTGCCCCTTACGGTAGCGGTCCATTGCACCAGTGACAGGAGCGTGAGTCCGGCGTGGAGCCCCAGCAACAGCACGGTCCAGCGGACGCACATTTCGATCCGGCGCCAACGCAGCACCAGCCAGGCCACAAAACCAGCCAAACCCAGCAAGCATAGGGCGCCGATCCCCCAGTAGATCCACTCGTCAAAAGTGACTCCGATCCATCCCAGCCAGAAGGAGTGAAACAGGCCCTGGAACAGCCAAGCCAGTACCTCTATCGTGAGCTCTACCTCACGTACCGGGTTGGTGACCAGGATGTACGACCAAGCCAGTGGGTCGCCAAAGACAAGCAGATTCCGCACATAGACCCAGCCAGCCATCAGAGCGGTCACACCAAAGGTGATGAGCCAGGCCAGGAGTAGGTGCCGGGTGCCCCGAGCTCGATTATTCCACCAGACGCACAGGATGGCCAATCCGATCACAGGCACCAGGGCAAGAAGGCTGGCTTTGGATAGAAGCCCCAATCCCAGCAACAAGCCCAGTACCGCCAGGTGCAACGGTTTCAGGCTATTGCGACGCAAGAGTGCGGCTATTTGCCACAAGACCAGCGCCGACACTGCCGCGGCTGCATTGTCGTTGTTAATCACGGCGCTCATAAAGAGGAATTGGGGAGTAAAAGCGGTCAGCGCGGCCATACCCAGGCTTATCGCCGGTTGTTCTGGAAAGACCTGACGTCCCAGATGGAACACAGCCCAAACCGTTGTCGCACCCAGCAGCACAGACAACAGCCGCACCAAATGCCAGGCCAGTGCCCAGCCTCGGAATGGCCACGCCTCGGTGGCCGGGTGGAGTAGAAGGTTGCGCGGCGCTAGCGGATCGGTGATGTCATAGTCGGCGTTGGCCCACACGGCATGGGGCGTATGATCGGGGATCCAGAAAGTGAGGATCGCGCCGGCCAGGTAGTAGAGAGGGGGTTGGAAGGCTTCGTGTCCATCCCCTGGGGAGGCCAGGTGGCCGTGTTGCACCAAATGGCGGATCAGGCCAAAGTGGGGCACCTCGTCAGGCGCTTCCCCCAGGGGAATTGTCAGACTATACCAAGTTGCCAGGATGACAAACACCACCAGCAGAACGGCAAGCAGCCTGCAGGAGATGTCACGTTGCCGGGTCACAGGGGCCTCACCTCTACTTGGCCTGAATGCAGGCCATGCCTCAGATCGTGATATACGATCTGTTGCGCAGATTATAGCGTAATGGCGCATACGAGGCAAAGATCAGCAAGGGGCGGGCGCTGGCAACATGCGGAACGATGGCGGGGGTGGAGAGGATTGTCAGACGGGGGCAAATCTGGTATACTTTAGGCGGGAGGCGAGCATGACCTTGATTTTGGGTATCGAGACCTCTTGTGACGAAACGGCCGCGGCGGTGGTTGCTGATGGCCGGGTCTTGCACAGCAGTGTGGTTGCGTCGCAGGTGGATCTCCACCGTCGCTACGGCGGGGTATTCCCCGAGATGGCATCGCGGCAGCACGTCCTAAGCATCTTGCCCGTGATTGATGAGGCGATGGCTGAAGCCGAGGTGGATTGGGGTGATCTGGCTGCAGTCGCCGTGACATATGGACCGGGGCTGGCCGGTTCGTTGTTGGTGGGGGTTAATGCGGCCAAGGGCTTGGCCTGGGGGCGAGGACTGCCCCTCGTCGGCATCAACCACATCGAGGCTCACATCTATGGCAACTGGCTGCTGGATGTATCTCCGCCCAGATTCCCACTGGTATGCCTGGTCGTCTCGGGAGGACATACGGAGCTGATCTTGATGACAGGGCATGGCCAGTATCGGCGGTTGGGTGCTACTCTGGACGATGCCGCGGGCGAGGCGTTCGACAAAGTGGGCCGCTTGCTGGGGCTACCATATCCCGGGGGTCCAGCCATCCAGGAGGCGGCGTTGACCGGCACACCGAGCTCCTTCAAGCTGCCTCGCGCCTGGCTGCCTGGTACCTACGACTTTAGTTTCTCAGGGCTCAAGACGGCGGTGTTGCGTATTGTGCGCAAATACCAACCTCAGGCTGACAACAAGCCAGCGGACAAGCCACGCGTAATCAGCTCGCAGACCCCGCCGCTGATACGGGTGCTACCGGTTGCTAACCTGGCCGCCAGTTTTCAGGCAGCAGTCGTAGAGGTTCTGGTGGAAAAAACCTGCCGGGCTGCAGAGGAGTGCAAAGCCAAGACGGTGCTGCTGGCCGGTGGCGTGGCAGCGAACGAGTTGCTCCGGGCAGAGATGTCTAAGCGCAGCCCGGTACCCGTTCGCTATCCTCCGCCCGAGCTCTGTACAGACAATGCGGCCATTGTCGCCAGCGCCGGCTTTTTCCGCTTTGAGGCAGGCGAGCAAGCAGGTTGGGATCTGGATGTCGTGCCCGGCCTGCGGCTGGCGGAGCACAAAGAGCCGTGAAATTCTGATGCAGCAAGTCCCGGATCAGGTTGGTGCCGTAACTCTGCCGGGCTGGGCGTGTTTTACAGGCTGAGTGCGTAACCATTGGATTGAAAGCGGGGGACACATGTCGGACTGGGTAACGATCATCGCCGCTGTGGCGGCAGGCTATCTCCTGGGTAGCTTCCCGGCAGGGTATCTGGTTGGCAAGCTGTGGGGTGTTGATGTGCTCGGGTTTGGCAGCGGCCGGACCGGCGGAACAAACGTGTTGCGTTCGGCTGGGGTGGTACCAGCCCTGATCACGGGCGCCCTGGATGTCGGCAAGGGAGCGCTGGCGGTCTGGTTGGCGGGCCAGGTGGTCCCCGGCGACAGTGAGGCATTGGCGCAGGTTCTTGCCGGGGTGGCTGTCATCTTGGGGCACAACCATTCGATCTTTCTCGGCTTTCGGGGCGGGGCGGGTGTGGGTACCTCACTGGGTGCTCTGAGTGTTATTTACTGGCCAGCTGCCGTTGCTCTGCTTGTCATGCTTCTGTTCGTGATAGCCGTGACCCGTTACGCCTCTGTAGGCTCGCTGACAGTGACGACGTTTATGCCCATCCTGTTGCTACTGTTGGGAATAACAGGCGTGTTGTCTCTGACCTACGTAGGCTATGGGTTGCTGGCTTGGGTGATCATCGTCAGTTCCCACCTGCCCAACATTCGCCGCTTGATCCAGGGAACCGAGCGGCGTCTCGGCGAAAAAGGGCAGCCTCGATAGTCATTTCCTTTCACCACTGGTGGAGCCCTTGGCCTGATTCATGTGGTCAAGAAATCCTTCCCGGTAGCTTGCGATTCTGATTTCTGAGGCACCAGATCTGCGGCTTGGCCGACAAGGTCCCTTGCAGCGTGTAGGAAAGAGTCTGTAGTACCTGCTCGCTGGTTTACCCCGTGCACCATCGCAGATTGGCCGGGAGATGTGGATTTTACGGAGTGATAGGCGCCGTTTTGGCCGTTCTGCCTTCGATGTTGGCACAAGGGAGTGGCCATCTGGTTTTGGTGGCATCGATGGATAGGAGAAAGGGCATCCCCCCAGACGCACCCTAGTGCAACATCGCAAACCTATCATGGAGGAATGTGAGATGGATAGTGTTGCATTGGCATCCCGGGTGGGCAAGCCCATACATCCCTGGCTGCGAGAAACTCGCATAGCATTTGTCCCCGGCCCGGATGGTCTCATGCATCTGGAGGCAGAATGGAGCCTCCAAGTGAACAAAGTCGGGTCAGGGGTTTGACAAATCCCCGGAAGCAGGATAAGATTGCTTTCGTACCCCGCAGGGGTATCCTCTTGGGGGCAGAAATGGGAGCAGAGGAGATCACCAATCGTCTTAGGCGAATCGAGGGGCAGGTTCGGGGCCTGCAACGGATGGTTGAGGAACAGCGCGACTGCGAGGCGATCCTCACCCAGTTGATGGCTGCCCGGGCTGCTCTGGATAGGGTGGGCCTGCTCGTTGCCGAGAACTTTGTCCAGGAGTGTCTCGAGACCGCCGATGGCGATCTGGCACGCCAGCGGGTGGGCCGTGTATTGGAGATGGTCTTTTCCCGGTTTTCTGTCCCCACCATAGAAGATGGAACCATCACTGAAGATCTTGTCAGGCCAGCCGAGGAGGGATAGACGCATGACAAAACCAATCGATGTAACTGACAGTACATTTGAAGAATTGGTATTGAAGGCAGAACTGCCCACGGTGGTGGACTTTTGGGCGGTGTGGTGCGGGCCGTGCAAGATGATCGCGCCGGTCCTAGAGGAAATCGCCGGAGAGTACGATGGCAAACTCCAGGTGGTCAAACTGGATGTCGACCACAACAACAAGTCAGCCATGCAGTATGGAGTCATGAGCATTCCCACGCTGATCCTGTTCAAGCATGGACAGGTTGCGGAGCGGATCGTCGGCTATATGCCCAAGGAAAAGCTACTGTCAAAGCTCAAACCGCACCTGTAGAGCGGTTTGGGCGTTCTGAAGTCGATTTGACAACTCGGGCGAGATGTGGTATACTCGCGTCCGTACAAGTGCATACAGCAACGGCCGAGATCAGGATTAGTAGCTGCCAGAGCGGGATTCAGAGAGTCGGGGGAAGGTGAGAGCCCGATATCAGCGCAGGTGGTGAATGGGCCTGGGAGTTGCCCGCCGAAAGCCCTCTGGGGTGAGTAGTCCGGGACGGAGTCGCCACCGTTATCAGGGCAGAGGGTATCGCTCTTTCTGTAAGGGAGATGGGCCGTACCTGCAGTGAGTGAGGCTGGCATGCCTGTCGTTTTTCCGCCGTCACCGGCGGATTTTTTGTTGGCAAGCTGGGCTAAGTGAGGTGGCACCGCGGGTGTCCTGTGGAAAACACACAGCGCTCGTCCTCTGGAGAGGATGGGCGCTTTTTCGTGTCAGACATCAAGTTCTGCGTCTGGAATGGAGGGTAAGATGGAGCAGAAACGAATACTCACAGGAGATCGTCCTACAGGAGAACTGCATTTGGGACATTATGTAGGGAGTCTACAAAATCGAGTACAACTTCAGGATGATTATGACTGCTTTTTCATCATCGCCGACCTGCACATGCTCACCACCCAGCCGGCGAAGGAGCAAGTCGCGCGGGTGGCCCAGAACGTACGGAGCATCGTGCTGGACTACCTGGCCGTGGGCGTTGATCCTGCTCAGAGCACGATCTTTGTGCAATCCGCTGTCCCTGAAACGTACGAGCTGAATCTGATCTTTGAGATGCTTGTGTCAGTACCCCGCCTGGAGCGGCTGCCCAGCCTCAAGGACATGGCCCGGGACGCCAACTTGGAGGCGATGCCTTTTGGTCTGTTGGGCTATCCGGTGCTCCAGGCTGCAGACATCCTGCTGCCACGGGCTGATCTGGTGCCAGTCGGCAGGGACAACGAGGC
>Ga0180438_10003725_pt1 | contig 22733 bp, 17 predicted proteins | sample SS_ome_12_FD_132455 | JGI IMG/M metagenome (GOLD analysis project Ga0180438, IMG submission 132455) | Hypersaline lake sediment archaeal communities from the Salton Sea, California, USA - SS_3_D_2 metaG | ecosystem: Environmental > Aquatic > Non-marine Saline and Alkaline > Hypersaline >...
ACAAGAAACGCTTCACCGCCCAGCTATCCTTCGGCCTGGCCAACCTCCTCACCACCTACCGCCAGTGGCTCGATAGCCACGGCTACAACACGCCGCTGACCTACGCCATGGAGGGAATCGTCTGTGATCGCGAGGGATACTTCCACGAGTGGCTGTGGCCGCTGATCGACGCCTGTGACGTGGTATCCATCAATGCCTATCCGATGAACCATCGCGCCTGGTTTACCTTTGGTGCGTTTGAGGAGAGCCAGCGCTTTCTGCTCGATTCCCGGACTCGCAACGACCGCATGGCGCTGTTCGAACTGCATTTGCGCCGGGCCTTGCAGCAACTGGAACAGGCAGGCAAACCCATGTTCCTGAGCGAGACCGGCTTTCCTTCGGCGGTGGGTTATCACGTGGAAGGTGAGCGACTGGTCGTGCCCCAGAGCGACAATGAACGGTACGGCCAGGCCATGCAAGAGTTCGCTGCCTTGCTCCGCCAGGTGAACGCTGACTATCACGGTCGCATTCAGGCGCTCTACTTCTACGAGTGGCGTGACAACCTCTATCACGACAAAATATGGAACGTGGAGCAGAGCCCCATTCACGTTGCCTTTGGTCTGTGCGATCGCTTCGGCGCGCCCAAGTTCGACATCAGGACACTGGTGGACGTCCTGCAAAGTGCCTAACACGATGCAGTACATGCAATTCTCGGACGATTCGCGTCCGGAAGTGGTCTTCGGCTGCCAGGGAGGCTCACCAGGATGCGCCTTGGGGTAGGGCTTGAGATAGACAGCGACGATCCCGAAGAGATCGCGCTCGCCTACGCAGACGCCGGATACGCAGCGGCTGTCTGTCCGCCAGCTTCGCTGGATCAGCCGCAGCGCATCCGTGCGATCCGCGAAGCGTTTGTCCGGCACGATGTGACCTTGGCCGAGGTCGGCGTGTGGAACAACATGCTCGATCCCGACCCACTCCGGCGCGTGGCCAACGTGGAGGCCAACATACGCGCGCTGGCACTGGCTGACGAGGTTAGTGCGCTCTGCTGCGTCAACATCGCCGGATCGTTTCACCCCACGCACTGGGACGGCCCACACCCACACAATTTGTCTGAGGAAGCGTTCGAGCTGACGGTGCAGAACGTCCGGCAGATCGTCGATGCGGTCAAGCCCAAGCGGGCTTTCTACGCCCTGGAAACGATGCCCTGGGTGATCCCCGACAGCGCCGATAGCTACCTGAGGCTGATCTCAGCGATTGACCGGCCGATGTTCCGGGCACACCTTGACCCGGTCAACCTCATCAACTGCCCGTCGCGCTATTACAACAACGCCGATTTCTTGCACGAGTGCTTCTTCAAGCTGGGCCCCCGGATCGTCTCATGTCACGGCAAAGACATCGTCATGCGCCATCAACTGACGGTGCACCTGGACGAAGTCCGGCCTGGCCTGGGCGCGCTGGACTACGAGGCGTTCTTGAAAGAGCTGAGTCGCCTGCCTGGCGACGTGCCCTTGCTCCTCGAGCACCTGCCGCAAAAAGAGTACCCCGCTGCGCGCGAGTACGTGGTGGGCGTGGCGGCGCAGATCGGATTGTCGTTTCATACGCCATTAGGGGATGCGGGCTGACTTTCCAGCCAGAACTTGGTAGCGGCTAGAGGCCGTGCCATAGAAGGAGGCGTGCCATGAAAACCTGTTCTCACGATAGAGAGCATCAACGACCTGACTCTTCTCCAGCCATCTCCCGGCGAAGATTTCTCCGGGCCATGGCTGCGGCAGCGACGGGGTTGCTGGCTGCCGGTTGCCGATCCACACCGCTCGTAGAAGCGCCTTGGCCTACTCCTGCCACGGCAGCAACCATTCCGCCAACCGTCACATCTCCCCTCCGATCGCTCTCCCAGGTGGCAATTGTACAGGCCAGGAGCTACGACAGGGACTCAGTGCGCCAGCAGGTTCAGACCCTACTCGATGGAATTGGCGGGCTGGATGACGTGATCCGTTCCGGGGATCGAGTGGCCATCAAGGTCAATCTGACCGGCGGAACCTACTTCGATCCACCGGCCGGCCTGTCCGCCACGGAGAGTTATCTCACCCACCCACAGGTGGTTCGTGCGCTGAGCGAGTTGCTGCGCGATGCAGGCGCTGGCCAACTCTTTATCGTCGAGGCGGTCTATGACAGGGAATCATATCTCTCCTTTGGCTACGAAGAGGTGGCGCAGGCTGTGGATGCCACGCTGGTCGATCTAAACACCCCCGATCCCTACAGCGATTTCGCCTCCACCTCGGTAGGAGAGGGCTGGTTCATCTACGACAGCTTTGCCTTCAACCACATCCTGGAAGAGATTGACGCGTTTATCTCCGTCGCCAAGATGAAGTGCCACTTTAACTGTGGCGTGACCCACTCTATGAAGAACCTGATCGGTTTGCTGCCCGCCAGCCACTACCGGCTAGACGAGTCACACTGGTGGCGCTCTGCGCTTCATGGGCCGGGCAATGAGGCCGAGGCCCGCTTGCCGAGGGTGATCCTCGATCTCAACCAGGCGCGGCCCATCCACCTGGCCCTGATCGATGGCATCAAAACGGCCGAAGGAGGCGAAGCTCCCCGGGGAACTTTTAACCCGGTGCAACCTGGCGTGTTGATTGCGGGCAAAAATCCCGTGGCGACCGACGCCGTCGCTACCGCAGCGATGGGCTTTGATCCGACCGTTGAGTCTTTCAATGCACCTTTCATACGCTGTGACAATTACCTGAATATGGCCCACGAATTAGGGCTAGGGACCAATCGCCTGGAGGAAATCGAGGTCGTCGGCGCCTCGATTGACGACGTGCGCTACGAATTCGAGCCTGGTTGGCAGATGTAGAAGCTGATGGCAAGAGCAGATCGTAACGCCCATCCTCGCCAGCGCGGGATAACCAGGCGCGAGTTCGTCAACCTGACGGCGGCAGGTCTGTTGGCCGGATGCAGTCGGCGGTCGACGGTCACTCCAACCGGCGCGCCAGTTGCTACGTCGACCAGCACATGCAACCGTGACGGAGAGAAACCCATGAAAATCACAGGTGTTGAGGCATACCCGGTGTGGGGGGGATCCCGTAACTTTCTCTTTGTGGTGGTGGACACTGACGAGGGGATCAGCGGTACCGGCGAGGCCGGGCTCACGGGCCGGGAGTTGGCTGTGACAGGGGCCATCGAGCATTTCAAACCCCTTCTCATCGGCCAGGACCCGTTTCGCATCGAGCAGATCTGGCAAGTCCTCTTTCGTGGTGGTTTCTTCCCCGCCCAACGCGTCTTGAGCGCTGCCATTTCGGCGGTAGACATTGCGCTGTGGGACATCAAGGGCAAGGCGCTGGGGGTTCCCATCTATGAACTTCTAGGAGGTCGGGTGCGCGACAAGGTGGTCTGCTATCCGCATAACGTCGGTCATGGCATAGACGACGCGCGGTTGGTTGCGTCCTGTCTGCAGACGAAAGAGGAGGGATGGAAGTTCGTGCGGTGGGGTCTCCCCGATGAAGGTGGGGTGCTGGAACCACGTCACGCCATTCGCACGGCCATCCGACAGTTCCAGGCGGTCCGCGAAGCCGTCGGTGACGAGATCGAGATCGTCTTCGACGTGCATACTCGCCTGGACCTGCCCGATGCCCTGTGGCTCTGTCGGGAGGTCGAGTCGCTTCATCCTTTCTTTGTCGAGGATCCGCTGCGTTGTGAGAATCCTGATTCGTTCAAGACCCTGCGACCAAGAACAACTGTCCCCCTGGCAGCGGGCGAGCAGTTCAGCTCCAAGTGGGAGTTTCGCCAGTTGATTGAGGAAGAGTGGATTGACTACGCGCGCGTCGACCTAGGCCTCGCTGGCGGGTTTACGGAGGCCAAAAAGCTCGCCGGTTGGTGCGAGACCCACTACATCAAGCTGGCCGTCCACAACCCGCTGGGGCCGGTCGCGACGGCGGCGTGCCTGCAGTTGAATCTGGCGTGCCCAAATTTCGGCGTGCAGGAACAGCCCAGCCGGCCCGGCACGGCCTTGACCGACGTCGTGCCGGTGCAGCCGGAATGGGAGGGTGGGTACTTGCTGCCTCCCACGCGGCCCGGCCTGGGTATCGAGTTTGACCGTGAGGCTGCCAAGAAACATCCCTTCCAAATGAGGGAACTGCCTCACCTCCATCGGCTCGACGGTTCGGTGGCGAATTGGTAGAAGAACTTTTGCAGGAGATTGGTTGAGCGTTGACACTCGAGTTGACAAGAACCATCAAAGGAGTTATGCTATGTTCCATTTCGGCGTGGACTATTATCCTGAACATTGGCCCGAAGCACGCTGGGCGGAAGATGCACGTTTGATGGCCGAGGCGGCGGTCAACGTGGTGCGCCTGGCCGAGTTCGCCTGGGGCTACCTGGAGCCGCGTCCCGATAGTTTTGATTTTAACTGGCTAGACCGGGCGCTGGACGTCTTTTGCCATCACGGCATCCAGGCCGTGCTCGGTACGCCCACCGCTTCCCCCCCGCCCTGGGTCATGGCCACGTTTCCCGATGCCTACCGTGTCCTGGAATCAGGCCAGCGCCAGACATATGGAAACCGGCGCGGATATTGCCCTACGCATCCGGGCTACCGAGAACGTGGCCGCATCGTTACCCGCGCCATGGCCGAACACTATGCACAGCATCCGGCCGTCATTGGCTGGCAAATCGACAACGAGTTGGGCGGTCGCTGCTATTGTCCCATCTGCCGGGCCGCCTTTCAGGCCTGGCTCCAGAAGAAATACGGCACTCTGGACCGTCTGAACAGTGCCTGGGGTACGGTCTTCTGGAGCCACGTCTACACCGAATGGTCACAGGTTCCCGCGCCCCTGGAGACAGGTGGCGTGCCCAATCCCGGGTTAGACCTGGACTATCGCCGCTTCATGTCCGACGTCTATGTCCGCTTTCAACAGGAACAGGTGGACATCCTGCGCCAGACTTGCTCGCCTCACTTTATCACTCACAACTTGATGGGTTTCGGCTTTGACGAAATCAATTATTTTGACCTTGCTCGTTCGCTGGACTTTGCGGGATGGGACAACTATCTGCGCACTGCATGGAACCTGGACAAGGAGGCGAACACGGCAGCCAGCGCTCTGAGCCACGATACGATACGTGGCTTAAAGGGGCGAAATTTCTGGCTCCTAGAGCAGCAATCTGGCTGCGGCGGTTGGCAGGAAGCGGGGATGATTCCACGCCCGGGGGAGATGCGGCTGTGGACCTACCAGGCCGTCGCCCACGGAGCCGATGCTATCATCTACTTTCGCTGGCGCTCGACCCGTTTCGGCACAGAGCAATATTGGCATGGGGTGCTCGATCACCACGGCCAGCTCCGCCGTCGCTATCGAGAACTGCAGGCCGTCGGCGCCGAATTGAAACAGGTAGGCGAGCAGGTTCTGGGAGCAGAGAGACACAACCAGGTGGCAATGCTCCTGTCGTACGACACCCGCTTTGCCTTTCAGGCCCAACCCAACCATAACGACTTTGATTACCCTGCATTCTTTGCCAACTATTACACTGCCCTTCATCGCCGCAACGTCGGCGTGGACATCGTGCCGCCGGCAGCGGACCTGAGTCGCTATCGCCTGGTGCTGGCCCCGGCGCTGCACGTGCTCAGCCAAGACGAGGCTGACAACCTGCGGCGTTACGTGGAAGCAGGCGGCACGTTGCTGGCCACGGCCCGGTCCGGCGTCAAAGACGAGGTCAACGCCGTGGTGAACGCGCCGCTGCCGGGATTGCTGGCCGAAATCTGTGGCGTCGAGGTAGATGAATACGATGCCCTACCCGCTGACCTGGATGTGCCACTGGAACTGGCGCTGCCAGGTCTTGCCCCTGACACCCAAGTCGCACATGCCTGGCTGTGGTGCGACGTACTGACTCCCACCACCGCTCAGACCGTAGCCCGTTACCGGGGAGAATACTATGCTGGTCAGGCTGCCATCACGCTCAACCATTTTGGCCAGGGCCAGGCCGTGTACGTGGGCACGCTGGGCGACGCAGACTTGATTGACACGGTCGTGGGCTGGTTGGTGGATGCTTTATCCGTCTCGCCAGCACTGAAGGCGCCCGACCGCGTGGAGGCAGTGGAATGCTGGAAGGACGATCGCCGCCTGCTGTTCCTGCTCAATCATAGCGACCAGTCTCATGAGGTTGTCCTACCCGGGCAAATGACGGATCTGCTGACAGGCCAGATGATGGAGAGGCAGGTCAGCCTGGAACCCAAGGGAGTCCTGATCCTGCACGAGGCGTAAAGCGACGAGATCGATCTGGGTGTACAGGAGGACAAGGGGACCGACGGCCATCACGCCGTAACCCAGATTTCAGATCGGTGCAGTAGACCCTCGCATCTTTGGTGGATTCCTGGAACATATGGGACGAGCGGTGTTCGAAGGGTGTATGACGGGTGGCGGCAATGACTTTTGTCGCTGGCTAGATCACTCACCAAAGCTAAAGGAGGAAAACAGAATGAATACAACAACGTTAGGCGTCATCGTTGGCAATAGAGGGTTTTTTCCCGACCATCTGTGCGAGACTGGACGGGCAGAGATCTTGCGCGTGCTGGCAAAAGAAGGCATCGAAGCGGTGATCCTCAGCCCTGATGACACACCGTTCGGTTCGGTCGAGACATTGCAAGACGCTGAGAAATGCGCCACGCTGTTCAGACAGCACCGCGACGACATTGACGGCCTGCTGGTCACCCTGCCCAACTTTGGCGACGAGCGGGGTGTGGCGAACGCGGTGCGCATGTCCGGATTGGACGTGCCGCTGCTGATCCAGGCTTTCCCCGACAAAGTGGACGGAATGACGGTGGCGGATCGGCGAGACGCCTTTTGCGGCAAGATGTCCGTGTGCAACAACCTGAAGCAATATGGGATCCCCTTTACGCTTACCGCACTGCATACGGTGGCACCGGACTCTGAAAGCTTCTGCCGAGACCTGCGCCAGTTTGCTGGCACCTGCCGGGTCGTACGCGGTCTGCAGGGGGCCAGGGTCGGCGCACTGGGCGCACGTCCGGCAGCCTTTATCACCGTGCGCTATAGCGAGAAGCTGCTGGAGAAGGCCGGCATCAGCGTCGAGGTGCTGGACCTGTCAGAAGCCTTTGGGCGCGCCAATCGCTGGCCGGACGATGACCCAAAAGTAGACCGCAAGCTGGGAGAGATCAAGGCCTACGTGCCCACCGCAGGCATCCCGGCTGAGGCACTGGTCAAAATGGCCAAGTTTGCTCTGGTGATGGAGGGCTGGATCAAAGAGAACGAGTTGGTGGCCACAGCCGTGCAGTGCTGGACGTCAATGGAAGATTTCTTTGGCGTCGTGCCCTGCACGGTGATGAGCATGTTGAGCAACGCGTTTATGCCCAGCGCATGCGAGACAGACATTACCGGCGCCATCGGCATGTATGCCATGCAACTGGCCTCCGGCCAGCCTAGCGCCCTGGTGGATTGGAACAACAACTATGGCCAGGATCCCGACAAGGGGGTGGTCTTCCATTGCAGCAACCTGCCCCAGGCTGTCTTGGCCAACATAAAGATGGACTATCAAGAAATCATCGCCGGGACGGTGGGCAAAGAGAATACCTACGGTACGGTGGTGGGCCGGATAAAGAGCAGCCCCTTCACCTATTGCCGGGTCGCCACCGACGATGAGCGCGGTGTTATTCGCGCCTACGTAGGCGAAGGTGAGTTGACCGATGACCCTGTGGAAACCTTTGGCGGCTACGGCGTCGCACGCATCCCGAACTTCCAGGGGTTGCTGCATCATATCTGCGATAATGGGTTCGAACACCACGTAGCCATCAATCTATCACATGCCGCAGACGCCGTCAACGAGGCACTGAGCAAGTACATGGGTTGGGACGTGTACTATCACAGGGGCGCATAACCCATCCCCAAGACGAATCCATGTAATGCCCCTTGATAGAACTCAGGTCAATACCGGCTCATCGTCTGACCGTAGAGAACATTGAGAAACCCTGAGAGACCCTAAGGGTTTTCAGGAGAACCGGTCCCCAAAGGGTTCTTGGGAAGCCCAAAACCACGGTTTTCAAAGGTGTTTTCAGAAACTCTTAGAGTCTGAATCGCAGCGATGAATAAGGGGAGGAAAGCGTATGCCGTCTTCTCGCCTGCATCTCGGTGCAGCGTACTACCCTGAACATTGGCCAGAGGAGCGCTGGCCCCAAGAGATCCGCCTGATGCACGAGGCCGGATTGACCGTGGCGCGCATGGCCGAATTCGCCTGGTCCACGCTCGAACCAGCGGAGAGTGAGTTTCACTTCGACTGGCTTGACCGCGCCATTTCGGTGCTGGCCACCGCTGGCATCGTCTCTGTGCTGGGCACACCCACTGCCGCGCCTCCCGCCTGGCTAGTACAACGGCACCCAGACTTGATGGCCGTGGACGAGAGCGGGCGCCGCATCCAGTTCGGCAACCGGTGCCACTATTGCGTCAACTCGCCCGAGTTGCACGCCGCGACGCGTCGTATCGTCGGTGCGATGGCAGAGCGCTTTGGCGACAATCCCCACGTCATCGGCTGGCAACTCGACAACGAATACAACCGCGTCTGCACCTGTGAACGCTGCCAGGGGCTCTTTCAGCGCTTCCTGGCCGAAAAGTTTGGCACGCTCGACGCGCTCAACCACCACTGGTCAACCCGCTACTGGAGCCAGACCTACGCGGCGTGGGAACAGATTCCAGTCCCCATTGGCCGGCACAACCCCGGGCTGATGTTGGCGTTCAAGCATTTTGTCACCGAAAGTTATCGCCAGTTTCAGAAGCTACAACTCGACGTCTTGCGCCCGCATCTGCGGCCTGACGTGTGGGTCACGCACAACTTTATGGGGTGGTTCGACGGATTTGATCATTACGTGCTGGCACAAGACCTCGACCAGGCGTCGTGGGATTGGTACGTGGCCAAAGGTCATCACGACTACCTGACCTCCGGTGCAAAACACGACCTCACACGAGGCTTCAAGCGCCGCAATTTCTGGCTCATCGAAACCCAGCCCGGCAGCGTAAACTGGTCTTCTATCAACAACGCGCTCAACAAAGGTGAAGCACGGGCCATGGCCTGGCACGCGATCGCCCATGGCGCAGACGCAGTGCTCTACTGGCAGTGGCGCTCAGCCCTGAACGGGCAGGAGCAGTATCATGGTACGCCGGTGGATCAGTCGGGCCAGCCCCGGCCGTTCTACGAGGAAGTCCAGCAGCTAGGTCGTGACCTGGCGGCTGTGTCACCTCTGCTCTCCGGTTCCAGGGTCGTCGCCAAAGTCGCCCTCCTCAATTCCTACGACAGCCGCTGGTCTATTCAGTGGCAACGTCACCACCGAGACTTTGACTATGTGGCACACTTGAACAGCTATTACCGCCCGCTCGCGGCACGCAACATCCCCGCCGACATCATTTCCGCCGGTGCGTCGCTCGACGGCTACCGTCTGGTTATCGCGCCTGCTTTGCTGATTCTCAACGACAACGTGGCTGGACAGTTGAGGGACTTTGTAGAGCGGGGCGGGCACCTAGTGCTGACGCTTCGCTGCGGGATGAAGGATGCGTACAACGCCCTCCTTCCCTCACGCCAACCCGGATTGCTGGCCGACCTCGCTGGCATCGAGGTGGACGAGTACTATGCCCTGCTGGACGAGGTTCCTGTCATAGGAAACTGGTTCACCGGCGTTTCGCGTCTGTGGGCCGAGCGACTCAAAGTGAGGGATGAAGAGAATACCCATGCCATTGCCCGGTATGGTCCCTCCAATGGCTGGCTGGACGACCAGCTTGCCATCACGGTACATTCGTATGGCAGGGGGCTGGTGTACTTTGTCGGCGCGTATCTCGACGAGGACGCTCAGCAAGCACTCATTGACCGCATTGCCAGAATGGCCATCGTTAAACCGGTCATGGAGACGCCCGTCGGGGTGGAGGCGTGCGTACGGGTAAATCCAGAAGGGGCAAAGGTCTTTATCGTCGTCAACCACGGGCGTGAGGAGCAAGTGGTGCGCTTGCCCTGGCCAGCCAACGAGCATTTGAGGGGGCAGATGGTAGCAGACACGCTGAAACTCGCACCCTATGGGGTCGCCATTCTCACCCGGTCAATCTGCCGTTGACGCGATCAACCGGGGAGGAAACAGCATGAAAAACAGTCCCGATGTTCTGCACGTCAAAGGGTCCGAGATCGTCAATGGACGCGACGACATCGTCCGTCTGCGCGGCTTTTGCCTGGGCGGCTGGATGAACATGGAGAACTTTATCACCGGCTACCCGGGTCACGAATCCGGAATGCGAGTGGCCCTGACCCGCGTGCTGGGTGAAGCAAAGGCCCGCCACTTCTTTGATCGTTTCCTGCACTATTTCATCGCCAAAGATGACTTTCTTTTCATCAAGAATTTGGGCTGCAACGTCGTTCGGATTCCCTTCAACTATCGCCATCTTGAAGCCGACGACCGGCCTTTTGAATACAAGCCGGAGGGCTTGGCGTTGCTCGACAAAGCCGTTGGCTGGGCGCGCGCCCACCAGATCTATGTCATCCTAGATCTGCACGCCGTCCAGGGGTGGCAGAACGGCGGATGGCATTCTGACAACGCCTGTGGAACAGCACATTTTTGGGGTCAAAAAGCCTTTGAGGACCGGGCGGTGGCACTGTGGGAGGAACTGGCACGGCGGTATCGCGACGAACCATTCGTCGCTGGCTACAACGTGATGAACGAGCCACACGCGGACGACGCCAGGTGGCTCAACCAGTTTTATCGCCGTGTCACGGCGGCCATTCGAGCCATAGATACCGACCACATCGTGTTCCTCGAAGGCAACCACGACTCCCAGCAGTTCCACGAACTCGAACCGCCATTTGACAGCAACACGGTCTACAGCAGTCACAGCTATGCCCTGCCGGGGCTGGAAGACGGGGAATATCCAGGCCAGTTCAACGGCGAGTTCTACGACCGAGGGCGGCTCGAGCGGGGCTACTTGCAGCGCACGGCCTTCATGCGTCACCATGGCGTACCCCACTGGTTCGGTGAGTTCGGCTGTCTCTACACGGACAGCGCCTGGGGTCCGTCCCACCTGCGCGTCATGGCAGACTTGATCGGCATCGCAGAGGAGCAGGGAGATCATTGGACCATCTGGACTTACAAAGACATTGGCAAGATGGGACTCGTGTACGCCGACCCTGAGTCGGAGTGGATGCGGCGCACGCGCCCCGTTCGCAAAGCAAAAACGACCTTGCGTTGCGACTCCTGGATAGAAAGGCATAAAGCCGACATGGACAAGCTCATCCGGCAGATCAGCGACCATGCCAGGAAGGCTGTCGAGGACTTGACGGGTGACTGGGCAAGCCTGCAGGACACCCTGACGTGGGCCATGTGTGATGGTGTGTTATCCACCATGCTGTTACCTGCGTTCGCCGAGCAGTTTCGTGGGATGAGCGAGAACGAGATTGACCGGATGATGCAGTCGTTCGCACTCCACAACTGCGTGCAGCGGGAGGGGCTGGCCCAGTTGATCAGATCCCTGTGCGTTGAGAGAAGAGAGAGGAGTTAGCTGATGACCGAATTCGATCAAAAACAGGACCGCATTCAAGCCTTGCTGGCGCAGCACGAACTCAAAGCGCTCCTCCTCCAGCATGTGAGCAGTTTTGCCTGGGCTACGTGCGGGGCGGCGTCGTACGTGAACACGGCGACGACGAGTGGCGAGGCCGCGCTGTTGATCGCGCCCGCCGGCCGATACCTCATCACCAACAACATCGAGGCGACGCGATTGGAAAAGGAGGAGAAACTCAAGTCACAGGGATGGACATTTCGCGTCGGGCCATGGTATAGGACACAGGATACCGTGGCCGCGTTGACCCAAGGACTACGGCTTGGCGCCGACGGGCCATACCCCGGAGCCACCGATCTGTCCGGCGATCTGGCCCGCCTCCGTGCCAATCTGACCCCGGAAGAGGGCGAGCGCTTTCGGGTGCTGGGCCGACTGTGCGCCGAGGCGATGGACGGTGCGGCGCGGGCCATCCGTCCCGGCCAAACCGAATATCAGATTGCCGGTTCGCTCGCTCACGAGGCGGAGAGGCGGGGTGCTCAGGTCGTCGTCAACCTAATCGCCACCGATGAGCGCATATTCAACTTTCGACACCCGCTGCCTACTGGCAAGAAACTGGAGTGTTACGCCATGCTCGTGCTATGCGGACGGCGGCAGGGGCTCGTGTGCTCGGTGACGCGCCTCGTCCACTTTGGCCGCTTGCCAGACGACTTGCGCCGCAAAGCCGAAGCCGTGGCCCGGATTGACGGGACATTCATCGCCGCCACCCGTCCTGGCCAGACGCTCGGCGCGATCTTGCAGCGTGCGACCGCAGTCTACGCCGAGACCGGCTTCTCTGCCGAGTGGACGCTGCATCACCAGGGCGGCCCGGCGGGTTACGAGCCACGCGAATACCTCGCCACGCCCGACTCGGCAGACACCGTCTCGCTTGGGCAGGTCTACGCCTGGAACCCATCCATTACCGGGACCAAATCAGAAGACACCATCCTGGTGGGTGAGGCGGGCAACGAGGTGCTAACGGCTATTGAGAACTGGCCGACGCTGCCAGTCACGGCAGAAGGTCAAAACTATGCACGCCCTGCCATACTGGAGGTTCTGTGACCGAGCGATTGACCATGACGGCGTCGGGAAGGACGAGACATGAACCAGGCTTCGAGTGACAGACCGATCCACAGGGAGGGGTGACGATGACCAGGCAAGGTGTCCTGTGGGATCTGGACGGTGTGCTGGTGGATACCTTTGAGTTTCACTTTCAGGCCTGGTCTGAACTTCTCCCAGAGTACAACATCCCATTCAGTCGCGAGCTGTTTCAGTCCACGTTCGGCATGAATAACGCGGGGACATTGTCCGTACTCCTCGGCCGGATGCCTTCGCCCGAGTTGGTAGCCGAAATCAGCGACCGCAAGGAACAGCGGTTCCGCCAAGCCGTCCGGGGCCGCGCTCAGCCGTTGCCCGGCGTACTCACCTGGCTTGAGCGCCTGAAGGCTGTGGGGGTGCGGCAGGCCATCGCCTCGTCTGCACCGCTGGCAAACATTGATTCCCTGGTGGACGAACTCGGTCTGCGTGCCTACTTTGACGCGGTCGTGCCAGGGTCCGATCTGCCCGGCAAACCTGACCCAGCGCTGTTCCTCAAAGCCGCGCGCTTGATCGACGTGCCACCCAAGCGGTGTATCGTCGTCGAGGATGCAGTAGCGGGCGTGGAAGCTGCGAAATGCGCCGGCATGAAATGTGTCGCCGTCACGACGACCCATCCGGCACACGCACTGATGGCAGCAGACGTCGTCGTCGAACGGCTGGACGCTCTCCCCAGGGACACGTTTCAGCGCTTGCTGGCCGGGGTTGAAGCATAGGAGGGAATCATGTCTGAAACGATAGGTTTCGCCATTCTGGGAACCGGTATGGTTGCCGATTACCACCGCCAGGCCATCACGGCTAACGCTGAACTGGGAGCGCAGTTGGTCGCCGTGAGCCACTACAACCCCACCAGGTTTGCCGAAATTAGCGCCAAGTTCGGTGTACCCTGCCTCAGCCAGGAGGATATGCTGGCCCACCCCGCCGTGGACGTCGTCTGCATCTGTACGCCCAGTGGCCAACACCCCGCCCAGACCATGGCTGCTGCTCAAGCCGGCAAGCACGTGCTGGTGGAAAAGCCGATGGCCCTGAGCGTGTCCGACGCCGATGCCATGATCGCCGCCTGCCATCGAGCTGGCGTCAACCTGGGCGTTGTCCTCCAACGCCGGGCCGAGCCGCTCTTCCAGCGGGTCCACGAAGCCATCCAGGCCGGCGACCTGGGCCATCTGACCTTGGGCGTGGTGACCATGCCCTACTACCGGCCGCAGGCCTACTACGACCAGGCTGACTGGCGGGGGACCTGGGCCTTGGATGGCGGAGGCGTACTGATGAATCAGGGCATCCACCTGGTGGATCTGCTCGTGTGGACCATGGGCGATCCGGTGACGGTTCAAGCCTACGCCGACATGTTGCACCGGCACATCGAGGTGGAGGATACGCTGGCAGCGAACCTCCGCTTTGCCAGTGGCGCGGTCGCCACCATCACGGCAACGACGACAGCGACGCCAGGCTTTCCTCACCGGCTCGAAATCTATGGCACACAAGGTGGGGTTCAGATCGAAGGGGAAGCCGTTGGCCGGTGGGAACTGGCCGAGCCGACGAAAGCGACCGTCAAACCCCCGGAGATTGGCGCTCCTGCCCATGCCGGCGCTGGAAGTGACCCCCAGGGCATTGCGCCCACGGGACACATTGCCCTTTTTCGCGATTTCATCGTTGCACTGCGAGAGAATCGAACGCCGCAAGTGGACGGCGCCGAGGGCCGGCGCAGTCTGGCGACCGTCCTGGCGATCTATGAGGCGGCAGGTCTGCTGACATCAAGCCAATAGGAAAAGCCATCAGCGGCATGACCCGTGCGGTAGCTGCCCTGCGCCAGTTGATAGTCCAACTGGGCTGCGCGGAAAATGTGATGATCGAACCGTAATGCATTGTAGGAGGTTGATATGAGCGGACACAAATACGCCATTGGGCTAGACTATGGCACCGAATCGGGGCGGGCGGTACTGGTAGACGTGACCGATGGGCAAGAGGTCGCCACCGCCGTCCATCCCTACGGTGACGGCGTGATTGACGCGGTGCTACCCAGCACCAGCATCGAACTCCCGCCCGACTTTGCGCTGCAGAACCCGGCCGATTATATCGAGGTGCTGCGGGTGACGATCCCGGCCGTGCTGAGGGAAGGGGGTGTGGACCCGGGCAACGTCATTGGCCTGGGCACCGATTTCACAGCATGCACCATGCTGCCCATTGACGAGAGGGGCACACCGCTATGCCAGAAGCCAGAATGGCAGGACAATCCCTACGCCTGGGTCAAGATTTGGAAGCATCACGCTGCCCAGCCCGAGGCCAACCGGTTAAACGAGGTCGCCGACGGGCGGGGCGAGGGGTGGCTGTCGCGGTATGGGGGCAAGATCTCCTCTGAGTGGCTCTTCCCCAAGATCTGGGAGACGCTGAACAACGCCCCAGCGGTCTACGAGGCAGCCGACCGCTTCATCGAAGCGGCAGACTGGATCGTGCACCAGCTCACCGGTCAGGAGCGGCGCAATTCCTGCACGGCAGGTTACAAGGCCATCTGGAGCAAGCGAGAGGGGTATCCCAGCGACGATTTCTTTGCTGCGCTGGACCCACGGCTGGGGGACGTGATAGACGAAAAGCTCTCGCGGCAGATCTATCCCCTGGGGCAGCGGGCCGGTGACCTTACTCCGGAGATGGCCGAACTCACCGGTCTCCGGCCAGGGACGGCGGTGGCGATCGGCAACGTGGACGCGCATGTCTCCGTCCCGGCGGCCACGGTCGTCGAGCCGGGACGGATGGTGATCATCATGGGCACCTCCAACTGTCACATGGTACTGGGCACGGAGGAGCATCGCGTTCCCGGCATGTGTGGCGTCGTCGAAGACGGTATCATTCCCGGGTTACACGGTTACGAGGCGGGCCAGTCGTGCGTGGGCGATCACTTTGCCTGGTTTGTGAAGAATTGCGTGCCGGCGGATGTTCATGACGAGGCAAAGGCACGGGGGGTAGGCCTGCATCAACTGTTGGAGGAGAAAGCCGCCCGACAGAAACCCGGCGAGCACGGGCTCGTTGCATTGGATTGGTGGAACGGCAACCGATCTGTGCTGGTGGACGTGCATTTGACCGGGCTGCTGGTGGGCGCCACGCTGGCCACCCAGCCGGAAGACATCTACCGGGCATTGATCGAGGCCACGGCCTACGGGACGCGGGTGATCGTGGAGACCTTTGAGGAGAACGGCGTGGCCGTGAACGAGATCGTCGCCTGCGGCGGACTGCCGGAGCGGAACCAGCTTCTGATGCACATCTATGCCGACGTCACCGGGCGTGAGATAAAGGTCGCTGCCTCCAAGCAGACACCGGCGCTCGGTTCCGCGCTGTTTGGTGCAGTGGCGGCGGGCAAGGCCGCCGGTGGCTACGACACCATCTTTGAGGCTGCCCGGCATATGGGTCGCTTGAAGGAGATCGTGTACCGGCCGACCCCAGCTCACAAAGCCGTCTACGACCAACTCTATGCAGAGTACATCAAGCTGCACGATTATTTTGGCCGCGGAGAGAACGACGTCATGAAGCGATTGAAGGCTCTCCGGCAGAAAGCTCTGGGCTAATGGACTGAGGCGGGGTGAAGCAGGGAGGTATTGTGCTCGAACAGTTGAAGAAAAAAGTCTACAGACTGCACCTGGAATTGCCAAAGAACCGCCTGGTGACCTGGACGGGCGGCAACGTCAGCGCCAGAGATCCAGAAAGCGGGCTGGTGGTGATCAAGCCCAGCGGCATAGCCTATGAGACATTGCGCCCAGAACATCATGTCGTGGTGAACCTCCAAGGCGACGTGGTTGAGGGAACGCTCAAGCCATCTTCCGACACAGACAGCCACCTCTACATCTACCGTCACAGGCCCGACGTCAACGGCGTGGTCCACACGCACTCCCCCTACGCCACGGCCTTCGCTGCACTGGGCCGTCCCATTCCAGTCTATCTGACCGCTGCAGCGGACGAGTTTGGCGGCCCAGTGCCCTGCGCCGGTTTCGCCCTGATCGGCAGCGAGGAAATCGGCCAACAGGTGGTGGAGCATATCGGTTCGTCACCGGCGGTGCTTCTCAAACAACACGGCGTCTTCACCGTCGGCCCCACAGCGGAGGCTGCTGTCAAGGCTGCAGTCATGGTAGAGGACGTCGCGCGCACCGTGTGGCTCGCGCTGCAATTGGGCCAGCCGGAAGAGATTGCACCGGAGGACGTGGCCAAATTGCACCACCGCTACACCCACGTCTACGGCCAATAGTGGGGCAGCCGAAAGTGAGCGGCCGCAGCCGTGATGGTCGCAGGTAGGGCTCCCACAAGTTGCCTATTTACGGTGTGAGAGTATAATAGCGACCTGACGCATCGGCCCGATTCATCCAGGAGGGACTCAAGCGGATGACAAAAGCCCAAGTTCAACGAGTCGTGTTCCAACCTGCAGCCTATCGAGGCATGCAAAGGGGCATCAATGAGATAATCGGGGCGGTCCGTCCGACGTTGGGGCCGCTTCCGCGGATCGTCGCCATTGACCGCGTAAAAGATGGCAAAATGCCGGAACTGCTCGACAGCGGCGGTGTCATCGCCCGGCGCATTGTCGAGTTGCCGGATCGCGACGCGGACATAGGAGCAATGTTCGTGCGTCACGTGTTGTGGCAGGTACACGAGCAGGTCGGTGATGGCACAGCGACGACAGGCGTGTTGCTCCAGTCGATCTACAATCAGGGCGTGCGCTACATCGTCTCCGGCGGCAATGCCATGTCGTTGCGCCGCTACCTTGAAGAAGGCATGCGGCTCATCCTTGATGAGCTGAGCGACATAAAGATTCCCGTGGCTGGCAAAGAAAAGCTGGCGCAGGTGGCGGAATCGATCTGTTACGATCCATCGCTGGCCAAGATGTTGGGTGAGATTTTCGACATTATTGGCGAGTATGGCCAGCTTGACATCCGATCGGGCCGTAGCAGAGAGTTGGAGCGAGAATACGTCGAGGGGATGTACTGGGACGGCGGCGTTTTTTCTCGGGAGATGATCACCGATCACGCCGAACTCGGAACGGAGATGCAAAATGCCGCCATTCTGATCAGTGACCTGGCCATAGAAGATCCCCGCCAATTGGTGCCCCTGTTGGACGTGGCGAGCCAGGCTGGCTACCAGGCGCTGCTGATCGTTGCCCGCAAGCTGTCCGACAGCGTGACAGCCTTGTTGCTGTCGGCGAGTCAAGATGCCAAGAAATTCCAGGTTATCGCCGCCAAAACGCCCGCGGTGGCAGCCACTGACCAGGCTGCAGCAATGGAAGACCTGGCCGTCCTGACCGGCGGGCGTCCTGTAGTGACGGCGGCTGGCGATACCGTCGGCGGCGTCAAGCCTAAAGATCTGGGGCGGGCGCGTCGAGTCTGGGCGAATCGCCACTATTTTGGTGTCGTAGGTGGCAAGGGCGATCCCCGGACACTACGGACTCACATGGCCACTCTGCGTGCGGTCTTTGAACGGGCCACGGACCCCGGCGTGCGGCAGCGACTGCAGAAGCGCATCGGCAAACTGATGGGCGGGTCGGCAACGCTACACGTCGGGGGTGCGACGGAATTGGAGATCAAGGCTCGAAAAGAGGTGGCCGAACGAACGGCTGATGCCCTGCGGGGCGCTGTGCGGGAGGGCGTGGTACCCGGCGGTGGTGTGGCACTTCTGGCCTGCCGCCCGGCATTGCAGCAGAGACTTGATCGGAGCAGCGATCCGAACGAACGCGCCGCCTATCGCATTCTGATCAAAGCCATGGAAGCGCCCATCCGTGCCATCCTCAGCAACGCAGGGTACGATGCCAGCGAGGTTATGGCCGAGATCAAGCTGGCCGGTCAAGGCCATGGATTTGACGTGAGGTCAGGGAAGATCGTCGATATGGCACAAGTGGGCATCTGGGATGCGGCCGCCGTACTGAGCGCGGCAGCGCACAACGCGGTCGCCGGTGCTGCCCTGGCCTTGACGACCGACGTGCTAGTCCATCACAAAAGGCCCGGCCAAGCCATGCAGCCATAGCACAAGTGGAGAGGACATGACGGAAGAGGCACAGATTGAGGACATTACCTATGCTCTTGCAACGTCACCAAACTTTGCTCAGGATGGCGTGTGCTTTGCTGCCCGTGGTTCAGGGCTATACCGCTCCGATGACGGAGGCAACACCTGGCGATTCACCTATGATGCGCTAGCCCTTGATGGTCCCCTGGCGACGCTGGCCGTCGTCGTTTCGCCCGATTTTGAATCCGACCAGAGCGTGTTTGCTGGCGCACCGGGTGGCATCCTGCGCTCGTTCGACGGCGGCCAAAGCTGGCACGTCGCCACACTGCCCTTGCCGCCACCGGTTGTCTCGACCCTGGTCATCTCGCCCAACTACACTCACGACGGCACGCTGCTCGTCGGGACACTGGAGGACGGCGTATTTCGCTCGGCCGATCGTGGGGGACACTGGACTGCGTGGAACTTTGGACTGTTGGATCTGAGCGTCCTGTGCATGGCCATCTCTCCCCACTTTGTCCAGGACGAGACACTCTTTGCAGGCACGGAGACGGGCATCTTTTGCAGCACGAACGGCGGTCGCGCATGGCGAGAAGTGGGCTTTGCCACCGATCTGGCACCCGTGCTCAGCCTGGCCCTGTCACCGAGCTATGCCGACGACGACGTCCTCTTGTGTGGCACAGAATCGTGTGGCCTCTTTCGCTCGGATGACAGGGGAAGCACATGGACGCGTTTGGGTGAGGATGTCATTGCTGACGCCGTCAATGCTATCGTTCTTTCGCCAGAATTCTCTGCCAAGCCAGATATTCTGGTCGTGCTAAGCGATGCACTGGTCGTTTCGCGCGATGGAGGCAAGTCCTGGTCGGACTGGAAACCCGGCATAGATCTCGAGTCTGGCGGGGCTTCGGCGGTAGCGCCTCAAGGACTCGATCCAGATGCACCGCTGCTGGTAGGTCTGGTTGGAGACGGCGTGTTGCGGGTCTGACAAACCGTACTCTCCAGCCAGTTCAGATCGCGAGTCGTCCACAACAACACAGAAGCGAGATAGCGCAGTGCAACCAAGAAGGGAATTACCTAAACGAGGTAGAGAGACATGAGAAGCCTAGGCATACCGGAATTGCTCATCTTATTGCTGATCGTCATCCTCATCTTTGGCGTGGGCAAGTTGCCTCAGGTAGGGAAGGGACTGGGTCAGGCCATCTATGATTTTCGTGCAAGTCTCGCCGGAAAGGAGGCGGAGGAGAGAAGAACGCAGGCGGGGAATGGTGAGGATTCGGCCTAGGAAAAATCAGATGATCGCAGCCATCTTTGACCTTGACGGCACGCTCTACAGCGGGCACATCGCCACAGGCATTGCCCGCCATCATCGGATACACCGTGTGAAACGGCTGCCGCTGTACGTCTATATGGCCACCCACATGCCTTTGTGGGTGCTGCAGCGGGCGGGCCTCGCATCCGACGCGGCCGCGCGGGAACTGTGGACCCGTCACATGGGGTGGACGGTGCGCGGTTGGACAGTCCAGGAGGCTGCAGCGGCGTTCATCTGGGTCGCCAAAGAGTACGTGCAGCCCCTGCTGCACCTCGACGTCATGGCACGGCTGCGGGACCACCAGGCAGCCGGCCACCGGGTCATCCTGGTCTCAGGCACCCCCGCTCCCCTGCTGGCCGAGATCGGCCGTCAGGTAGCGGTGGAGGAAACGGTGGGCACGCCGCTGGTGCTCCGCAGAGGGCGCTATACCGGAGCCTGTGAACTCCCTGTCTGCCAGGGACCGAACAAGGTATGGCGGCTAGAGGCTTACCTGCACGGGAATGACGACATTCAGTGGCCCCGCAGTTATGCCTACGCCGACAGCTATACTGACCTCGCACTGCTAGAGCGGGCCGGTCACCCGGTGGCTGTCTACCCCGATGCTCGCCTGGCTGCCCACGCTCTGAGTCAGGGATGGGAGACCATGGGGAAAAAAGCAGCCAACACAGCCTAGTTGCCCACTGCGCTTCACTTCCCGCCATGAAACAGCCAACGCCCTCCCAACCTCTCGTGGACTGTCACCTTCACTCCGAGCACTCTTGTGACGGCCAAGCCCCCCTGGCAGCACTTTGCCGGCGGGCCCTACAACTCGGCTTCTCCCACCTCTGTCCAACCGAGCACGCTGACTTTGATCCGCAGGACCCCGGCTACGGCTATCTGGACGTGGAGGTCTACTCCCAGGCCGTGACTGGCTGCCGGGAGCAATTCGCCAGGCAGATCGCCCTTCTCAAAGGCGTCGAGATCGACTATCAGTCTCGCTTCGACGCCGGGGTCAGGGACTTTTTGGCCCAGTACACTTTTGACCTCGTCATCGGTTCCGTTCATTACGTAGACGGGCTGTACCTGAGGGATGCTCTGCTCGACGCCTATGACCCAGACACGGCCTATCGCCGCTACTTTAACGCCGTGCGAGAGGCTGCCGCCAGCGGTTTGTTCGACGTGGTGGGCCACCTGGATCTGCTGAAGCGGCATGGGGTTCCTCGCTGGGGGGCCTTTGATCCGTGCCACTACGCTGACGAGATTGACGCTGTTTTGCACGCCGCCGTAGCGTCCGGTACCGGCCTGGAAATCAATACGGGTGGGCTACGGCAAGCGCCAGGGGAGACCTTTCCTGGCCTGAAGACGCTGCGTCGCTATCGGGAACTGGGTGGACAGGTACTCACCCTCGGTTCCGATGCTCACCGGGTGGCAAATGTGGGCCGAAACATCCGCGATGGGCTGGCGCTGGCACGGGCCGCTGGATTCAAAGCCATCGCCGTTTTCGTGGACAGGCAACCCCATTGGCTGGATATAGGTCATTAGCCCTCGCTTGCGCGCCCCTCAAAAGCGGCTATAATTGGCAGCAATTATCCAAATGACGAGTGGAAAGGTTCCGAGCGACCATGGCTGCCGAATGTATCTTGGTAATTGACGATAGCGCCGACATCCGGCGCTTTCTCCGCGAGAGCGTGCTGGAGCCAGCGGGTTACTTGATTCTGACGGCTCCCGACGGCCAATCGGGTCTGGAGCGCGCTCTGGCAGAGCGCCCAGATCTGATCATGTTGGACATGAACATGCCCCGCATGACCGGTCTTGAGGTGCTGGAGGCGCTGCAAAGCGAAGAGAACAACATCCCAGTCATTCTCATGACCTTCTTTGGCTCAGAGAATGTGGCCGTTCAGGCTTTCCGGCTGGGGGTAAAGGACTATATCCGCAAACCCTTTGAAATCAACGAGGTCCTACAGGCCATCGAGCGCGCCCTGAAAGAGAGCCGGCTACAGCGAGAGAAGGAAATCCTGCTTCAGCGACTGGAAACGTCCAACCGGCAGTTGGAGCAGCGGATCACGGAACTCACCACACTATATGCTGTGGGCCAGTCGGTGACATCCTTGCTGGATCAGGACAAGCTCCTCAACCGCGTGGTGGAAGCGTCCGTCTACATCGCCAATGCTGACGAGGGATGGTTGCTGCTGATGGACGAGGAAACCCAGGAACTTTACCTGCGGGCTGCCCAGGGCATCGGTGAGGGCCAGGCACGAGGCTTTCGGCTCAAGGTCGAAGACAGCCTGATCGGTTCAGTGGTGCGCACGGGGGAGCCGCTGATGGCCACCAGTGGTCCAGACACTGAGGATCGACTGAAAGTCAAGACAGGCTACCTGGTAGGCTCCCTTCTCTACGCGCCTCTCAAAGTCAAGGGTCGGGTCATCGGCGTGTTGGGGGTGGCCAACCGCACTGCCGGTCGCAAGTTCGGGCAGGACAACCTTTTTCGACTGTCCTCGTTGGCCGATTACGCCGCCATCGCCATCGAGAACGCCAGGCTCCACGAAGCGACCCGTGCACTGGTGGCGATGGACATCCTGAAGCAGACCGTCGTCACGGTGGCGCACTATATTAACAATCCCCTGACGGCGCTGGTCATGCAAGCGCAAGTAGCGTTCAAGGAGTCAGACAAGAACGAGGCTCAGGACATCTTGCGCTTCATCGAGGTCAAAGTCGAGGAAATCTCGGCGGTCATTGGCATTTTGCAGGACATGGCTTCGCCCCGCAGCACCACCTACCTGGGGGAGGTCAAGATGATAGACATCCAGACCGAATTGGAGCGCAAATTGCAGCAGATCGAAGAGAAATAT
>Ga0180438_10003726_pt1 | contig 22726 bp, 21 predicted proteins | sample SS_ome_12_FD_132455 | JGI IMG/M metagenome (GOLD analysis project Ga0180438, IMG submission 132455) | Hypersaline lake sediment archaeal communities from the Salton Sea, California, USA - SS_3_D_2 metaG | ecosystem: Environmental > Aquatic > Non-marine Saline and Alkaline > Hypersaline >...
GGCTTGGTTTGAGCATAGACGCGCGCCGTCTCCTGGATTTTCTCCTCGGGAATCCAGGTGATTTCGGATACCTTGGACAATGGATAGCCCTGCAGGTGTTCCCTGAGGGAATCGAACCCGACGGTCCACTTCTCCACGAACTCCTTATCGTAGAGGCCATCATCCACAATGACCCTCAGGATTCCTAGGGCCAGGGCGAGATCCGTGCCGGGCCGTGGCTGGAGCCACAGATGGGCCCTTTTCGCGACGCCCGTCTTCCTCGGGTCGATGACGATAAGCCGTGCCCCCTTGTCCAGGGCGCGTCTCAATTGAGAGCCCATAACCCCTTCCTCGTTGGTCTGGAAGAGGTTACTCCCCCACACCATTACGCAGGATGGGGGATGGTCATAATCAGGAACGGGGAAGAAACCACAGGTGAGGGTGGAGGCCGTCTCGCGTGGCATGTGGCAGACGCTTCCAGGGGTCATTATGTTGGGCATCCTGAGGAGGTTTGCGAGGCGAATCATCAGGTAGAGCTCGAGCCCTTTGGGGGTTCCCTGGCCGAAGCAGATTGATGTGGCGCCATCGCGTGATTTCACTTCCCATATCTTGTGGGAAATGAGATCCAGGGCCTCATCCCATGAGATGGGTTCCCATTCGCCACATCCCCTTTCCCCTCTCCTCTTCAGGGGAACGGTGAGTCGATCGGGGTGATACAACCGTTCAACCTGGGCGATTCCCTTTGCACAGACGGTTCCCCGATTGAGGGGGGAATCGGGGTCCGGTTCCACCTTTGTTATCCGTCCATTTTCCACGTGAACCAGCAATCCACATCCACCGTGGTCCATTCTGGCACAGTTGGTCTTCACGATCATCTCATCCACTCCTTTAGCTCGGCCTCCCGAAGCAGAAGTTCAAATCACGCCGGATTTTTCCAGCGAATCGATGTCCACTTGGGTATATCCAAGCGACTCGAGGACTTCCCGAGTATGCTCCCCATAACCGGGTGTTGGGAGCCTGATGCGGCCGGGGTTTTCCGAGAATTTGATGGGGAATCCCACCTGTTTGATTTTGCCCTCCGTCGGGTGGTCCACTTCCAATACCATGCCCCTATGGACGACCTGGGGGTCGGAGAAGGTTTCCTGGAAGTCGTTGACCGGGCCATGACAAATTTCGAAATTCTCCAAGAAGTTCACCCACTCATCCCTCGTTCTGGTCAGGAAGATCTCCTCCAGTTGGGAAATCGCTTCATCGCCTTGGGGTCCGGTTGCATATTGACGGGGGATGAGGTCTTCCCTTTCCAGGGCGTGGCACAGGTCTTCCCAAAATTTGGCCTCCAAGGCCCCGATAGTGATGTGCTTATCGTCCTTTGTCCGGTAGACGCGATAGCACGGAAACTGACCGTTGAGCATCATTTCGCCTCTCCGCGGAATTTCCCCGTCGACGAAGTATCTGGAGGCGAACATCGATAGCCAAGAAACAACGCCGTCGAGCATTGAGATGTCGATATACTGGCCCCGTCCCGTTTTCCTTTGGTGGACGAGGGACATGAGGATTCCGAGGGCGGCCATCATCCCCCCTCCTCCGATATCGGCGATCTGGATTGCGGGAATGGTGGGTGCTCCATCCCTCTGGCCGGTGATTCCCAAGATGCCCCCGATGCCGATGTAGTTGATGTCATGGCCAACCTTGTTCCGGTAGGGCCCGTCCTGGCCGAATCCGGAGAGGGAGCAATAAATAATCCCGGGATTCACTTTCCTCACGGCGTCATAGCCTATGCCGAGGCGGCTCACTACCCCTGGCCGGAATCCCTCCAGGATGACATCGTTTCTCTCGGCCAGTTGCATGAAAATGGCCCTTCCCTTTTCGGTTTTTAGGTTGAGCTTCATGCTCCTCTTATTCCGGTTGAGGCCGAGAAAGTAGGCGCTTTGAGTGCGCACGAGCGGGGAGGACCACCTGCCGTAATCCCCACGGTCAGTATCCTCGATCTTGAGCACATCCGCGCCGTAATCGGCAAGCAGCAGAGTACAGAAATTGCCGGGCAAAAGGCGGGCTAAGTCAAGGATCTTAACGCCCTGAAGGGCATCTATCATAACATCAGGAGATTTCTGAGAAAGTCGCTCTTCACTGCTCAAAGATATTTTTTCGGCCATTTTAACGCTTGCCTCACTCCAGCTAGAGCGCTCAGGGCTCCTCTTTACCGTTTTCCAGAGATCTCATCTCTCTTTCTCGACAGTGCTGTGGACACGGTTGGCTTTTGCCGGGTTTTTAACCCCTCTGCCATCAATGGTTCAGGTAAAACGGAAGGTAATCGGGTTCCTTTCCCCCTCCTCTGCCCCCTTGTCCGGGAAGACCACCTCGACGGGTTGTTCGATTTTGATCGAATCCGGGCGTGAGGGGTCGGCACCGAGGAGGAGGGCGCTGATACGGGATCCCTCATCCAGTTGGACCACTCCCCAGCAATAGGGATTGTCGCGGCTATAGCCCTTCGCCTCATAGGAGGTCGTTCCCACCCTCACCACGCTGTAGGAGACGAGTTTTCCCCGACCCGAGAATTGGAACCATTCCATTTCACCCCCCAAGCACTGGCCGCAGAAAGGCCGGGGGGGCAAAAAGAGGCCCTCGCACCTCTTACATCTTGAGCCCATGAGTTTCTTATGGTCCAGAAGCCGATAGAATGAAGCCGCCGTAAACTCTTTCTCTTCCATGAGGATTACTTACCTCCTTTCAAAGATGTGGACGGTAACGGTACTGCCTGAGGCCCCCACGTTATGGCTCAAGGCGAGAGTTACCCCGGGGACCTGCCTCGGGCCGGCGTGCCCGCTCATCTGCTCCCATATTTCAACGACTTGGCCAACACCCGTTGCCCCCACTGGGTGGCCCTTTGCCTTGAGGCCACCGGAGGTATTTATGGGCTTCCCACCATCCCGAGCTGTTCCCCCCTCCTCTGCAGCTTTGGACCCCTGGCCGGGTTTGAAGAATCCCAGATCCTCAGTAGCCAGCACCTCCGCAATGGTGAAGCAGTCGTGGACTTCGGCGAGTTGGATGTCCTTGGGAGTTACCCCGGCCATCTCATAGGCCTGCTCTGCCGCGAGTTTGGCGGCCTTCAAGGAGGTAATGTCCTCTCGCCCGTGCAGGGACTGGGCATCGCTTGCTTGGCCGGTACCGATGATATGAATGAGCGTGTCGGTGAAATTCCGGGCGATTTCCTCGGCCACCAATATGGCACAGGCGGCTCCATCGGTAATGGGGGAGCAGTCGAAGAGCTTCATGGGCCAGGCAACGACGGGATTTGCGGAGGGGTCCTTGAGGAATTCGATCTCATCGGTCCAGGACGGGATGGGCCCTCCCCTCTCCTTGGCCTTGGCGATGCGGGAATTCATGACATCCCGGATGGACACGTTGAAATGGGCCTTGGGATTCAACGCCCCATTGGCGTGATTCTTGATGCCAATTTTCATGAACTGTTCTTCCGTTGTCCCATATTTCGCCATATGGGCGGTGGCGATCTGGGCATAGAGGCTTGGGAAGGTCGCGCCCACGGGTACTTCGTAGAGAGCATCCGCCGCCGCCGCCAGGGTATCAGTAACCTGAGCGGTGCTTAACTTGTTCATCACCTCAACTCCGCTGACGAGCACGATGTCGTAGAGCCCAGAGGCTACCGCAATGATTCCCTCTCGGAGTGCGACGCCGCTACTGGCGCAGGCGTCCTCAGTCCGCGTGGCGGGCCTGGGGTTTAACCCAACCCATTCCGCCATGAGAGGGGCAATGTGGGCTTGTCCCTCGAAACAATCACCGGAGAGATTTCCCACATAGATCGCCTCGATCTCCCTCGGATCAAATCCCCTCTGCACCGTCTCCAGGGTTTCCTGAAAGGCCTCCACGAACAGGTCTCTTGAATCCTTCTCCTTAAAGGCCCCGAAGTAGGACATTCCCGCTCCGATCACGGCCACGCCTCTCGCCAACCTCTTCGTCCTTCGAACCATTTGTCGACCCCCTTTCCCGTTCTTTAGTGAGCTCTCAAAAAAACTCGCTCTTCGCCGCTCAAACATATTTTTTCGACGATTCAAGCGTTTAGGCCGCCTTTAACCCAGAACTGGTCTTTCCCGCCTCGTGGCCAGGTAGTGGATGTCGAAAAAATATAATTCGCGCTCAGAGCTCGTTTTTCCACTCACCAAAGATTTCTCCATTTGAACTTTGACATTTGGGTCTTCGGATTTAACCAATAAAACCAATCAAACTAATACAACCAACCAACTCATTGCCGTTTGTCATTTGACATTTCTCCTTAATCCTCCCTTTATGGATTCAACTCTTCGGAGCAATTCGTTCCGCAATTCATTCTCCGCGAAGAGAAGGTTTTCTATCCGTCTTCCCCTCATGACAATGACGTGCCTTCCCATTTCCCGAACCTCCGGACGATCGACGCACGCCTTTCTACACCCGCATACGATAATTAAGAGATCGGCCGGCCGTTCCCCTCCCGGGTGAAAGGTGACCTCATCATCCTCTAAGGTCTTCATCCACTGGCAGATGATTCGGGGAGAATTGATTTCGGGATTACAGTTACCGCAGTACTTTACGGCAATGCGCATGGGGTTACTTCTTCCGGTTATCCACGATCCGCTTTGCCTTGAAGGTGGTCCGCTCAAGGGAGCCGTGGGGTTTAATGGCCACCTCAGGGGTGACCAAAAGCTCCTCCTTCAATCCCTTTTTCAAGGCGGCCGCCAGCAGTGCCGTTTCCCCTTTCTCGGCCAGTTGTTCGACAACGACGGTGCAGGTATCCGTTCCTCGTCTCTCGTCTTTGGCCAGCTCGATGCGAAACTCGTCGCTCAATTCCGAAAACCCCCTGACCACCTTTTCCACCTGGATGGGATAGAATTTAGCCCCCTTATATATGATCATGTCGTCGGCCCTTCCCAGGATTCCCCCGACGGATCGAGCGTGGGTCCTCCCGCATGCACATTTTTCGATGGTGAGGCTGGCCAGGTCATTGGTCCAATAACGGATCATGGGTACGGCCTCCTTCGTGAGGTGGGTCATCACCAGGACGCCAACTTCCCCCGGCTGGCACGTCTCCTTTGTATCGGGATTTATTGCCTCGATGAGGACGTGGTCCTCCACCCAATGGAGGCCTGCCTTCTCCTCACATTCAGAGGAGATGGTGGGGCCAATTTCGGTCAGTCCGTAATAGTCGAAGGCGTCGATTCCCAGGCCCTCCTCGATCTTGTTCCGGGTAGCGGGGACTTCCGTCCCTCCTTCTCCCCCGAAGCACCCTCGGCGCAGGGGGATGTCCCCCGGGGAGATTCCCCTGTGGGCCAGCCGTTCGGCAATATGCAGGGCATAGGACGGGGTACAGAGCAAGACGGTTGATCCGGGATTGAGGAGGTAATCGACCTGGCGCTCAGTCATGGCCGCCCCGATGGGCACCACGAAGCACTTGAGCATTTGGCTGGCGTAGTGGGTCGACATGCCGGCTATCCACAGCCCGTAGCTGAAAGCATTTTGGACGATATCGCTGGGTCGAACGCCGAAGTTCCACATCGTTCGGGCGGTCCAGGAGGCGATGGCTTTGACATCTCCGTGAGACCAAATGGTATTGACGGGAACTCCCGTGGTTCCCGTCGAGGGGTGAAGCTCTGCCCAGTCCTCACGCGGGGCAACGACGTACCTCCCAAAGGGTGGATGGGCCACCTGTTCTTCCCTCAACTCCGCTTTGGTGACGGGGGGGATGTGAACGATTTCCCCCAAGGATCGAATGTCCTCGGGTTTGATCCCTGCTTTCTTGAACCGCTCCCGGTAAAATGGCGATAGTTCATAGCAGCGTTTGAGCTGCCACTGCAAGCGCTCCATCTGGAGCTTCTCCAGGTGGGAACGTTCCATGGGCTCGATCTCGGGATCGAAGTATTTCCCTCCCTTCATGAAAATTCCCCCTTTCAATGGGACAGGCCAAGGCGACTTTTACCCCGTGCTCCGTTTCCCTTTCTCCCCGGGCGAATCCCCCTTAGGATGCCCTTCGTCCTTCATCTGGACGATGCTCTGGAAATAGGGATCTTCCTCGATTCCCGCGATTACCTTGGCCAACTCCTTTTTCCGATCGATGTTTGTCTCCCTCCCGATCATAATCCTCATGGCCGTTGGAGATCCCGCACCTTGCATGGCCTCAGGGAGGCCTGCTCCCACTGCCATGTTCTCAATGAGACGATACATCCTGATCCGATCTCTCGTAGAGAACCCCTTCTTTCCCTTGATATACTTGTCGATGTATTTACCGACCTCGGGGTGTTCGTAGTCCTTCTCCGAGGGAAGGGTTATGATAATTCCCCCGGCAATATCCTGGGCCAACCTCATCCATTCGTAGGTAAATCGGGTGATGTTGAGCTTTTCCACGTTGGCCAACAAGGGGTTGATCATATAGGCGCCTGAAGGGGTTTGATGGCCCTCATAAGAGCAGGCAAGGGCACAGGACCAGCAGGTCTCAGCCATGTTGACCATCTCCGTCAGGGTGTTGCGAATGTTGGATGCTTTTTCGATCCCATTGGATTCAGCAATCCAAGCAGAAGCTCCAATGACCACGTCGGCCAATCCGACTTTGCATCCCCCGTAGTTCGATCGATGATATCCGGCGAAGGTTTCCACCAACTCCAGGGCGAACTCATGCTCCCCGCACATGAACACCCGCTCCCAGGGGATGAGCACGTCATCGAAGACGATGAGGGCTTCTCCTCCCACGATGCCATATTTTGGGTTGCCGGCGTCGAGCTCGCTTTCCAATCTCCTGGTGTCGTTGGTCTGCCTTCCGAAGATGAGGGTGATCCCTTCGGTATCCACGGGAATGGAAAAGGAGAGGGCGTAATCCTTATCCTCTGGGCCCATGGCCCTGGTGGGCATGGTAATGATTTCATGGGAGTTGATGGACCCGGTAATATGGGCCTTTGCACCCCTGACGATGATCCCATCGGATTGTCTTTCAACCACTCGCAGGTAGAGGTCTGGATCCTCCTGTTCGTGGGGTCGAAGGCTGCGATCTCCCTTCGGATCGGACATCGCCCCGGCACTCATGAGATCGTTTTGCTGAACGTATCGAAGGAAGTCCTTGAGCCGTTCGTGGTATTTCGTGCCGTATTTCTGGTCGATATCATGAGAGGTGACGTAGATGCCGTTGAGGGCGTCCAGTCCCACACACCTCTGGAAGCAGGTCCCCGTGCGTTGGCCCATAAGTCTCATCATTCTCACCTTTTTCACCAGATCATCAGTGCTCTGATGGATATGGGTGAACCGGTTGATCCTCTCCCCGGTAAGATGAGAGGTGGCAGTCATGATCTCCTGAAACTCGGGCCTGTGGGCTAATTCGTAGGTCATTGCCGCCGCGTGAATGTGTGGCTTAAAGAGGGTGTAATCGATAACGCTCTCGATTTTCTCCCCGAAACAGTATATCTTCGGCTTGAGTTCCCTCAGGCTCTCGATATATTGCCTTCCCGTTTTCATCGGTATGTCCTTTCCTCCCTTGGCGGGACGTTTCACATTCATATAGATGTTTGAAAAACTGGAAAAAAGAGCTCTGAGCGCTCTAGCTGGAGTGAAGCGAGCTTTAGAATGGTCGAAAAATATTTTGAGCAGCGATGAGCGACTATTTCAGAGATCTCTCATGGGGAATTCTAACTCAATTTTCCCGGCAAATTCAACTTCTTCGCGATGCCAGGAAATCGAAGCATTGTATTCCCGGAAAAGTCGCCTCCTCCCCCAGCTCCTCCTCGATTCGCAAAAGGCGATTATACTTGGCAATCCTTTCGCTCCGTGAAAGGGACCCTGTTTTGATCTGTCCCGCATTGGTAGCTACGGCAAGATCTGCTATGGCCGTATCCTCCGTTTCTCCAGATCGGTGGGAAATGATACAGGCATACCCCGCCCTCTCGGCCCTTTCCATGGTCTCGAGGGTTTCGGTCAATGTCCCTACCTGATTGGGCTTGATCAGAATGGCATTGGCCGCTCCCCGCTCGATTCCCCTGTTGAGCCTCTCCCTGCTGGTGACGAATAGGTCGTCGCCGACCAACTGAACTCGGCGCCCTAACCTCTCCGTGAGGAGACCCCACCCCTCCCAATCGTCCTCCGCCATTGCGTCCTCTATGGAGAGGAGAGGGTACCGGCTTGCCCAATCCTCGTATAAGTCCGCCATCTCCTGCGGGGTTTTCGGGGAGTCACCGCCGGCCTTCAGGACATAGGTTCCCCCCTGGTGGAACTGGCTGGCCGCCACATCCAATGCGATGGATATATCCCTGCCAGGTTGATACCCGGCTCTTTGAATAGCTTCCAGGATGAGCTTGAGCGCTTCCTCGTTGGAGGGAAGATCTGGGGCGAATCCACCCTCGTCGCCTACCGCGGTCTTGTGTCCACCTTCTTGTAGGACGGATTTGAGGTGATGAAAGGTTTCGGCCCCCATGCGGAGGGCCTCCGCGAAGGTGTTGGCCCCAACGGGGAGGATCATGAATTCCTGAAAGTCCAGGTTGTTGTCCGCATGGGCCCCTCCGTTGAGGATGTTCATGTGGGGGAGGGGCATGGTGTGGCCTCGAATACCTCCCACGTACCTAAAAAAGGGTATCCCCAAGAAGTCCGCTGCAGCATTGGCACAGGCCAAGGAGGTACCGAGGATTGCATTGGCTCCCAAATTCCCCTTATTGTGGGTTCCGTCCAACTGTGTCATGGCCCGATCGATGGATGGTTGATCCAGCGCATCCAATCCGATGAGCTTTGGCCCGATATGGGCATTTACATTCTGAACAGCCTTGAGTACCCCCTTTCCCAGATACCTATTGGGATCTCCATCCCTGAGCTCTATGGCCTCGTGTTCTCCCTTAGACGCACCAGAGGGGACCGCGGCTCTTCCCCGTGCCCCGCTCTCCAAAGCAACCTCTACCTCAACGGTGGGATTTCCTCTGGAGTCGAGAATCTCGCGCGCGATAACGTGAACGATGCCTGACATGACCCCCCTCCTTATTTTTCGGTTAGGAGTTTGTTGCCTATATAGATGTAGTGAATCCCCGATAGGATGGTAAAGAATGCCGTCAATCTTATGAGAATGGGAAATAGAGATTCGAGCCCCCAATGGAGGACAAAAAGCAGCGCCCAGATGATGGTGAGAATTTGAAGAACGGTGGTGACCTTGCTCGTATACCTGGGCTTTATCGTGGGCTTACGATCCATCATAGTCATGACCCAAAATCCGATGGCGATGAGGATGTCTCGGCTTATGACTATCACCGTCAGCCAATAGGGGACAATGTCCATAATAGCCAGGGTGATAAAGGCGGAGGCCAGGAGCAGCTTGTCGGCGATAGGGTCTAGATAGGAGCCTATATCCGTCCGCTGATGCCAGATTCTGGCGAGGAAACCATCGAGGGCATCGGTTAATCCCGCGATGACAAAGGTGATGAGAGCCCCGTGAAACGATTTCGAGATGAGAAGGATGACGAATAGGGGGATGATGAGAATCCGTATGAGGGTCAGTGCGTTGGGAAGGTTCATTTTCCCGATTTATCCTTCCTATCGCAGTGCCAGCGGGTCAAGAGGGTGACGATATACTCGCTTTGGGCCGCCCCTGATCAATCGGGTTATTCCTCGCCCCGATAGAGAGGCTTGAAGGCGGTGTACTTGTCTATGAAATGCAAATCTACCTTGCCTGTTGGACCATTTCTCTGTTTCCCGATGATAACTTCGGCGATTCCCTTATTGGGTGTGTCCTGCTTATACAATTCCTCGCGGTAGATAAAGATGATGACGTCGGCGTCCTGTTCTATGGCCCCGGACTCCCTCAGGTCTGCCAACTGAGGCCTTCTACTGGGCCGATCTTCCGTTTTTCGACTCAACTGCGAGATGGCGATCACGGGGACGGATAGTTCTTTTGCGAGGGCCTTCAGGGATCTGGATATTTCGGAAATCTCCTGTTCGCGGCGCTCTGCCCTTCTTCCCTTCATCAGTTGAAGATAATCAACGATGACCAGTCCCAAGCCATGTTCCGCTTTCAATCGCCTGGCCTTGGCCCTGATCTCCAGATTGGTAATGGCGGGGGTATCATCGATGAAGAGGGGGGCTTCGGAGAGATTGCCCGCTGCCAGGGTGAGCTTGGGCCAATCGCTCTCGCTCAAGAACCCGCTTCGCAGTTTCTGCCCATCAACCTCAGCCTCTGAGCACAGCATCCGAAGGGCCAATTGTTCCTTGGACATCTCCAAGGAGAAGATCGCCACCGGGATTTTCGCCTCAATGGCGGCATACTGGGCGACATTAAGACAGAAGGCAGTCTTCCCCATGGCGGGCCTTCCGGCCACGATGATCAAATCCGAGGGTTGAAACCCCGCTGTTTTCCTGTCCAAATCCTTGAATCCTGAGGGGATTCCCGTGATGAGCTCCTTCTTTTCATAGAGCCTTTCTATGGTTTTAAAGCTCTCCTTGATGATATCCTTGAAGGGATGAAAGGAGGGCCTGACCCTGTGCTCTGAAATCCCGAAGATGAGGCGTTCCGCATCGTCGAGGAAGCCATCCACGTCTCCCCTATCCTCATAGCTCTGGGTGACGATTTCCGTTGCCGCCTGGATCAATTTCCTTAGGATGGCCTTTTCCTTGACGATCCTGGCGTAATATTCGATGTTGGCCGCTGTTGGAACGGAATCAATTAAGGAAGTCAAATAGGAGGCCCCGCCGATTTCTTCCAGGAGGTTTTGGTATTTCAGCTCGTTGGTCAGGGTTATGAGGTCGGATGGTTCATTTTTCTCCGAAAGGGCAATCATGGACTTGAAGATCTTTCGGTGAGCCTCCCTATAGAAATCATCGGTGTTCAGGATTTCAACTACCTTATCGAGCGCCTCATTCTCTATCAAGATTCCTCCCAGGACGGACTGTTCTGCTTCAGTATTCTGGGGGGGGACCTTGCCAATTGAATCGCCGGTTTCGTTCATCTGCCCGATTACTCCCTGACGACCCAGAGCTTGAGGTTAGCTGTTACCTCGGGGTTGAGCCTAATCGGGATCGTATACACCCCCAGGTTTTTGATGGGCTCTTCCAACTCGATCTTTTTGCGGTCGATTTGCAACCCGTTCTCGTTGAGGTATTGTTCAATGTCCTTGGAAGTGACCGATCCGAAGAGCTTTCCGCTCTCCCCCACGGGCTTGCTGATGGTGCAGGAGAACTCCTCAATCCTTTTGGCGAGCTTTTCAGCTTCCCGTTTGATCTTGTCCATTTTATCATGGACAAGGCGTTTTTCGTGCTCCAACTTCTTTCGACTCTTGGGAGTTGCCTTTATCGCTATTTTATTGGGTATTAGATAGTTCCTTGCGTATCCGTCCGAGACTCTTACTAAATCTCCCACCTGCCCAAGGGAGGGGACATCCTCCAGGAGGATAATCTCCATGCTGCCTCCTTTCTTTCTGCTCGATAGGATGTTGGCTTCGTAAAAAGTCCAACTTCTGCGTTGCGCTGCATCTTTCGTCACTGCAGCGTACTGTAAGTACGCCTCATTCCTCAGGATTTGCGCGCCTTGAATTTGGAACTTTTTACTTTGCCATCGGACTAAGACTTTTTACGAGATCATCATAGGATGTTGTCTGGGATTAGGGGGACTCACCCTGACGGGCTCACCCCGGGGGAAACTCGGGCCCATCGTTATTTCATCACCGTTGTAAAGGGTAAGATGGCGATGTTTCTGGCCCTCTTTATGGCGGTGGTAATTTCCCTCTGGTGTCTAGCGCAGTTGCCCGATATCCTTCGGGGGATGATTTTCCCCCTTTCCGTGATGAAATGTCTTAAGATCCTGGGATTCTTGTAATCAATCTCGAGCGTCTTATCGGCGCAAAAGCGGCACACCTTCCTCCTGATATAGATTCTTCGCTTCCTGTTTGCGACGTGCTTCATAGGGTCATCCATCCCCAGCGTTCGCTGGCCTATCTGCCAGGGTATTTCCCCAGGTGTTCAATGGTATCGGCTATGATTTCCACCCTCGTTCGGCTTTGGCCTTCCGGGGTTTTCCATCTCCTCTGCTTTACTTTCCCCTCGATTAAAACCCACTGGTCCTTTTTGAGTTTTTCCATTGGATCCCGTTCATCCTTCCAGAAGGCCATGACGTCGAAGTAATCGGCGGTCATCTCGGGACCACGCCTATTGGGTATGGCAACGGTCATCTTAACCACGCGTTCGCCTTTGGGATTGTAGCGGATTTCCGGATCCCTTGTCAAGCTTCCAATGAGAATGACTCGATTGTATCCGTCCACTAACGTTCCGCCTCTTTCTCCTCCCCTTCGTCCTTACCCTCCTCGGCTCCCTCGGCTTCCGCCGGTTCTTTAGCCAAGGTTTGCGTCTCCTCCGGAGCTTTTTCATCCAGCCTGACCGATTGATATTTCAGGACGCTGTCCAAAAGCCGAAGGTTTCTTTCGATCTCGGCGAGGACTTGGCCGTTTCCCAAAAAACGGATCAGGATGTAGTAGCCCTTAGTCAACTTCTTGAGCTTGTAAGCCAGCTTTCTCCGGCCCCATTCCTCCACTTTGATCAATTCCCCGTTCAGGTTTTCGATAACTTCCCTCATCTTTTCGATCAGGCCTTTCACCTCATCTTCCACCAAATCCGGATGGGCGATGAAGATGGTTTCATACTTTCTCATAGGCGCTCTCCTTTCCATTGCCTTGAGCTGTTGAGGGAAAGACTTCTATTTAGGCCGATCGGGTTGGGGAACGAGCTTTGTGGAGATCTGGCTTCTGGCAACCTTCACCCTCACCTTTTCGGCTATCTCCACTGTGACAACGGTATCGGTCAAGCCAGTGATCCTCCCATACATTCCCCCTGCTGTAATTACCTGATCTCCCTTCCTCAGGTTAGACAGCAAAGCCTTGTGCTCCTTTTGCCTCTTTTGCTGGGGTCGAATCAAAAGGAAGTAGAAAATGCCAAAGAGCAGGATGAGGGGGACGAACATCCCAAACCCTTGTTGGCCACCTTCTCCAGGGGCACCCATAGCATAAGCGATTTGATCGAACATGGTAACCTCCTATCTCCTGTTTTAACGACAATGTTGATGTAAGCCCACCCAGCCGAGGGTTCCCCTTTATGGGTCATCTTTTTCCTGCCTCTTTTCCTTCCACTGCTTGCAGAAATCCAAAAACCTGTCCCGGCTGATGGCTTCCCTCAGCCCTTTCATCAGATGTATGTAGTAGTACAGATTATGGATGGTATTAAGCCTCAGGGCCAGGATTTCCCTTGCCATATAGAGATGCCTCAAGTATGCCCTCGAATAGCGACGGCAGGTATAGCATCCGCACCCTTCCTCAATGGGGCGCTCGTCGGTGGCATGGCAGGCATTCTTTATAGCCAGCTTTCCAAATGAGGTGAAAAGCATGCCGTTTCGGGCATTTCGAGTGGGGATGACACAGTCGAAGAGGTCTATGCCTCGCATGACTGCATCGATGAGGTCTTCGGGTTTTCCCACCCCCATCAAATACCGTGGTTTTTCTCGGGGCAAGAGGGGGGCCGTTTGGCTTATTATCCGGTACATAACCTCTCGACTTTCACCAACGCCCAATCCGCCAATGGCATAACCATCGAAGCCAATTTCGCAAAGCTCCCTGGCGCTCTTCTCCCTCAAATCATCGAACATACCGCCCTGAACGATCGCGAACAGGGCCTGCCCATTTCCCCGGAGGGCTCTATGGCATCGCTTCGCCCACTGTGTGGTCAGAGTGGTAGAGCGCAATGCGTATTCATAGGAGACGGGGTAGGGAATGCATTCATCCAAGCTCATGATAATGTCAGCCCCCAGGGATCGCTGAATCTCGACGGCCATTTCCGGGCTGATAAAGTGCCTTGAGCCGTCGATGTGCGACTGGAAAGTCGCCCCTTCTGCCGATATCTCCCTCAATTGCCCCAGGCTAAACAGCTGATAGCCACCACTGTCGGTGAGAATGGGACGGGTCCAATTCATGAATCGGTGGAGTCCCCCCAGTTGTTCAATAATCCGATGCCCTGGCCTCAGATAGAGATGGTAGCTGTTATTGGAGATGATCTCAACCCCAATGTCCATCAGATCATCTGAGGTCGTGGCCTTAATGGCAGCCTGGCTCCCGACGGGAATGAAAGCCGGGGTTTCAAATTCACCGTGGGGGGTGGTGATTTTCCCGAGCCTCGCCTCAACATCCTTCCCGGTTTTCACGAGATTAAATTGAAAGCTCATTTTCCCTACATCAACCCCTGGCGGCCAAGGCTAACGCTCTTTCATCCCCATTCAGACGATGAGCATCCCATCCCCGTAGCTGTAGAAGCGATATTCATTTCTGATGGCCTCTCTATAAGCATTCATTATGAGTTCCGCTGTGGCGAAGGCCGAGACCAACAGGATAAGGGTGGTACCTGGGAGGTGGAAATTGGTGATGAGGGCATCCACTATCCTGAAGCGATACGGGGGATAGATAAAAAGGTCAGTATATCCAGCCGTTGCGACGAGTTTACCCCATGAATCCACGGCCGATTCCAGTGATCGAGTTGTTGTCGTGCCCAACGCAACAACCCTGCCTCCCGTTTCCTTTGCCCTATTGACGCTCTCAGCAGCCTGAGACGTTATCTCAAAAAACTCGGAGGCCATCTTATGATCTGCCACCCGTTTCGTCCTGATGGGGGAGAACGTCCCCACATTTACGTGCAAGGTAATGGGAACGATGAATACGCCTTTCCGTTTCATCCTCTCCAAAAGGAGATGGGTCACGTGCAAACTAGCCGTCGGAGCGGCAATGGACCCCGGTTTTGCGGCGAAGATCGTCTGATAGCGTTCCTCGTCGAGGGGGAGGATTTGCTTTCTCTTGATGTAAGGAGGGAGAGGCATCCTCCCGTAGTGATCGATTGCCTCATAGAAATCCCCCTCGAAGTCGAATTCTATTCTCCAGGCCCCGCTCTGGTCCCTACCGAGGAAGTGTCCCCTCAGGCCGTCACCGAAAAAGACCGTGGAGGCGCGGCTTATGGACTTGGACCTCTTGACGAGGCACTTCCATGTTCGGTTCCCAACCCTCTCGGTAATCAGGACTTCAACCTTCCCGCCGGTTTCCTTCGTTCCCACGAGCCTTGCTTTCAAAACCTTCGTATCGTTGACAACGAGGACATCACCTTTGTTGAGGTACTCGGGTAAATCGCGAAAGGTTCGGTGTTCCAGGGAACCCTTTTCCCGATTGGCTACCATCAGGCGAGATTGATCCCGTTCCCTCGATGGATACTGTGCGATGAGGTTACGCGGAAGCTCATACTGAAAATCTTGCACGTTCATAGGGATTGCCCACAATACAAGTTACTCAATTAATCACAAATACCTGCCAAAGTCAATTACCCCATGTGGGGAGTTTTCGGAGTCTGAGGAGAACGCCGGTGTTCATGAGCGAGTCGCGGGAGCAGTGGGACCTTCCGTCGATGGTGACCAAGCTGCGCTTTCGAAACCGGTTGTTGGCCGGGTTCGCTGAAGCGAGAAATTATGTGGTGCTGCGGTCGGAAAGGGGAAAGGTGGAAGGCTAAGGTTAAGGCTAAGACGATATAGTAAGCAGTGGGCAGTAAGGAGATGGTGCTCGGGGCTACATCGAATCCAAATGACTAAAAACAATGAGTTGGTTGTATGAGTTTGATTGGTTTTATTGGTTATATCAGGAAATCCAAATGTCAAAAGCCAAATGACAAATAACTGATCACGAACATGAAACTTCACGAGCACGATTCACGAACACGAAATACGCGGTCACGAATCACGAGCACGATCTTCTAACGCGGTCTGCCGTCCGCCGTCTTCAGTCCTAATCGTCACGAACACGAACAACGGACACGGACACGAAAATCTGAGCGAGAGGGAATTGGGCCAGCGGGCCAAAAAGCCCTGAACCGAAGGTACAGTGGTAAAATAATTTGACATCGAGCTTGGGATTATCTAAGATTTAGCCGTTTAAAACGATGTCTTATGGATGTCACGAGGAGGTATGGGCCGATGCTGTATAAGGGTGCTGGAGTGGATGTGGACTTGGGAGAGGAGTTCGTGAGACGTATCAAGCCCCTTGTCGAATCCACGTTCGACCCCCGGGTCCTGACGTCTTTGGGAGGTTTCAGCGGTTGTTATTCTCTCGAGCGCATGGGACATCGAGATCCCGTACTCGTGGCTTCGACGGATGGAGTTGGAACTAAGCTCAAAGTGGCGTTCATGGTCGACCGGCATGATACGGTGGGAATCGATCTCGTCGCAATGTGTGTCAATGACATCCTCGTCAGTGGCGCTCAACCCCTCTTTCTTATGGATTATATGGCAACGGGGAAACTAGAACTAGAAAAGGCCAATTCCATTATCGAGGGGATTGTCAAAGGATGCAAGGAGGCCGGGTGTTCCTTAATCGGAGGGGAGACCGCGGAAATGCCCGGATTCTACGGGCCGGGGGAATATGATTTAGCGGGGTTCGCCGTGGGAATTGCCAGCAGGGGGGAGATGATTGGCGGGGCTGAGATATCGCCGGGGGACATGCTGATCGGGCTTTCTTCCAGTGGGCTGCACAGCAATGGATATTCCTTGGTTAGGAAGATCGTCTTCGATTACCTGCAGCTGCATGTGGACGATTGGATTGAGGAGCTGGGACGAACAATCGGGGACGAGCTCTTAGAGCCAACACGAATCTATGCCACGACAGTGATGCCGCTGAAGCGGGAGTTTCGGCTTCTGGGAATTGCCCACATTACGGGAGGAGGAATAACGGGAAATCTTCCCAGGATTTTACCGAACGGCTGTAAGGTATCCCTTCAAAGGGGAAGTTGGCGGGTTCCTCCCATCTTTTCCTTTCTACAGAGGGAGGGCCAGATTCCAGAAGAGGAGATGTGGAGGACTTTTAACAATGGAATCGGGATGATCCTCGTGGTCAGAGCTGAACAGGCGGAGGGCGTTCTGACTCGACTGAAAGAATGGGGGGAAGAGGCCTACCTGATCGGAAAGATATCCGAAGCAAAGGAGGAAGGGGAACGACTGGAGTTCATTTGATACGGTGAAGGGAGTCACAGTTCCCGAGGGTTTCTGGGATGATGGGGAAACCGTGGATTATGAGGCCACGGTTAGCCGAGTACTGGACTGAGGTGAGGCCGCTCGAGGATTGAAGTTCTGTACGGGAGGAATGAGGGGATCCGATGAGGAGATGGGACGTTGTCATTCTCGGTACCAATACTGGCGGGATTTTAGCGGGGGCTCTTCTGGCCAAGAGGGGCTTTTCAGTGCTGTTCCTTGAGGAGGAGGGAAAAGCGGCAAAACTCCACGGGAGGTATCGATTCCGCCGGTTTTCTAACCTTTCCGAGATTTTCGTTAGCAGGGCCCTCATTGAGGGGACTTATCAATTGTTGGGTCTCCGCTTAGCCGATGGCGAATTTGCCTATAGGGGGGATCTCAAGCGCCAAATCTTGCTCCCGGGCCATCGGGTTGATATAGCACCCCGTCGGACCGATCCTTTGGATGAGATGAAGAGGGAATTCCCGGAAAACTCGGGCCTCATCGAAACCTTTTACTCTCGGCTCCAGGAGGAAGATCTGATTCGCCGCACTATGTTGGCCTTGGGCGACGAGCGACCGCTCCTCGGCCGGATTGGGAAACGGCTCGATCTTGCATATCATGCGTTATCCGATAGGGCATTGTCAGGCTTGCTGGGCTCTTTGAAGGCAGGCAAGGCTTTCACTCGATTCATAGACGTTCAGATCAGAAGCATGAGCTACCTACATGTTGATGATTGGCCCTTGAGCTTGGTTTTCCATCTCGCCGGTATCTTGATACGGGATGAGGTTCTCATGGATGTGATGAGTCCTCGGGGATTCATGGATAGGGTTAAAAGGGAAGCGCTGAAGGGCGGAGGACAAGTCAGTAACCTCGAATCGTTCAACACAGTTCAGATCGAGAAATCCTCGGGAGAATTCAAGATTCATACTGACGGGGAGGAGAAGACCATATCATCCAGGGTGTGCATCGGCAACCTTCCCCTTTCCCAGGTGAAAAAGCTCATACCCACGGCCTTTTTAGGACGGAAATGGGCGCACAAGGAAGGGCACCTTTGGCCGAAGTATTTCATACTCTCATTAAACCTCGGCCTCGATGCTAGAGGGGTTCCCGTTGGCTTGGGAGATTGTTTCGTCTCGCTACGGGATATGGACGCCCCATATGAAAACGGAAACCTTCTGATGGTTTTCATGGGGCCCGAGGGGGTCGGGGCTCCATCGGGGAAGAAATCGGTTATGGTCAACGCCTTCATTCCCGTGGGCGAGGGGAAACGGGATAGGTCGGAAATCAAAGGTGCTATCGAGAACATGTTGGTGCACCTATTGGAGGTCGCTCCATTCCTGGATAGGTCGATCAGGCTGATCGATGTACGACCTTCTCTAGAGCGTTATGGCGGCCAATGGGTAAATAGAGACGTCATATACGGTGGTGCACCGTCGTTTCGAGTGGGAAGTGAAATTCTTCCCACCGTTACGCCGTTGGAGGGCCTATTTCTCGCATGCAGGGAGAATTTTCCCTACTTAGGGTTTGAGGGTGAGATCCTGTCGGGCATAAAGGTGGCTCGGGCAATTTCGGACCGCTTTCGGTAGGGACAGGGGCGAGGGGCGTTTATGGGTTGCAGGACTATTATTTTTTGATATAATAGTAATTTTGATTGGGGTGAGACATGTCCAGGGTTTGCGAGATTTGTGGAAAGGGGCCATCTTTTGGCCACAATGTAAGTCACGCCAATAATAAGACGAAGCGTGTTTGGTATCCAAACCTCCAAAGGGTAAGGGTGTTGAGGAATAAGAATGTCGTCAGGATGAGGGTCTGCACCCGTTGTATCCGGTCCGGTAGGATAGCCAAGGCGGTTTAATGGTCCTCCCGCCTCCCGATCTTCAACCTCTCAACTGCAACAATTCCCTTAATCTTTTCCAGCGAGCCGATGAGCCTCCTCAGGTGATTTAAATCCTTAATTTCCACCGCAAAGGTACAGATGGCCCTCTTATCTTCCGTTGTACTGAGTTGGGCATTGGTAATATTGGCTTCATTGGAGGTAATGGAGGAGCTAATATCGGCCAGCAATCCCTTGCGATCCGTGCATATTACCCGAATGCGGACGGGATGAACGTGCTTGTGCCTTAGATCCCATTCAACCTTCACTTTTCTCTGAGGGTCGCTATTCAAGACGTTGGCACAGTCGACAGTATGGATGGTTATCCCCCTTCCTCGGGTGATAAAACCCGTTATCTTATCACCCGGAAGGGGATTGCAGCAGCTTGCAATACGGACCATCATATCATCGATGCCCTTGATCCGAATGGCATCCTGGGGCCCCTTTTTTACGAGATGCATAATCTTCTCAATTGGGCTTTCCCTCTTCTTATCCCTTCCCTCCAATTTTTCGGGGGGAACCAGCTTTCCAATAATCTGTTTGGACGAAACCTTTCCATATCCAATAGCCGCCATAAGATCGTCCGTGGCTTGAAAACCGAAATCGCCGGCTACCTTCTGGATTTCCGCGGATTTAAGCAATTTGGCGAAATTGAGGGTAAATTTCCTGAATTCCTTCTCGCAGATTTCCCTCCCGAGGGCGATGCTCCTTTCCCTCTGTTCTTTTTTGATCCATTGTCGAATTTTGGTCTGGGCCCTGGAGGTTTTGACGAACTTCAACCAGTCCTTACTGGGTTGATGATTTGGGGAAGTCAGAATTTCAACGGTGTCCCCGCTTTTCAATTGGTACTTTAACGGAACGAGCCTTCCGCCCACCTTAGCCCCAACGCACCGATGTCCGATATCCGTGTGAATGCTGTAAGCGAAGTCCACGGGTGTGGCTCCCCTTGGGAACTCCTTAACCTTCCCCCTGGGGGTAAAGACGTAAACATCGTTGGGATAGAGGTCTATTTTGATGGTCTCCAAGAATTCGCTGTTGTCTTGGAGTTCCCGTTGCCATTCCAAAAGCTGTCTCAACCAGTTGATTCGCTTGTCATCCTCACCCTCGGCAAATTTCCCCTCTTTGTATTTCCAGTGAGCAGCTATCCCCTCCTCGGCGACCCGATGCATATCCCAGGTTCGAATCTGAATCTCCATTCTCTCCCCATAGAGCCCGATTACCGTGGTGTGGAGAGATTGATACCTATTTGCCTTGGGAAGGCCGATGTAGTCCTTGAATGAACCGGGGACGGGTTTCCAGAGGGAGTGAACAATCCCAAGGGCTTCGTAGCATTCCTTGACGGTATTGACGATGATCCTGAACGCGGTGAGGTCGTAGACCTGATTGAAGTCAATGTCAAGGGAATTCATTTTCTTATAGATGCTGTAAATCTGCTTTGGACGTCCCGTCACCTCGGCCTCAATCTTGTATTCGAACAGTTTCTTAGTAATGATTCTTTTGACCTCTTCGATGTACCTCTCCCTTTCCTTCTCCTTCTTTGCGATCTTTCCCTTGATGTCGTTATAGATATCGGGGTGCAAGTATTGGAAACTCAGGTCCTCCAATTCATTCTTAATCCAGTCGATCCCAAGCCGATTGGCCAAGCGGGAATAGATATCCAGGGTTTCTTGGGCGATGATTTTCTGCCTGGAGGGAACCTGGTATTGCAGGGTGCGCATGTTGTGGATCCGGTCCGCCAATTTTACCAAGATCACCCTGATGTCCTTGACCATGGCGAGGATCATTTTTCGAAAGTTCTCGGCCTGATCCTCCTCCTCCGAGGTTGTGAGGGTGATTTTACTGATTTTGGTGACTCCATCCACCAAATGAGCTATCTCTTCCCCGAAGTTTTCGCGAAGCTCCTCCAGAGTGGTAAAGGTGTCTTCGAGGACATCGTGCAGCAACCCCGTGACCACGCTGGCCGTATCCAGCTGGAGGTTTGCCAGGATATGGGCGACTTCCAAGGGATGAATGAGGTAGGGTTCTCCCGAGAGGCGGACTTGTCCCTGGTGAACCTTGGCGGAGAAGACGTAGGCTTTCTTAAGGAAATCGAGGTCAGCCTGGGGGTTATAAGCGGCGACCTGATCCGATATGTCGTTAAACCTGATCATAAATTCACCTCAATAATATCTCCAATATATTGAAAAATCAATCATTTTCAGCTTTGGAGCTTCCGTGTTTTCGAAGGTTAAAAAGATCCGCGAACATGTCGCTCTTCACCGGTTGGAACTCGTTTCACCAGGCAAATTCGAAATGCTAATTTCTAAACTCTACAAAGCACTAATGAACGAATGACCAAAACGTTTAGGATTTGGACATTTGGATTTTGATATTGTTTAGTATTTAGAGTTTCGGATTTAGGATTTATTGCCTGTGTGACCGCAGCACTGAATAATTTCGCTTTCAGGGGTCCTTCTCCCGTCTCCGGGATTCATAGAAAAATTTTTGACACCGGCTTACCCAATCCTCTATGTTTAGGGAAGGTGCGCACGATGGGGAAAAAGCGAAAAATCCTGGTTGAGATGTACGAGAGGCTCATGCGCGCAGTTGGCCCTCGCCATTGGTGGCCCGCCGAATCCTCCTTCGAGGTCATCGTGGGAGCCATACTGACCCAAAATACCTCATGGACTAATGTAGAAATGGCTATTAGAAATTTGAAGAGGATGAAAATATTGAGTCCCCCTGGGATCAAAGGTATTGGCCGGGATGAGCTCGCTCAGGTTATTCGTCCATCCGGTTTCCATAGATTGAAGGCAAGCCGCCTGAAGGGATTCGTCCAATTCTTCTACAAAGAGTTCGACGGAGATATGAGACGGATGATGTCCCAGGATTTGGCTTCCTTAAGGGAGCAATTGTTGAAGGTCGATGGCATTGGTCCCGAGACCGCGGATAGCATTATTCTATACGCCTTGGAGAAACCCATCTTCGTCGTTGACGGCTATACAAGGAGGGTTTTTTGCAGACACAATCTCATCTCCGAGAAATGGAGCTATGAGCACGTTCAGCGCATGGTAATGGGGGAATTAGAAAGAGATGTGGGAGTATACAACGAGTTTCACGCTTTGCTGGTTTTCTTGGGAAAGCACTGGTGCCGAAGGGTTCCACGCTGTGGCGGGTGCCCCCTGGAGGATTTATGAGGGGATTCAATTCATCTTCGAGAAGGACCATGTCTTACCGTAAGGAAGAAGTCATCAGGCAAATGGGGAGCACTATCCATCGCTACCGGCAAATCGAAGAGGGAGATCATATCGGGGTAGCGGTTTCCGGGGGCGTGGATAGTCTGACGCTGTTGTCCCTGCTAACTGAACGAAAGAAGAGGGTCCCCATTACCTATGAACTGGTGGCCCTCCACGTCCATTTGGGATTCAGCCAGAAAGGCTATCGACCCCTGGAGGACTACCTGTCTCGGCAAGGATATCGGTATCGAATCGATGTAACCGATATTGGGAGGATTGCTCACGGTAGTGAAAATAAGGAAAATCCGTGCTGGCTCTGCTCGCGGCTGAGGCGCAAAAGGTTATTCGAAATGGCGCATCAATTGGGATGTAATAAGGTTGCTCTAGCCCACACGAGGGATGACATCATTGAGACTCTCCTGCTCAACATGTTTTACAGCGGTGAAATAAGTACCATGGTTCCCTATTTACCCCTTTTCGGCGGTGTTTTGTGCATCATCAGGCCCTTTGCCTTTTTGCCCAAGGAAAAGGTCCTCCGGCTTGCCCGGAGAATGGGTTTGCCGGCATGGGAGAACAGATGTCCGAGCATCAATCGTTCTAAGCGCTGGGAGATCAGGGAGATGCTGAGGGCCATGGCGGCGA
>Ga0180438_10003728_pt1 | contig 22719 bp, 15 predicted proteins | sample SS_ome_12_FD_132455 | JGI IMG/M metagenome (GOLD analysis project Ga0180438, IMG submission 132455) | Hypersaline lake sediment archaeal communities from the Salton Sea, California, USA - SS_3_D_2 metaG | ecosystem: Environmental > Aquatic > Non-marine Saline and Alkaline > Hypersaline >...
AATCGGTGGGAGTCTTGAATTATCAACCAGGATGGTTAGCGTGTGTTCGCCGGGACGCAAGGCCTCCGTAAGATCATAGGTATGAGGAGCGCTTAAGCTGGGACTGTGGCCGCAGTAGGTATCGTCGACCCAGACGTTTACATCTTTCGTTCGTTCAAGGAATAAAGTGATCCGTCGATCCTGCCATGCTTCCGGAATAGTCACCCGGCGCTGATACCACGCGGCTCCTACCCAGTACCAAATGCGCGACAGACGATCGTCTCTTACTTCATCTTTAAATATTCCCTTCTTGTTTTCATCCGTTGTGCCCGGCAAGATGACCCTCTCTTCGAAGGGCCTTAAAAACCATTCATCCGCCACTCCTGCGCCTTCCGGATCGAGTCTGAACTGCCATTCTCCAGCCAGGGAAATATGATCAAGCTTTTTTACAGAAGCTGGTCCGGCTGCTGTCTTTTGTCCGGATAGAGAACAAGGGAAAGTAACTGATAGAATAAATGTCAATATTACTGAAAGGACTCTCTTCATTGTCCGGCCTCCCGTCAATGCGCCTGCGCACAATTTGATTTTTAAGCGCTCTTCTCTATTGTGTGGGTAAGAATGTATGGAAATCAAGATGATGGCATGGCTCCCTTCAGATTATTATTCATCGGGCAGGATTATCGATTACCTCGGCCCGGGATCATTTATCAACATCGCCTTCCTCTCCTCGCCGGGAAGAATGCCGGTTGGTGGACGAGCTCCTTCATAAAGCCGCTCTCCGGTAACAAGATCATGACGGTCGGGTGTCACTTTGTCGGGTGGAGGAGCGGTGTCACCGGTCCTGTCCTGCCATTCATCTTACATGCTGCAATCGATAGATTATCATAAATGTCATCCACCATTGAATTCAATTCTTTCAATATCAAGTAAAAGCTCCTCAATGATCTCAGTCTCCCTACGGGCACACAACAGACTCCAAGCAATGGGGAGTCCCTAGATCATCCTAAACCGTCAACAGATAGTACCAGCCCCAGTCGATGACCTTTAGGTAAGTGAAGTCTGTGTGCCACAGCTCATTGATCCGGGTAGTGGGATGTTCGATTATATTACATACAATCCATCGCTTATGATAGATCATGAGGGATCCGAGTTTGGCGTGAACAAAACAGTCTGACCATAATGCTCTAGAAATTGGCTGAAAGGCTGGAAATACGTAAGTTTTATGATAGAGAGGTTGCTTCAACACCCAACCCTAATTAAAATCATAAAACTGGTCCCAAAATGAAAGCGATACATTTCTTGGCAAGTTTTATCGTTATATTAGGCGTTTCAGCCCAATGCCTGGTACAGGCCCCTGAGAAAAATCTCCCCATAAAAGGAGAGGTATTCAGCGTAGAGGGCAGAACGGCATTCCTTATTCTTCCGGAACATACTGAATTCGAGAAACCGATCCCATGGGTCTGGTATGCCCCGACCTTAGAAGGTCTTCCAAATCAGGAAAAGTGGATGTTCGAGCAATTTTTGGCCCGTGGAATCGCTATTGCCGGGGTGGATGTGGGCGAATCCTACGGCAATCCGGAGGGAAGAGCTGTCTATGCCGCGCTCTATAAAGAGCTTGTGGCGAAGCGCGGATTATCGAAGAAAACATGCTTGCTGGCACGAAGCCGCGGTGGACTGATGCTGTATAACTGGGCCGTCGAGAATCCCGAATCGGTAACCTGTATCGCCGGCATCTATCCTGTGTGCGATCTGAGGAGCTACCCCGGACTGGACCTCGCCTGCGGAGCCTACGGTATGACAGAAGAACAGCTTTCTACAAATCTTGCCCAACATAATCCCATCGATCGACTCGCTCCGCTGGCAAAGGCAGAGGTGCCCATCTTTCATATTCATGGAGAGCAAGACGAAATAGTTCCCTTAGATGAGAATTCGGGCGAGCTGAAGAAGAGATACGAAAAGCTCGGCGGCAGGATGACTTTTGAGATAGTTGAGGGACAGGGACATGACTTATGGCCGGGCTGGTTTCATAATCAAAAGTTGGTTGACTTTGTGATTACCCACGCAAGAGAGGATAGATGAGAAGAAGTCAATATTGAGGGAGAGGCAACAAAGAGGATCTCAATATCCGAAATTAAAAGTGATATGGAAAGACTATGAAAATCAAAATCTTACTTTTATCCGTTTTCCTAACTATTTCCGCCTGCAATACAGAACCTGAACCGATTAACGACGGAAGAATCAATGAATTTAGTTCGTTGATTAAAGAGTTCAGGTCACCGGGACCTGATTATCGATCCGCACCCCTCTGGGTGTGGAATAAAGATGTTAGTAAAGATGACATCGACTTCAGCCTAACAGAATTCAAGAAACAAGGTATTGCTGGTGCCTTTATACATCCACGTACAGGTCTTATGATCGAGTATCTCTCCGATGAATGGTTTGAGCTGGTGGCTTATGCCATTGAAAAAGCCAATAAGCTGAATATGAAAATTTGGATATATGATGAATACGTATGTCCCAGCGGCTTTGCCGGCGGGCATGTGTATTGTGAAATGCCGGAGTCTTACAATCAAGGCGTACTGTTAATACCCCATAGAATGGAAAAGCTGGATCTATCACTAGATTTCGAGAGAGTAAAATTTGTTTTCAAGAATAGTGATGGGAAATGGGAAAATATCACCTCCCGGGCAAAGCAAGAAGAGGGCCGGCAGGGAGACTATGTTGTTTTCGAATTGAGAAAATACAGCGTTGGCGGAAGCAGCTTTGCCGGTTTTTCTTACGTTGATCTATTGGTAAAAGGCGTCACCGAAAAATTTATGGATATCACCATGAGCGGCTATGAAAGGGTGGCCGGCCATGAATTTGGAAACGCTGTTCCGGGAGTATTTACCGATGAGCCGCAGATTGGATCGGGTGGAGATGGGATCCGTTATACGCCCGATCTTTTGGATGAGTTTAAGAAGAAGTGGGGATACGGTTTGGAAAATGAACTCGTGTCATTGGCCTATGAAACCGGCAATTGGAAAAAGGTCCGGCATGATTATCGGTCGGTGTTATTAGAGATGTTCATCGAGCGTTGGTCTAAGCCCTGGTACGAATACACTGAAGAGAAAAACCTTATGTGGACAGGACACTATTGGGAAAATACCTGGCCGGACCTTTATCACGGGCCGGACAATATGGCCATGTATGCATGGCATCAGATGCCCGGCATTGATATGCTGTTCAATTCATTGGAGCTCCGACCCGATCAGTTCGGTAATAATGTTGCGGTAAAAGAACTCAGTTCAATAGCCAACCAGTTCGAGCGCCACAGAACGCTCAGTGAGACTTACGGCGGCGCCGGATGGGATCTCAGATTCGAAGACATGAAGCGACTGGGTGATTGGGAATACGCGCTGGGTGTGAACTTCCTCAATCAGCACCTCTGTCATCTCTCTCTGGTTGGAAGCCGAAAACATGACTACCCGCAATCGTTTATGCCTCATGCTCCCTATTGGGATTTGTACAAACATCAGGCTGATTATTTTGCCCGACTTTCCGTGGCATTGTCTTCAGGACACCAAATCAACCAGGTCCTTGTTCTGGAGCCGACAACATCCGTGTGGATGTATTATTCGCCATTCAGAAGTGAAGCCGGCCAACGGCTGCAGGAAATTGGCGATTCTTTCAAGGCAATGGTTCAATTCCTGGAAGATCAGCAGGTTGAATATGATCTGGGTTGTGAAAATGTCATAAGGGACCATGGCAGGATCAACGGCAGATACTTTATCGTGAATAAACGATCTTATGATGTGGTCGTTGTCCCCGACAAGATGGAAAATATCGATGGATCCACTTTTGAGTTGTTAAAAAGTTTTGTCTCAAATGGTGGAACCGTTTTACAGATAGGTGACGCCCCTCAATTGATCGACGGGGCAGATTCCAATGAATTGAATGAACTCTCAATGAATGAAAACTGGATCAGCAAGGCATCCTTAAATGCCCGGGTGATCGAGGAGTACTTATTAAGTGACAAATTCAAAATAATTCCATCAAATACGGGAAGAGTGCATCATCATCGTCGACAGCTAAAGGATGGACAGGTTTTATTCTTGTCAAACTTCAGTCTGGAAGACGATGCTAGTACTTCGATAAGTGTCGAAGGAGCATCCGTGGAGGGGATGTGTCTTCAGAGTGGAGAGACATTCCCTATATATTATGAAACGAAGGGCGATGCATTAAACTTCTCCGTTCATCTTCCCCCGGCAGGGAGCTGTTTGGTATTTGTGCATAGTAAAAAGATTGTTGCCCCTGCCGAAAAACGAATGGAACTTCAAAAGAAAATAATTGAAAGCGAGGAAAGTAAGATAGAAAGACTTCATCCCAATGTGCTGAATATTGACTATCTGAGCTTGAAACTCATGGGTGTCGATGAAGGACACATGTATTATGCCAGGGCCTCCGATCTCATATACAAAAGATTCGGGTACGAAAGCGGTAATCCCTGGCGATCTGTGCAGTACAAAACCGTCTTTCTGGATAAAAACAAGGAACATAAAGAGGGAGATCGTTTCGAGGTCAATTATGCCTTTAATATAGCTCCCGATGTGGATAAAACAAATATGAGGCTGGTTGTGGAACGGGCTCCTCTGTACGATATTTCTCTAAATGGAAAAACCGTGAAATCAGATGATGAAACATGGCTGGATCCTGATTTCAACCGCATCGACATAGCCGATCATATAAGACCCGGCAGGAATGTGGTTAAGCTGTCGGTAAGCCATTTCGACAACCGATGCGAAATCGCACCCATTTATATCATGGGTAATTTCTCAATGAAATCCTCCAAGAGCGGCTGGGATATCATACCTGTCAACGATATGAAGATTGGAAGCTGGAAAGAGCAGGGACTACCATTCTACGGTGAGTCCGTGAAATATACCAAACACATTGTTACTGATAGATCCGGAGATTGTGAAATTGAACTGCTGAAATGGAATGGCACGGTCGCAGAGGTGCATGTCAATGGGAAGAGTGCAGGTGTCATCCAGTCGCAGCCATATGCCAAAAAGATTGCACTCGAAGCCGGAAAGAATGAAGTATCGGTCGTGGTGTATGGCAGCCTGAAAAATGTTTTCGGCCCACACCATGTCATAGCCAGGGGGTTTATGCGGCCACCCGCTTTCAGGACCGGCAAAGACAAAATGCCGGAAGGGATAGATTATGATTTGCTGGATTACGGGCTGATGGAAGATTTCAGGGTATTCAGTTTGAATGAATAAAAAAACCTTTATCATGTTCATTTGGATAGGGCTTATATTTCTATTTTTTCAAATGTTTTTTGCCCAGACCTATGAGCCGGTCACTAAGTCGACCATCCCGATACCGATGTCGATCACGGCCCAGGGCAATAAGTCACCCGACACGAAAAAACAGGTCAGTGAGTTACAGGACGAGTTCCTGAAACTAAAATTCGGCATGTTCATCCACTACAATATGGCGACATACAAGGGCGTCCAATGGGTGGAGGGCTACCATAGCCCTGCTGATTTCAATCCGGGGGTTGAGAGTATCGACACTGATGCATGGGCAGATGCTGCGGTATCCGCCAACATGACGTATGGCGTACTTACGGTGAAACATGTTTCAGGTTTCTGCCTCTGGGATAGCAAGTACACAACATACGACGTCATGCACCCCGATTGTCCGTACCAGAAGGACCTCGTGGCACAGTTTATTAAATCGTTCAAAAGCCGGGGATTACAGGTGGGGCTTTACTATTGCTGGCGCCACCCGGGATTTAATGAGAAATATAAGGTCCTGCCGCCGGAATGCGATCCCGCAACCCATACTCCGGATGAACAAATAATATTCCAGAAGGCCCAGATCGCAGAGCTCCTGACCGAATATCCGGATGTTTTCTATATATGGAATGACGCTCTCGACCCTGAGATCATGGCCGCTGACGAAATCTTGATCCACTTAAGAAACATCCGTCCGAACACGCTTGCCAGTGCAAATTGGTGGGATTGGTCTAAGAAAGGAACCCCGTACGTCGACATTGCCGTAACTGAGACGAGGCACTTTCCGGAGGAGAACAAGGAGCCGGGCGAAACATGCTGGTGCCTGGAGCAGAAATGGTTCTGGGAAAAGGGACATCATTCCAAGACCGCCAAGGAAATCGTGCCTCATCTGATCATGGCAAATAGCAGAAATGCGAATTTTCTACTCAATGTCGGCCCTGATCAGAGTGGCAATATCATAGATTCAAGTATCAAGACATTGGTGGAAATCGGAAGGATCTGGGATCCAAAACCAACTTCTGACTTGTCTGAGTTGACCTGTCCCCTCATATCGATCCAGCATCCAAAGTGTCATTTTGGTGAGGATCCTTACTAATTAGTGGAGATTATCCGGATTATACTTCGGGAGTCAGAACTGTGGCTGGGAAATGAACCAAACAAAAACTGGGGGATTGAAGACAGCCCTGAAATGAGAAAATAGCGAGATGATGAACAAAAAATACAGAGAATCGAGCCGATTTGAATACCGATTGAAAAACAAAATGACAACAAAAAGCATCTCTACTTTTCTAGGCCTGATTATTTTTGCAGCATTTTGCTCGAGCTGCGTTGATTACAAGGCCCAGGACACCTCGCCCAGGCAAAAGGAAAATTTCGATTTTGACTGGAAATTTTCAAAAGGAGATTTCCCTGAGGCATACGAGAAAGGTTTTGACGACAGTCAATGGCAGCCAATTGACGTTCCGCACGACTGGAGCATATCAGGGCCGTTTTTGAAGGAGAATCCTTCGGGGCATTCCGGAGGATTCGCTCCCGGAGGGATCGGCTGGTACCGAAAAACTTTCAAATTAGCGCGTATCGGTACATCTTCACAGGTCGCCATCGAATTCGGCGGTGTTTACATGAACAGCGAGGTCTGGATCAACGGAAATTATCTGGGGAAACGCCCGTATGGTTATATCAGCTTTCATTACGATTTGACTCCCTATCTTGAATTCAAAGGCGAGAATGTTTTGGCGGTGCGGGTCGATAACTCGAAACAACCGAGTGCGCGCTGGTACACGGGCTCCGGGATTTACCGGCATGTATGGCTCATCATGACAGACAAATTGCACATTGCCCGCCACGGTGTTTATGCGACGAGTAAGTCGATATCGGCTGATTCTGCCGTTTTAGAAGTGAGCACAACACTAAAAAACAATTATGACGATTTGAAAGAATTCAGCCTGAAAAATGAGCTGTACACATCGAACGGTGAATGGATAGCCCGATCTGAGACACCCGCCGAAATCCCGGGGAAAGGGATACAAGAGGTTATTCAGAATATGACGGTCAAAAATCCTGCGTTATGGTCGCCTGATGCACCAAACCTCTACACCTTAAGAACGGTTGTCTATCACAATAATACAACCTTCGATGAATTGGAAACAACGGTTGGAATCCGCTATTTTAATTTTTCTCCTGACACAGGTTTTTCCCTGAATGGCTCAAGCCTTAAATTCCAGGGCGTCAACAATCACAGCGACCTGGGAGCATTGGGAGCCGCGCTAAACAACCGGGTGCTCGAGCGCAGGCTCGAAATCTTAAAGGCCATGGGGTGCAATGCCGTCCGTACCGCGCATAATCCTCCCAGCGAAGAACTACTCGATATGTGCGACAGGATGGGTTTTATGGTCATGGACGAAGCCTTTGACGAATGGATCGAATCATGGCCTTTCGGAAATAAAAAAAAGGAAGGGAAGGCAAAATTCGGTTATCACCTTTATTTTGACGAATGGGCGGAGAAAGACCTTATCGAATTAATCAGGAGAGACCGTAACCACCCCTCGATCATTCTCTGGAGCGTAGGGAATGAGATTCCGGATGCGTGCTTCGAAATAGGGATTGAACGTCTAAAGAATTTAATGGAAGTCGTCAAGAAGGAAGATCCTACCCGGCCGATTACCTGCGGCATCACCCACATGCATCTGGCCAATACGAGTGGATTCGCCAGCCAGTTGGATGTGACAGGATATAACGGCGGAGGGGGTTCTTGCTTTATGTATGAGGAGGATCACAAAACCTATCCTGAAAGGAAGTTCATAGCCACCGAGGTGCCTCATACATTCCAAACCCGTGGTGTTTACAGGACACAGTCGTGGTACCGGGATAAAAATCCACTGGGGGGAATCATGAAAGTCTCCGACCTGGCACAAGAAGAGGTCTTCCCGAATGTGAGCCAATATTACAGTTCTTCCTATGACAATGCCACGGTGCGTATCTCAGCCAGAGATTCATGGAGGCGGACGCGCGACTTTCCCTTCATGTCGGGGGAATTTCGCTGGACAGGCTTTGACTATCTCGGCGAAACCATGTTCGGCTGGCCGGCCCGGTTCTGGAACTTTGGGATTATCGATATGTGCGGCTTTCCCAAAGACACCTATTATTTTTACCAGAGCCAGTGGACCGCAGAGCCCATGGTGCATATCCTCCCCCATTGGAACTGGGCGGGAAAGGAAGGAACAGAGATTCCGGTCGTGGCCTATTCCAACTGCGAGAGTGTCGAACTGTTCCTGAACGGCCGGTCCCTGGGCGAAAAAGACATGGGTGACAGAATGGACCTCGTGTGGCAGGTCCCTTTTGAGCCCGGGATTATCGAAGCGCAAGGGAAAAAAGACGGAACGCTTTTATGCGTAAAAAAAGTGGAGACTTCCGGCAGCCCGGCAAAAATTCAGCTTTTGGCCGACAGGAAAACGATCAAGGCCGACCGGCAGGATGTTGTCCATATTGAAGTTAACATTCAGGACGACAAGAACCGTTTTGTACCTGATGCATCGAATAACATCATTTTTAAGATCGAGGGCGAGGCGACTATCCTAGCTGTCGACAATGGGGGTCCGAAAAGCCAGGAAAGTTTCGTCGGCAGTTCGCGGAAAGTCTTCAATGGGAAATGTCTCATTATTGCTAAATCCACAAATAAAAACGGTGAATTTACCGTGTATGCCGAATCGGAAGGCCTCGCGGGATCAAAAGTCAAGGTCAATGTTGAATAATGGACGACTCGGCGATTATCTAGCTGAAAAATCCAAAACGATGCGGTTATCCTCTGGCATGATTCTCAAATTCGAGTCCGATTCTTTTGTAAATCTCCCCCGTATTGCGGAAATGGAATAAGGGATGTTCTTAAAAGTACACGACAACTTTTGACTGTCTACTTTGCCGAAAGGCAGACTCGCCCCCTTGTCGCTGGACAATTCGAAGAACCAGTTGTCTTTTATGTCACCCTCAGCCGAAACGCTTAGGGACTTTTCATTAAATGTTATAACGATCTCTCCCTCCGGTGAACGAACAGGCCACCGCACCGTTAGTTCGCCGTCCGTGATGTCATCTACAGTGGGGGTACCTCCTTCTATCTCCGATCCCCCGACAGACATTAGCCGAAGGCCAGCAACGGTCTCCGAAGAACTCCAGTAAAAGCCTTCAATAAAAGGAAGCGTATAATAAAAACACTGGCTTGAGGTGCCTCGTCTGGTGAGATAATCGGATGCCGTACTCTCGTCAAAGAGATGGATATCCCTGAATCGCATGGCTCCCTTATCCCAGAGTAGATTGGCCCTGTAGAACCGCGAGTTGAACCATACGGTTTTTAGATTCTTCTTTGAATGGTCATTCAACACGGTAACCGATGTCGGTGGTGTAACCTTGTAGTTATCCTTAAACCATTCTCCCGTCTCACCCAGAGTTTTTACGACGACTTTACCCTCTTTTAGTAACCGGGAGATCAATGGCATCTGTATGTTAAACCCTTTAGCCATCCGCTTCCATGTGAATGAGTTTTCCTGCCCGGTCTGTGTATAGGCATATGCCATCGCCGCACCCTCGACAAATGCATCGAAATACCATTGGCACCAATCGGCATCGCCCCCGCCCCGCTCATACACTGGCTCGAGGGAAATAACACGTTGACGATCGGTTCCCAGTCCACTGTCATATTGATGAATAGGATCACTACCCAGCATCCTGAACATGGGAACCGGGATCTGGTTATCAGCATTTTGGGCGGGCATATACGCATTCTTCTTACTGGGGTAATACCCCTGGTTCCAATAGCCGCCCCACAAGGTATATCCATCGGTCCCAACCTGGTCTTTACAGTTGCACGAGGCCACAATACCGTAGCGGTCATACATATACTGCAATGTGTGAGCGTCAATGAACCATGACCCGACCGATTTCGGATAGTACCCGAAAATCTTCTTAAAGTCCGCCATATAAGTATCCACCAGCTTCACTCGCTCTTTGGGCGAGTAACCGGTAGCAAAACCCACATCGGCATGCCAGTCCCACGGATACCGTCCCCGCCATTTGAAGCCGCTCTTTTCCACCAGGGGTTGAGGAATCTCCCACCAGGCGCCGATCTCGAACATGTCGGCGGGCAATCCCTTGAGCAATTTCTGGTATCTGGCATCCATAAGCGCATCATACTGAAGAAGAAAAGTTCCTTTCAGTCGATACTTCTGCATGATCTTTATCTGCTCGACCACCGTCTCGTACAGAACATCCTCGGTTATCCATTCGATACGCGGTTCACACTGCCGAATGAAGTTTATGATGTTCACAATTCGAGGCGAACGGCGTGCCGCATCTGCCTTTTTGGCCGTGCAGGTTTCACCTGGAATGGGGTGAAGCATAATCCAACCGCACAAAATAATTCTTAGCCCTATTGTTGCCTTTTTAGTAATTTTCAGTGCTCTCACCCGACGTTTCCCGTTTATACGGCTAAACAACATTCTGTTCTCCGTAAATTACCAAAATTCTCATAAAAATCACCTCAGCCGGTCTACGATTTCCATTTTAGCGCTTTCCTCTTTTATTTCAGATTCACTTTGTATTTCCTTGTGAGTCCGTCGAGCATCATGGTAACCAGGGTGGAGCTCATGCAATAGTCCTTGACGCCGAGTGCCTTTCCCGAGACCGAGTCATAGTGTTCGCTGATCCCGTTTTTTATGGCGTTGGCGACGGTTTTGTCGGCGATATCGGAGGCAAGCACCTTATATCCGTATCCGGCCAGGCCGCTCGCAATCTGGTAGTTGGTCGGCGGCCAAACATCGCCGCGCCAGAAGCTGTCGGATTTCCAGCGTTTGTCCGTTGAATCAACGGTTGGAACCGGGAGCGGCGTTTGCCAGGCGGGGGATTCCAGAACCTCGGCCATGCGCCCGGCCATCGCTTCCGTGGGTATCCCCGCCGTCAGCGGCATCCAGCTGCTGATGGTGGCTACCGGAATTTTCTCCATCGTGTCCCGCATCACCGAGAGAAAGGTCCCCGCTTTTTCATCCCACATATACGTCCGCATGGCTTCGACGGCTTTCTCGATGCGAGGCCTGCGTCGTGCCGCCATCTCCAGGTCTCCCATGATTTCCGCCAACCGAACCAGGCTCTTTTCTGCCAAGACCAGGTAGGACGTGTTGCCCGTTACGCAGATGTCGCCGTACCAGGCGCCTTCGGTCTCCCCTCTGCGCGTGGGATGAGGGGTTAATCTCAGCTCATCCATGTTGCATTCGTAGTCGAACGTCTCCCACCGGGCATGCTGGATCTCCCCACTGTAGGATCCTACCGCTATAAGTCCGATGTTGGTCACATCCCGTTCGCGCCAGAACCATTCGTGGAATCGTTCGAGCCGTCCCAGGCACTGCTCGAGCAGCGCCCGGTCTCCGTTGCGTCGGTAGACCCGTTCTACTCCCCAGGCCAGGATGGGGATCTGCGAGAACTGCCGGACCTCCTGGGGTTCGGTCTTGATAGCGACGGTGATCATGTCTTGGGCATAGTCCGGTTTCTCCCGGTTCCAGCGGTCCTGGAAATCCCAGTAATTCTGAAAAATATCGCGGATGAGTTTCTTCTTGCCGGGCAGGATGCTCAAAAGGTCGACCACGAACATGGTATCCCAGATCCACTGGCCGTTGTAATAGGGACCTCCCGGCCGGACCCACATCTGTTGCAAAGGAGGTTCCGGCGGCATGATCTTATCGAGAACACATTTCCGGATGACGTCTTCGGTCAGCTTGAGCACATCCTCGCGATTCGATCCGAAAAGGGCGCGAATATCGATTTTTTCGGACGCCGACGCGCCGGCGATCTCACCCAGAAAAGGGATAAGCGTCGCACTGCCAGCAAGCCTCACAAAATCACGTCGCTTCATCGTCTTAAAGAATCTCCTTAGAAGATATCCAGTGAAGCTTCAGAAATATTCCCCACTCTCCTTAGGCAGGCCGTCGTTCTTTCAGGGCTGCTCGGCACCCCATGAGGGTGAGGACAATTGCCAGCGCAGATCCTCCCAGGACAAACAAATTTGCGATGAAACCGATCCAATTGGTCGGAGGACCTGAAGGCTGGATGGCTCGCACTTCGGTAAAAGCCTCGATAGAAGAGGCGACGATGGCACCATATCCAGCGGCCAGGAGGGACCACTTGAGGGCTGAAGCCTCGCGTTTTGGGAGAAGGAGCATGGGGAATAATGCGGCCATCACCAGGATCCAAACTCCGGTAATAAATACTGGAATATGCGCTGCCCCCCATCCTTCAAATGATTCTCCGAGGATACCGACAGAGCTCAGCAGGCCTATGATCAATCCTGCTAACATAACGATAGAACCGTGAATAATCAATCGTTCACGATGTTTGTTCATCATCACTCTCCCAATTGAATGTTATACCCGCAATCATAACATTTCTCATCAAATACACATATATTTCCTCCTGATGTCTCCACATCTCCCTCTATTTTCTCAAATTGCCGCCCGCCAAGGTAAGGGAATAGAAGTGTCGCACTCAAAACGGGACACCGGACGAAACAGACAGCGAAATCAACAGTTTGAAATCACATGCCGAGGCGGAGAAGGGCGAAGAGGAAGAAGGCCAGGCTCCCAAGAAAAGGAAGAAATCCTTCCAAAATCCGCGCCGCTCAGCGGAATCGCAGACAGGTCCGGATGAAGCGGGATGAGTGCTTCCGGTTTTAATCCTCACCTATGCATTGGGGAGGCTAATGCAAAACGAAAATGGCTGGTAATATGCCCCATCGATGATCCGTCTTCATTAAATAAATATGTTTGCTCGATCTGCCTATTATCCCAGTGGTCGATCAACTTCATCCCTCTTTGTTCTAGAAATGGTGCAATTATTCCTCCATTAATGGCGACCGAATATTCTGTTCCAAGTCTCTCAGTTCTAAAATGTTTATATGCAATGGCTCTGTGCAAAGCGGCAAACAAGTTACACGACTATTTCATCCCCGTACTTCATGATACTGCACTCAAAGCCCATTTTTAGGACCGCTTCTTTGAATTCAGCATCATCGGCTGGATTATATTTTTTGCTGAATAATGCGGGGCAGTTATAATGGCAAGGAATCACAAGCGCCGGCTTCATTATGCTTACAGCTTTTAGAGCTTCCGCACCATCCATGGTGTTATGAACCTTCTTCCCTCCGATCGGTATCATTAAAATGTCCGGATTCTTGATCCGTCTCCATTCATTTTCATGAAGAAGTGTATCTCCAAGATTTACTAGAGTCTTTCCTTCAATCCCGATTTCAAACCCAATTGCGCCCCATCCAATTCTCTCCTGAGGACCCGGCCTCAAAGTTTTTGAGAAAGGTCCAACCTTGAAAGTGAGAGCACCGTGGGTTACTTTTATTCCTGTAATTGATATTCCATCGAGCTGAATCGTTTCATCGACCGCAACTGTGTGGAGCCTTTTAATGGGTGTCGTAAATGCAATTCCTTTATCTCTCGGTCCAAGGAAAAGCTTTTTCCCATTGATATCTTTCGCCATTGCTCCGTTGCAGATAACAGGAGCCTTTGAGAGTTCCGCCACTCTATCGGTGTGCCAATAATGATCGATGTCTCCATGAGTCACGAATATATGGGTGATATCTTTCCATTCAGATTTTGGAATGAGTGTTGTAAGCAAAAAAAAATACAGAAACTTGGCACCTGGATCGATGGCGATCTTAAGCTTCCCTTCTTCAATGATGAACGAATTATAGAGATAGTGTTTTATTTTCATAAAGATAACCTCCTCGACTTTTTATGCCTTATGGACCGCTGCGCCTCTCAACCATACCTTATGACGAAGGTGGCTATTTCTTCAAGATCACCTTTATTATCGCTTCAGAACCGGGCCGCATCTTAGGATAAACCTTCCCGCATAGTAACGTTGACGTATAAGTTGTGCTTCTTCAGCCCATTCTTCACGCCGACAGCTTTCATCCGACACAGATTGAAAAGTTTGAAGTTAAGGAAATATCTGTTGCTCCTTCTTTTGCGGGTTGAAGCATTAGATATGGAAATTCTTCGCATTCGAAACATAACTCCAATTCTTTGCCCTCGATACACTGTGGTGTATCACAAGGTTTCCCCAGATGTGTGCATCCATTCTCCGCCGGCATCCCTTACAGGCGACTTCCTCCGGATTCTTATGGATTTTTGATGCAAATTGCCTTTTCATTTCCTCTGCAATTTCCTCCTCGTAACAGGGATCATTCGTACCTCATTTTTTCAATTTCCTTACGTAAACTGTGATGAAAAAAGAATAATGCTTCATCGGCTTTCACTTAATGACATGTTTTTTCATTCGACACGATCATGGAGATTTCTCTGGTGGATAGTCCTGCGACATCATACAGGACGGAGAGAAGGATATCAGTCCAAATTCAAAGCGTCATTTTTCCTGTAGCAAATAGGTTTTGGATGGATAGGAATTGACAGAGTTTCGATCCAGGTGATATGTATACCTCGAGCATAATCAAGCTGAACGAGGAGCATCCTATGATAAAAAAGATCACACGATTAATTCCGCCGGCGGTCCTGGCTGCCCTGATTCTTAGTCCGGGCGTTATCGCCGGGGAGACGGATTTCCCCAGGGTTCTCAACGTCAGGGAGAGGGTTGAGTTGGTGAATACCATAACCTTGAAACGCCTCGATCTGCTCATCCCTAAATTCATGCGGGAGACCGGACTGGATATGTGGATCATCGCCTGCAATGAGGATGATCTGGATCCCATCTTTAAAACCATGATCCCGTACGGGCAATGGTGCCCCATAACCCAGATCGTTGTTTTTTTTGACCGGGGTCCCGATAAGGGCGTAGAGAGGCTCAATGTCTCAAGGACAGGCATGCCCGATTTTTTCGAGAATGTCTGGGATGCAGCGGCCTGGGATAATGAGAAGAAAGAGAGCCAGTGGGCTTGCCTGGGTAGGATCGTCCGCGAGAGGAATCCCAGAAGAATCGGTATCAACGAGGGCCGGGTCCAGTGGGCGGCCGGAGGCCTGACCGTGGTCCTGAAAAAAAGACTCGTCGACGCTATCGGACCCGAGTATGCGGCGCGCCTGGAATCGGCCGAACCCCTGGCTACACTCTGGGCGGAAACTCTACTGGACGAGGAGATCGGGCTGATGGAGCGGGCTGCGGCCCTCTCGCATGCCATTATCGCCGAGACTTTTTCGACCAAGGTCGTGACCCCGGGCCAGACCACGGTGGAAGACCTCCGCTTTCACTACTGGCAGAGGGTAGCCGATTTCGGCCTGGAGCTGGCGTTCTACCCCTTTTTCACCATCCGCGAGCGGCGGCCCGATGTCATCGAAAGATACGGTAAGGACGACCGGGTCATCCGTCCGGGGGATTTCATCCACTGCGACGTCGGCCTGAAGTACATGCACTACAATTCCGATCATCAAGAATGGGCGTATGTCCCCCGAATCGGGGAGGCCGATGTCCCCGAGTCCATTAAAAAGATCATGGCCGAGTGCAACCGTCTTCAGGAGATCTACTGTGGGGAATTCAAAACCGGCCTGACCGGGAACCAGCTCCTGGCGAACATACTCAAGACCGCTCGGGAAGAAGGGATATCCAAGCCCAGGGTCTACTCCCATTCGCTGGGATATTTCCTGCATGAGCCGGGTCCGCTGATCGGGCTTCCCTGGGAGCAGGTCAACAATCCCGGCCGCGGCGATGTCAAACTCGTTCCCTACAGCTGCTTCACGGCCGAGATGAGCGTCACCCTGCCGGTTCCGGAATGGGACGGGAGAGAGTTCCGTCTTTCCTTGGAACAGGATATCGTCTTCACCGGGGAAAAGGCGCACTTCCTCGACGGCCGACAGACTCATTTTCACATCATCAATGAATAGCACCTCTCACTCCGGCCGAATACTACATACTCATATCCTTCTTTCTCGACCTAAATTATGATCGCGTGCCTTCGAGGCAAATCCGGATACTTTTTTATCGAGAGCAAATTTCACTCCGGTCGACGCTTCCGAAATTTCCCAAAGCCTCCTGGCGTTCTCTTCATCGTGTGACAATTCATTCGATTCAACCTTTTTCGGATACCCTCTCATCTCTTTCCAGCCCTCAGGGCCGTAATAATCGCCGCCTTTGACATCCGGCCCCACCGCAGCATAAAGAGTAGGCAAAGCCCCCACGGTGATATCCTGAGAGAAGAAATGATTCAGGAACCTGAACAAGCCGGTATGTCTCTGGAGTTCCGTCGCCGTCCAAAAAGAGTTTGACAGGAGATTTCGTGCCTCATATGCTACAGGCAGAGTGTCTCACTGTCACACGCTAGCTATACGAATCCAGCAGGGTCACTAAAAGAACATCTAGGAGGAAAGAATGAAAAAGTATGCCAGGAGGATTTTTTTTGTCTCCTTGATTGTGTTGCTGAGCTTCTCGGCCGCTACCGGGCTCTTTGCTCAATCAGAAGATCATGCGGTTTTATTGGGAACCTGGGATGTCGAGTTGACGGCCATGGGGATGCAGTTGGAATTTGTCTTTAAAATGGATGGTGATGATCTCACAGGCGAGATGATTTTTGACATGGGTACTGCTGAAATGGCCGACATCACCTATAAGGAAGGGAAGTTGACCTTTACGGCCGATGTTGACGCCGGAGGGCAGATGATCTCGATTGAAGGGGAAGCCACGATCGAAAGGGAAGCGATGACCGGCGTTATGTTCTCTGATATGGGCGAGGCAGACTTTTTGGGGACCAAAAGAAAAGATATTTAGCGGCGCAACAACCTAAATATATTTTTAAGGAGAGTCCTATGCCAAAAAATCCATTAAAATTTATACTCTTTTTCTTGATCCCTGCATTGCTGATACCTATTTTTATGGGATGCGCGACGCCGCCACCTGAATCCCAAAACCGCGTCTACAACGGACCCTACCCGGATGCCTTCAACGCCAGAGTGGCCTGGCCCATCGGCGGCATCGGTGCCGGAATGATCTGTCTCGAAGGAAGGGGGGCCGTATCCCATGTGTCCGTGAGAAACAGGATGGAATTCTTCAATGAGCCCTGTACTTTTGCCGCGGTCTGCATCAAGGGTGAGAACGGCAACTCCGCCCGAATCCTGGAAGGACCGATCCCTGAATGGAAAATATTCGGAGGCCCAAGAACCGGCAACGGCGCCGGCGGAACAAGCTACGGGCTGCCGCGGTTCAAGGAGTCGGAATTCCTGGCGCGCTTCCCCTTCGGCACGGTCACCCTCTCAGATCCCAGCATACCGCTCGAAGCCGTAATCACCGGGTGGAGCCCATTCATTCCCGGAGACCCGGACAACGCCAGCCTTCCGGTCGGAACGCTGGAATACTCCTTCAAAAATCCTACCGATCGGACCATGGACGTGGTTTTTTCCTATAACTCAAAGAATTTCATGGCAATCGGCAACGAGGGACATACCGTAAAGCCCATCAAGAACGGCTTTATCCTCTGGCAGGACGGCACCGAGGGCAACCCGGAGAACCAGGGCGCTTTTGCTGTTTTCGTCGATGACGACAAAGCCGTCGTCGACCACTGCTGGTTCAAGGGAGGATGGTGGGATGCCGTCACTCTCACCTGGGAAAATATCGAGTCAGGTGTGCTCATGGACAACCCTCCGGTCGAGGGCTCCTGCCCCGGAGCATCGCTCTTCGTTCCCTTCACCTTGAATCCCGGCGGCGAAAAAACCGTCAGGCTCATGATCGCCTGGTATGTACCGGAAACCGATCTCCGCCTGGGATCCGATCCGGATCCCTCCCTACTGACCGCGGAGCCGACATGCTGCGAATCAGGAAACTTCGTCCCCTGGTATGCGGGACGATTTTCGGATATCTATGATGTCGCCGAGTACTGGCGTTTCCGGTATGACGACCTCCGCCAGAAGACGCAGCTTTTCACGGATACGTTTTATGATACCGACCTTCCGGCGGAAGTTGTCGAGGCCGCAGCCGCGAACCTGACCATCCTCAAATCCCCCACCGTTCTCAGGCAGAAGGACGGAAGATACTGGTGTTTTGAGGGGTGTTCCGACGACAGGGGATGCTGCCACGGGTCCTGTACCCATGTATGGAACTACGCCCAGGCGGTAGCCCACCTCTTTCCCTGCCTGGAAAGAAGCCTAAGAGAAACGGAATTCCTCAACAGCCAGGACGAGCGGGGTCATCAGACCTTCCGTACTCCCCTCCCCATCCGTCCGCCGGCCCATGACTTTCACGCGGCCTCCGACGGACAGTTGGGTGGCATCATGAAAGTCTATCGGGATTGGCGCATTTCCGGCGATACAGACTGGCTGAGGTCCCTCTGGCCTCGGGTCAGGCAGAGCCTCGACTACTGCATCCGTACCTGGGACCCCAAGGGAAAAGGCGTCTTGGAGGAACCCCATCACAACACCTACGACATCGAGTACTGGGGCCCTGACGGACATTGCTCAAGTTTCTACCTGGGAGCCCTGACCGCCGCGGTTAAGATGGGAGAGGCCATGGAAGACGACATCCAAACCTACAAGCAGCTTCTGGAAAAAGGGAAGACATTCTATGAATCAGAACTCTATTACGGGGAATATTTTATCCAGAATATTCAGACTGAGGATTTGGACGCCGAATATCCGGGAATCGATTATTCTGGAAACGGCGACGGCTACCAGAAAATCATCGACAGACTCAACCAGGAAGGCCCCAAGTACCAATACGGCACGGGCTGCCTCTCGGATGGCGTTCTAGGTTTCTGGATCGGTTTGGTGTGTGGGCTGGAGGAAATAATCGATGCGGACAAGGTCACCAGCCACCTCCTCGCCGTCTACAAATACAACCTGAAGCGGGATCTCTCGGACTTCGCCAATCCCCAGCGCCCGTCATTCGCCATGGGAAACGAGGGCGGCCTGCTCCTGTGCACCTGGCCGCGGGGCGGCGAGCTGTCCCTTCCTTTTGTTTACAGCAACGAGGTATGGACAGGAATCGAGTATCAGGTCGCCTCCCATCTGATGTTCGAAGGAAAGGTGAATGAGGGATTGGATATCGTGCGCGAGTGCCGGGACCGCTACGACGGAAGGATCAGAAATCCCTTCAATGAGTACGAGTGCGGCCACTGGTACGGCCGGGCGCTGTCGAGCTACGGATTGATCCAAGGCCTGACCGGTGTTCGCTACGACGCCGTGGAAAAGACCCTCATTATCGACTCCCGTATCGGCGATTCCTTCCGAAGTTTCCTGGCCACAGACGGAGGCTTCGGCACGGTGGGACTAAAGGCCGGCAAACCCTTCCTGGATGTGAAGATGGGCACAATCGAGGTCGAACGCACCATCGTTTCGAATGAGGAGTTCCAGATGACGATGTTTCCCTGAACGGGAAAAAATGTGAATTTCAGTAGCTCAGTCCATATCCGAGGGGATATTGATCGTTCACCTTTACAGGAAGCTTTCCTTGCGGCGTGAGATCGCCCTTGAGTAATTTCAGGAATGAGTCGAAGTATATCGCCTGATTGCCGTACCATCCCCTTTCGCCGTAGCCCACGAGAAAAGAGGGGACCTCCGCGATCTTACGGATGAGAAAGGGATTGCCGTAGGACATGGCCACAATGGATTTCGGCCCGGTTTTGAACAGCTCTTTCAGGAAATTGAGGTCGTTTTCCCGAAAAGGAGCGTTATCCACCTGCCGGGTTCGCTGGACGAATAGGGAGAGAACGATAAGATCGGCCTCACGGGCCGCGGCAAGGATCGTGTCGTGGACCGCGGGATCCGTATCGGCGCGGAGGACATGGTTCCTGACACCGGGGAACGCGGCGGAAAATTTGGCGGAGAGTGCGGCCGGAGACGGATCGTTCTCCTCTTTCTGGATACAGATATTGATGATGTTTTCCATCCCGGTGTCTTTCAGCGGGAGTACGCCCTCGTTTTTCAACAGGGTGAGAGATCGGTCGGCCACCTCCTGGACAACGGCCAGGTGGGCCTGAGTTCCGACCAGCGCATTGACCCGGCCCTCATCCACCAGCCTATTCTTGTGCAAGCCCAGGCGCGCTTTCAGTGCGAGCATCTTCAGCACGGATTGGTCGATACGGGACTCCGGGATCCGTCCTGATACTACGGCCTCGGCCGTACCCTTTATGACCGCCAACGGATCCTTGGGTTTGAGGAGGACATCGTGCCCGGATTCCAGGGCCTTGAGGGCGATTTCGACCGGACCGAACCTCTGGATAACATGTTCGTACCAGAGGTCATCGGTCGTAACCACGCCTTTGAATCCGAGTTTGTCCTTCAGCCAGCCTGTCACCAAACGTCCTTCCACACTGGCCGGCAGCGACGACCCCTCCGCTGCCGAAGGCACAGCGATATGCTCGGTCATGACGAAATCCACTCCCGCATCCACGGCCAGCTTGAAGGCCCGGAATTCCTGGCTCTCGACCATATCAGCCGGTTTGTTGATATATCTGAAGTCGGGAAAGTCGGGGAAGACCTCGATATCGCCGCGGCCGGGAAAATGCTTGGCCGTGGTCAGCATCCCGCTGTCATGGTAGCCCTTCACATAGGCCTTGACCAGCCGGCCCAGAAGATCCAGATCACCGCCGAAGGAACGGACGCTCTCGCTGGGATTGTCCGGGCGGACCGAAATATCCACCACCGGAGTGTAGGTGAGATGAATGCCCATGGCCCGACCCTCGACGCCCCCCACTGTGGCCGCCCTGAACATCAGTTCCTCGCTCCCGGCGGCGGCAAAAGCCATGTTGGCCGGAAATTCGCTGGCGCCCTTGACCTGCTGTCCGGGACCGCCCTCGAAGTCCGCCGATATAAGAAGGGGTAGCTTGGCCTCTTTTTGCAGGCGGTTGAGGAGAAAGGCGGCGTCCCGGGGTGTCCCCCCGTAGAGAACGAATCCGCCGATGCCGTGATCACGGGCGAGACGGACCCAGTTTTGAAATCTAGGATCCTCTTCGGTGATATAGTCCGTTGTGATATCCACACAGATCAGCTGTCCGATTTTTTCTTCCAGAGACAGGCCGGACAGGGTCTCATCCGCCCAGGATAGGGCCTCACCCTCAGAAGCCGTATTTTGACCGCCGCACCGGCCAAGACCGATGATGCCGATTATGAAGACTATACAAAACAGTGCCGTCATTGGAAAGCGCTCAGTCAAGAGATCCTCCACCTTCTGTCGGTTTTATCAAATAACCTAGTCCTAAGAAACAGTATCGTCAGGCTCTGGTCTTGTCAATTGTTTTCGGCTTTTCTGGTTTCCCCATGAAATGTAAGGAATACACATAAACCATAAACACGGCGAGTCCGCCCAGGGCTCATACTAACATAAGACCTGGATCGATATTTGGCGGGCAGATCACTGATTCCTGGAACATCGTATCCTTCTTTAGTGCGGAAATCAAGATGTGTTGAAAATAAAGGAGTTACGGGATAAATTAGTTTGCATAATTGTTTTTTTCTCTTTTTTTTGAGATGCCGCAAACTTGCCGTTGACACAATTCTTCGCACAATTTAACTTAAGCTTTAGATTTATACAGAGGCACCATGAATCAAACGGTTCTTGGAGAATTAGTGCAAAAGATAAGAAAAGAAAAAGCATTGACTCAGGAAGAGCTGGCCGGCCTCACTGAGCTGGATATCCGGACCATCCAGAGAATTGAAAAAGGAGAGGTCAAGCCATATTATTCCACCCTAAAAACTCTCTCCAGGGTGCTGGATTATGATTTCATCTCGGCGGCGAATAATAAATCCTGGCAGTTTTCCCAAGAAGAAATAAGATTATACCGGGAGAAATTTAGAAGAAGACGGTTCATTCGCATTGCTATTTCTGTTGCTGCCCTCTGCTTTTTACTGGCTGCGGCCACCACCTTTCCTCATTTTCGGTTCCTGGGGATGGCCAAATCAACCTGGGCCCCCTTTTTTTATATGATAATGTTCGGTTTAATCATCGGCATTGGGCTTGTTTGGCGCTGCCCGGCCTGCAACGCTCACTTGGGTGATCCCTTTACCTCGAAGCTTTGCCCAAAATGTGGTCTTAAGCTTAAAGAATAGATCTTGACCATATTTCTACGGTTGCCCTCTCCCATTATTAAGTGCTGCCCTGGCCTGTCCAGTCAATATCCAGCCCGATAAGAAAGCGCCGTCAATTCACCCCCCTGATTTATCATGAGTTCCTCCCAATTCACGAGGAGGGCAGGGCTTGAAGATAACACGACCGATAGTTAGGGCACCTCCCAACTCATCCAATCAAGGGGAAAGGATAGATTAGGCTGTTTGAATTGAGAACTATATTGAAAGGATTTGGTATGTCTTCCTCATATGGCTCAATAACCTCAATAAACCTCTGTAATTTGTCGAATTATTGACACCTGCATAAATAATGTCCTATACTATGGGCAGGAGGTGTCACATGAGACCTTCCGGAAGCCCAGAAGCATTGGAACGCCGTCGGTTCAAAGCTATGGATCTCTTGGAAGACG
>Ga0180438_10003729_pt1 | contig 22712 bp, 21 predicted proteins | sample SS_ome_12_FD_132455 | JGI IMG/M metagenome (GOLD analysis project Ga0180438, IMG submission 132455) | Hypersaline lake sediment archaeal communities from the Salton Sea, California, USA - SS_3_D_2 metaG | ecosystem: Environmental > Aquatic > Non-marine Saline and Alkaline > Hypersaline >...
AATAGTCCCACGATCCAAGAGCTCTTCCAGCACAACTCTCCGTTCGCGAGCCTCTCAATAGACCGGGTAAAGCTCGTCGGCCGCCTCCGTCGCAAGTACCCCAAAGAGGCAGCCGTTCTTCGCGTTCGCCTCCCCAGTAACGACTTCTTGCGCAAAGATTACTCGGTGGATCTTTTCAAAGCGCGCCTCTACCTCGTCAAAAAGATGCATGCGATCCTTGGGGAAGTGCGTGACTATAATGGAGGGATGATCGCCAAGCAGAGCGAGAACTTCTTCCACCTCAAGCAGGAATTGGGGTCTCTTGCTCCCAAGAATCCCTTGCTCCTCCAAAACTTTTTCCATGCGATCTTCCCCGTCCATCTCTCGACGACCTTAGATCCGAAGCTCCTCAAAGAGCTCTTTTGCATGCTCCTCGAGGCGATCGAAAATCCCAAAGAGAGTGTGACGCTCCGGTCGAAAAAGGCGAGCGATCATCTCTTCGTGATGACCAAGTTCCAAGACTTTTCCTGGAAGCAGAAGATCTTCAGCAGAATCGAGGGGCTCCAGCTCGCTTCCAACTCGCTCCTGACGGTCCAGCTTCAGGTCTTCGACTCGTTCTACCTCGGCTTTCTCTACAAAGCTCCCGAACCAGACCAGCAGCAGGCATTCCTCGAGGCGATTCCTGAAGCGCTTTCCTGCTATATCTGATCATGCACTCTGTTGACGATTTGCAGATGAATAGATATGCTGTCTCCTAAAAATTGGAGGATCTGTGCAGCCCGTTTCGTTTTCATCCTATGTCGCTTCAACTGAGAGAATGCCAACTCCGACATGGTCGGGCTCTTTGTGGAAAGGGGTGAATGGGTTGAGCGAGCTCATGTTTTCGAACCCCTATTCGGGTTCTAAATTTCGGCTACGTGGAAGGATTGCAGAAGAGGTTCCATTTACGTTCGGAGACAAAGTGACCCACTTTGTCTCCTGGGCAGGAATGGCAATGTTTGCCCAAAAAACCTCTTGGAAATGGGCTGCTTTAGGAGTAGGATTCCTCTGCTTTACCAAGCTTGTTGAACGGCCACGAAAAATTGGGGTATGCGATCGGCGACCAAGAAACGAGGCGTTTTTTAAAAAGCTGATCGAAGACTTTCCACCTCCAACATCCAGAGCGGCACTGCCAAGACAAATAGAGCAGATGTTTGCGAGATGTAAAGAGGAGCATAGTCGAACCCGTGTCTTTTCTGATCAACTCATTTACCAATTCTCTCGGTTTCTTTATCCGGGAATTGCAACTGAAATAGATAAGAATCTGAGTATAGTGGAGTCTCCAGAGATTTCTGCTCAGGTGCATCGCAATTTAGCTCTAACGAGTGCTCTCAATGGTCTGCCTGGAGAGGAAAGGTTGGTTTCTTGGACGGGCTCAGGACGGTGGGTGAAAGATGAGACATTGAGTTCTCTTGCGCTGATCAAAAAAGACGCTGAGACAGCCGGTAAAATTTTCAATGAAGAATTGCGAGCAGAGACTCTATTGGTGATCGGAACTCCAGGTGCTATCCGTGAAATTGGACAGCTGGGAGAAGAGGGAGAAAACCTTAGCCTAGCACTTCAAGCCATTGAGCGGAGTAGGGGTGACTGGGAAGGGGCTATAGCAACGGCAAAACGGATCCCCTCGCTAGTTTGTCGAGGAGCGGCTCTTTATAAGCTCGGTGAACGGGGTGAGGTGGCGAATATACTGAATCAGTTGAAGAATCAGTGTGAGGAAAGCAGATATCCTTCCTCGGGGTATTTCCAGCTCTTATTTTCTCACAACCCTGAGCAAGGTTGGAAAGAGCTGGGTCAATATCCAGACTGGGAGAGCCGGAGCATTATCCTCAATGCCCTTTGGGTTGGGGGGATTGTGAGAAATGAGGAGGAATTTCAAAGAGCGATTGATGCCCAAGTAGCTCAGGTCATGGAAGAAATAGAAAGAATAGATGCGGACGAAAATTCACCACACACTACACGTCATAACATCACCCTTTGCCATCTTGCTCAAGTACAAAGTTACTTGAATGTGGCTCATGGAAAGAGGTTGGCAGCTAGCATTCCTAACACTTGTTACCACAATTGTGCATTGCTTGGGATTTCCACTTTAGAATTGGGAAGAGGTGTGCCTGAGGCTATAGATACAGCAAAGCAAATTTTTAACTCCGATCGGTTTCAAAAAAAAGCGAAGTTAGAGATGAGGCGAGAGATGGCTCGAAATGAGCCTCTATCAAGCTTTGGTCTGCTTCATTCTGAACCAATAAGCAAAGCTGAGATGCTCGAACAATATCTTGATCTTCTTTTCGAGTATGGAAGAGAGAGTAGGGTGTTACCTCCCAAAATCGAGCGTTTCCCTCTTTGGGCGTACGAATACGACTCTGGAGCTGAACCCTTTCCTCAATTCCGCTCCTCCTGGGAACTATTCGATGGGGGCAAGCCTAACCTCGAGAGATTTGCCTTCCAGTGGCGGCCACTTACCATCGAAGATCATGCATTTCCAAGAGCCGTTTGGAGAATCCTCACCTATGTGGGAGGGAGAGAGCGGCTCGAGACAAAAGGCCACAGGAAAAGAGCGCGGCCAGCCTCTTGACATTTGAGGGGAATCCCTTGATACTAGAGGGGTGAAAGACAAAAAGTGGCCCCCAATCATTGCACCTTCCATCCTGGCTGGAGACTTCGGCAAGCTTGCCGATGAGGCTCGCCGCGTCGAAGACGCTGGAGCTGATGCTCTCCATCTCGACGTGATGGATGGGCACTTTGTTCCCAATATCTCCTTTGGTCCTAAGGTGGTTGCGGCGGTGAATAGGTCGACCGAGCTTTTCCTAGATGTTCACTTGATGATCTATAATCCGTACGACTATATCGAAAGATTTGTTGAGGCGGGGGCCGATCGGATCACGATCCACTTTGAAGCGACCGAAAATGTCGAAGAAACTCTAGAGTATATTAAAAAATGCAATGTTGAAGCAGGGCTTGCTTTTTGCCCTGAGACGAGCGGCTCAATGATCCCCAAGTTCATCGATAAAGTTGACCTTCTTTTACTCATGACAGTCAACCCAGGCTTTGGTGGTCAGGCATTCATGCCCGACATGCTTGAGAAAATCAAATTCACTCGTGACCTGATTGACAAACTTCAGATCCGAAAAGGTGGCAAAACTCCCGAAGGAGACCCTGAACTGGTTGCTCCTTACAATATCCAGGTTGATGGGGGGATCAATGAAGAAACGGCCAAGCAATGTGCTGAGGCCGGAGCCAATGTCTTTGTTGCGGGGACCTATCTCTTTGGCGCTCCCAATATGGAGGAACGGATCTCTACTCTAAGAGGGGTTCTTTGAGCGGGGAGAAAGAGCCACGAATCGTGGTGATCGGCGGGGGAACGGGCAACTTTGCTGTTTTGCGCGGTCTCAAAAAATATCCAGTACATTTAAGCGCGATTGTCTCAATGGCCGACGATGGGGGAAGCACCGGGATCCTGCGGGATGACCTGGGAGTTCTTCCACCTGGTGATGTACGCCAGTGTCTGGTGGCGCTCTCTAATTCTTCAAGTCTAATGCGTTCTTTGATGAACTACCGTTTTGAAAATGGGGGGCTCGGAGGACATAGCTTTGGCAATTTATTTTTGTCTGCCCTGGAGAAGGTGACCGGTAGCTTTGAAAAGGCGGTCGAGGAAATGGGACGGATTCTTGTGATCAACGGGAAGGTGATTCCCGTCACGACCCATGAGGTGCGGCTCAAGATGATCTTGAGCAACCGGAAAATCCTCGAGGGGGAGAAAGAGGTTTACCTCTCGCAAGAGATCGATCAGGGGTACCAGAGCATCTTTTTGGAGCCCTACTCGGAGGCAAATCCTCAGGCGATTGAGGAGATCGAGGCAGCTGATCTCATTGTGGTTGGGCCTGGGGGACTTCATACTTCGCTCATTCCAAATCTGCTTGTGAAAGGGATTTCAAATGCACTCCTCCGATCGAAAGGGAAAAAGATCTTTGTCGCCAACCTGATGAACCGGAAAGGGCAGACAACGGGCTACAAGGTGAGCCACTATCTCGAGGAGCTTCTGAGGTATATTGGGTCTGACATTTTTGATTACATTCTGGTCAATGATGAGCGGCCCCCTGAAGAGTTGATCGAAGTATATGCGCAGGAAGGGACTCTTGTGGAAAATGATATTGATGAATCAAGAGTCGTTACAGCTCCCTTGCTTGGCCCGATGAAGGACCCCCACGAGATGGATCTCATCAAGAGAAATCTGATCCGTCACGACTCAGAAAGACTTGCACAGGAGCTGATGAAAATTGTTCCTCATCTTTGATCTAGACGACACCCTCATTGAAACCACCAAATGCCTTGCTCCCTATGTGATGAGGCGAGCCTTTGAGGCTATGGGTGGTGGAACAGAACAACTTTTTGAAGAGCTAGTCAGGGTTAATCGAGGGTCTATCAGTTCAAAAGAAGCCATTCATCAGTTTTGTCAGAAAAATGGATATAGCAAGGAAATTTTAGAGGCAGGGATCGAATCCCTCTGGGACTCGCTAGATAGGGAAATACCCATTGAGAGAGTTGCAGGAGCGCTTAAGCTTCTCGATGAATTGCAAGGCGTTTGTCCTATAGCGCTTGTGACAATGGGACGAGAGGCATTCCAGTTTGAGAAGATGGAAAAAGCTGGTATTCAACAAGGGAAATTTAGTAAACTTATTGTGGGCGAAGGGCCCAGTAAAAAAATGGATTACCAGAGAGTCGCAGATGCATTTGGTCTCCCAGCAAGTGAGGGGATTATTTGTGGAGATCGAGTTCCAATCGATCTATCTCCTGGAAGAGAGCTCGGGATGACCACGGTCCATTTTCGCAATGGACGGGGGCTTGTCCACAACGAGCCCAGAGAAGATGTAGATCGCTCGATTGACTCCCTCGAGGAAATCCAACGACTAGTAGCACAAAGGATTGTATGAAAGCTAAAGCTCCCATGACCAGTAACCAGATTACCCCCGGTATTATGATCTCCGTCAGTGGGAAGATCTACCGTGTAGAGTCAGCCGTCAAGGTGGCCATGCCGAAGGGAACACCCTTCATCAAGACGAAGCTCAAAGACATCATGACCGATGAGGTGAGTGAGAAAAACTTTAAGGAAGGTCAAGCCGTCCAAGAAGTGACCCTTGATGAGCATGCTTTAGAGTTTCTCTATCTAGAAGGCAAAGACTATCTCTTCTTGGATATCGGCACACTGGAAAAGGTGCTGGTTCCCAAGAAGATCATTGGAGACAAAGTCAACTACATCAAAGAGGGGATCGAGGTCAAGGCGATGTTCTATGGAGATTCGATTTTCTCTGTCGAGCTTCCCCAGTTTCTTGAGCTCCAAGTTGTGAAGACGGAAACGACCGAAAAATCCTCTCACATGGCTAATGCAACAAAGCTAGCCTACATGGAAACGGGTGCCCAAATCGAGGTCCCTCTCTTTATCGAGAGTGGAGACATCCTCAAAGTGGACACCCTAGCCAACGAATACATTCAAAGGGTCTAACATATGGACATTAAGCAGATCAAAGACCTCATGGCCTACATGGAGAAGATGGGGGTTAAAAAGGTTCGAATCAAAGAAGAGAAAGGGTTTGAAGTAGAAATCGAACGGGATGGGATCCACCCACCACCACCACCAGCTAGGGCCGAAGTGGCTCATGCTCTTCCTCCAGCGCCAGCTATCCCTCAGATGGGAGCGCAAGAAGAACCCGTCAAAGGGGAGCATATCGTCTCTCCCATGGTGGGGACTTTCTATTCTGCCGCTTCGCCTGATGACCCTGCTTATGTGAAGGTGGGTGATGAGGTGGAAGAAGACACGGTTGTCTGTATCATCGAAGCGATGAAAGTGATGAATGAAGTGAAAGCTGGGAAGAAAGGGAAAATCGCTGAAGTGGTGGTGGCTAACGCTGACCCTGTCGAGTTTGGCACCAAACTCTTCCGAATCATTTAACGGGCGGTCTCATGAAAAAGATACTCATCGCCAATCGAGGCGAAATTGCTGTCAGAATCATCCGCGCTTGCCATGACATGGGGCTCCAAGCAGTCGCGGTCTACTCAGAAGCTGACGCGGAGGCGAAACACGTCCTCCATGCAGATGAGGCGATTTGCATCGGAGAGGCCCCAGCTCTTAAGTCCTATCTTAAAATTTCAAATATTCTCTCCGCTTGTGAAATCACTGGAGCCGATGCCGTCCATCCTGGCTTTGGTTTTTTGAGCGAGAATGCCAACTTTGCCTCAATCTGTGAAAGCTGTGGAATCGACTTCATTGGTCCCCACCATACCTCCATTGCCAACCTAGGGAATAAGGCAGAGGCGAAGGCTCTTGCGAAAAGTGTGAAATGCCCCGTCATCCCAGGTTCAGACGGAATCGTTGCGGATGTCCAGGAAGGGGTAAAGGTCGCCAAGCAAATCGGTTATCCGATTTTCATCAAGGCTTCCGCCGGAGGTGGAGGCAAGGGGATCCGAATCGCCTATGATCCCGATGAGTTTGTCCGTCAGTTTACCGCCGCCAAGACCGAGGCCGAAATGAGCTTTGGAAACCCCGATATCTATCTCGAGAAAATGATTGTCGATCCAAGACATATCGAGATCCAGGTGATCGGTGACAAGCACGGTAACTATGTCCATCTCGGAGAGAGGGATTGCACGATCCAGCGAAGACGTCAAAAGTTGATTGAAGAATCGCCAAGTCCGGTATTAACGCCAGCGCTTAGAAAGAAAATCTGTGACGCTGCTGTCAGCATTGTGAAGGCGGCCAAGTATTATTCCGTAGGGACAGTGGAGTTTCTCCTCGATGACAAAATGAACTTCTACTTCATGGAAGTGAATACTCGGATCCAAGTGGAGCATACGGTAACTGAAGAGCTCACCGGAACGGATCTCGTTTGTGATATGATTCGGATTGCTCAAGGTGATAAGCTCTCTTATAAGCAGAAAGATATTTTGTTCAAAGGCCACGTGATCCAGTGTCGGATCAATGCAGAAGACCCTGCCAATAATTTTTCTCCTTCACCGGGTACACTCGACTATTTTGTTCTCCCTGGAGGGCCTCACGTCCGCATGGACACGGCATGCTATTCAGGGTATAAAATCCCACCCAACTATGATTCGATGATCGCCAAGCTCATCGTCCATGGGAAAGACCGGGAGGAAGCGATCCGGATCGCCCAAAGAGCACTCGGAGAGTTTCACGTTGGGGGAATCCGCACAACCATTCCTTTTCATCAATACATGTTTGAGGATGAAAACTTCCTTAGCAACGACTATACGATCAGCTATATCGACCAGCTCGTCCAAGACGGGTGCACCTTTATTCCTGAAGGCTCGTGAAAACCCTAATCTCTGAAGACCAGATCCGCGAAAAAGTTCTTGAGTGTGCCATGTGGGTCAATCAAGAATATACAGACACTGAGGTGATTCTCGTCTTCATTTTGAAAGGATCAATCTGCTTTGTGGCAGATCTCATTCGCGAGCTCACTATCCCCTTCCAAATTGAGCCGATCTCTGCCGCTAGCTATGGAATGCGTGGGACAGTTCCCGGTCCAGTTGAAATCACTCAGCCAGTCTCCTTATCCCTTGAAGGGAAAGAGGTTCTTCTAGTCGATGACATCTTTGACACGGGCAGTACCCTTACTGAAGTTATCAAGTACCTTGAGAGGCTTAACCCTAAAAGGGTGCGCGCCCTCGTCTTACTAAGGAAAATACGTGGGGTGTTGCCCCCACTTGTTCCCGATTACGTTTGCTTTGACATCGAAGATCGTTTCGTTGTAGGCTATGGCCTAGACTACAAAGAACACAATCGCGGGCTCAAAGCGATCTATACTATAGAATGAAAGGAATCATCTTAGCAGGAGGTAGGGGAACCCGCCTCTATCCCATAACAAAAGCTGTCTGTAAACAGCTTTTGCCTATCTATGACAAGCCGATGATCTATTATCCGTTGTCGGTCCTGATGCTCTCGGGGATACGGGATATTCTGCTGATTTCTACACCCGAAGATCTTCCTCTCTTTGAGCATTTACTTGGTAATGGAGAGCAACTGGGAATTCATATCGAGTATCGAGTTCAAGAGGAGCCGAAGGGCATTGCTGATGCATTTCAGATTGCTGAAGATTTCATTGGCAATGAGTCGGTGGCCCTTATTCTTGGAGACAACATTTTCTATGGCCACAATCTCGCTTCTGTCTTGGCCCCAGGGAGCGAGCTCACTTCTGGAGGGCTCATCTTCGGATATGAAGTGAGCAATGCGAAGAGGTATGGGGTTATTGCCTTTGATGATGAGGGGGCGCCTAAGGACATCGTGGAAAAGCCTATGGATCCACCATCCAACTTTGCAGTCACGGGCCTCTACTTCTATGACTCTTCGGTTGTGGAGATCGCGAAGGGGTTAAAGCCCTCTGCGCGGGGAGAACTCGAGATCACCGATGTTAACCGGGTCTATCTCCAAGAGGGAAGGCTAAAGTGTCAACTCTTTGAGAGGGGATTTGCTTGGCTCGATACAGGGACTCCTCAGGCGATGCAACAGGCGGCCCACTATGTGCAGACCATCCAGGAGCGGCAAGGGACCCAGATTGGTTGTATTGAAGAAGTAGCCTACCGGATGGGATACATCGGAGAAGACCAGCTTGCCCGGCTCATCAAAGAGCATGAAAGCTCGGACTATGCTCAATATCTAGTTAAGCTTTTGCCTTTTTCTTTTGTGTAGACTTTCTTTGCTTTTTTCTTCGGTAGGGGCCAAAGGTCGATTGCCTGCCCGAAACCGCTTCGTGTAGGTTTTCGATCGCCATGAAAGCTTCTGGGTCTTCTCGTAGGACAATCTCTTTTAGGTCAGCAAGATCGAGCCTTTCGACTACGATGAAGAGGAGCTCGCGAGAGGCTCCTGAGAATCCCCCTTTTCCATGAATGATCGTGAGTCCAAGGCCGAGCTGGTTCATAATCACTTTCCCAAGCTCTTTCGGCTTGGAGGAGATGATGAGGACCGATTTAAGCTCATCGAGACCAACGATCACCAGATCGATCATCTTGAAGGCCACTACATAGGTCATGAGCGATTGAAGGGCGATGTGCCAATCCTGAAAGATCCATCCATAGACTCCAAAGATGATGAAGTTGGCTGCAAGAACGACTTGTCCGACCGTGAAGCCCATCTTCCGGTTGATGATGATCGCTAGAATTTCTGTTCCATCGAGACAGCCGCCATTTCGAATAATGAGTCCAGCGCCCACACCGAGGATCGCGCCACCAAAGACGATGATTTCAAGAGTATCTCCTGTGAAAGGAGTGCTGTAGTGAAGAAGAAGTCTCATGAAGAGTGCAAAGAGGAAAATTGCAACAAATAGATGAATCACAAAGCTTCGCCGGATAAATCGATAGGCGAGATAAATGAAGGGGAGGGTAAGGATCACCACAAAGTAGGAAAGGTAAGCCTCTCCAAGAACTCGTGCAAGGATCAAGGAGACACCAATGATTCCTCCATCAATCAGTTCATTGGGTAATAGGAAGACTCTGATCGAGAGGGCTGCTAGAAAAGCTCCTAAAGCTATCCAGAAAAAGTCTTTTACGTAGTGCCATAAACCGGCCGGTTTTGTGTGTGTTTGCATAGACGATCCCTGTGTTTGTTCTACGATACAAAACTCAGAGTGAAAAGTACAGGAAAATCCTCCTGTCCAATATTTTTGAAATCAGGTATACTCTTTTCGCAATGCTAAGTCGAGTCGAACAATCTTCATTTACAGCTCAGGTCTCTGAGCTTGAAATTTCCCCTTTTCAAGTTCCTCATGAAGGGGGAAAATCATCGATCCAATCGATGTCCAAGCCGAAAGGGGTTGTTCCCCTTCATGAACGGATCCTTTCCCACGTTTACTATCCTCTAGGAAGATTTCTGAACTGGCTCTGGGATAAGATCGCCTTTCGAGAGTCTGAGATGGAAATGGCGGAGAAACTTGTTGAGGATGGGCTTCTTGGCCTTTCCCTTTTGCTCTACGACCGCAAGGCGGGAGAAGAGAAAATGAAGAAGGTGATTGAAACCTCAGACTTTCTCTACGAAAAGATGACTTATAAATGGTTCCCTTATACCGATACGAATCGATTCATGCGACAGAAGCTTGCTGCATTTAAAATGGGTGCTCAAGCTCTACTTGGCAACGAAGAAGAGGTGGAAAAGACAAGAGCTTTGATGAAGGATTTAGGGTTTGTTTTTAAGGATTATCCTACTTTTGAATATCTCATTGAGGAGGCGCTGAAATTGACGACTCCATCGAGGGGAAATCAGGCCAAATGTTTCTCAATCAATCTATTCGTTCGAGCTTTCATTTGGGGGACGTGCTCCTGGAGCAAGAGCGAAGCACCGACGCTGATTTCCCCATCGGGCAAGTCTGAAGGTAGTACTCCTTCTCCAGCAACAGAAGTGGGGCATATTCCCTTGCCTTTCCTTTGGAGAGTTTTCTTGTCTGCTTTTAGTGTCCCTATTCTAGTTTTCAATTGGTTTCTCAGCAAAGTCTCTCTTGCTGGCAAAGAGATGGAAAAAGCGGTTGAGTTTTTGGAAAATGGCTTTTTAGGAATCTCTTTTCTTTCAGAGGATAGAAGCAAGGGACATGAGATCCTTGTTGAGACAGCTCATGGGCTTGCTAAGTTTGATGAACAGCTAAAGCAGAAGTGGTTCCCTTATTCGAAGGGAAATACATTCATTCGGCAAAAATTGCTGAAATTTCAAATGGGACTTGCCGCACTCACTGGAAATCGAGCGCAGGCCGAAAAGTGCCGAGAGACTTTGCTAGGTTTGGGGATCGATTTTCCAAACAATGGGTACGAGGAGTGGCTTGAAAACATTTTAAAAAATACCGCGCCTGGCAAGTGGAACGATGCGCAGTTTAAATTCTTAAATACGATTGTGCAGCTAGTTTTGAGGTGGTCTTAGGAGGAGAAAAAGTGGGGGACGTGTCGTCAGAAGAGATCTTTAAAACCCAAGTTGCCAGTGAATTTTCATTTAGGTGTTAGCGAGCTGCTTAAGATGCAAGACTTGCAAGGAAGGCCATGTGTTTAGATATGGGTGATGAGCAAAGCGAAATAGAAAAACAGCGCAGGTAGCACAAACGGAAATTTACTGGCGACTTGGATTGAAGATCGCGGGAGACGAGACTCGAACTCGCAACTTCCGCCGTGACAGGGCGGTGCTCTAACCAATTGAACTACTCCCGCAGAGCATAAATAAATGTGGTGGGCGCAAAAGGATTCGAACCTATGACCGCCTGTGTGTAAGACAGGAGCTCTACCACTGAGCTATACGCCCGAATTTCCGAAGACGCGGAGGCCTCCTAAAAACTCAAAGCACAAATGTACCTTGTTCAGAGATTTAGTTTCAAGAGGAAAAGTGATCTTCGAAATGACTTTTACGACTTTCGAGAAATTTATGATCAGTCAGCTCATCGACATGGATGGGGACAGCGGTGATATATCCTTGGCGGAGTAGGGAGACGTCACTTTCGTGGTGCTCATCATGTTCGTCCCATTCGTTCCCAAGCCAGAAGTAGGGATCTCCATCTGGATGAAGACGTCTGTCGGGATTTTCTACCCATAGTCCTCTTCCCTGACGAGCGAGCTTTACCCCTTTGAATTCTTCAAAGTGGGTGGGAAAGTTGACATTGAGGACTGTTCCGGCTCCAAGAGGGTGCTCGAGGACATGGTTGACTAAAGGGAGGACATATTTTTCGATTTTTTCATATTGGGGATCTGTCTCGAACTCGGTACTTGAAAAGCCAATTCCCGGGACTCCTCGGAGTGAGCCTTCGATCACGCCGCCAAGCGTGCCGCTGTAAAGGACATTTCTTCCAGAGTTGGATCCTCGGTTAATGCCGGAAAGGACCAGGTCGGGCTTTTCATTAAGGATGATCCGTCTTCCTAGGCGTACACAGTCGGCAGGAGTTCCGGTGACACTCCAAGCGGAGCCCCCTTCCCAGGGGTAGGGGTTGATCGTGATCGGTTTATGGATCGTGAGGCTTAAGCCTACGCCCGATTTTTGGATGGCTGGGGCCACAACAGTCGCGTCTGCGTGATCTTTGATCGCATGCCAAAGATGCCAAAGACCCTTCGATCGGATCCCATCATCATTGGTAATTAAAATCTTTGGTTTTCTTTTGCTCATAATCCTGAGCATACCACAGATTGTGCGGTTTTTCCTCGATTTTTTTTTGCAAAAAAGAAATACTAGTCTCCATGTCATCTTCAAAAAAGCCAGTACTCGGATTCTTCCAGCTCGTTATGATCAACGTGATCGCAGTGGATAGCATCCGAACCCTTCCCTTTTCTGCTATCTATGGATTTAGCCTAGTTTTTTTCTATCTCGTTGCGGCTCTAGTATTTTTTATTCCAACAGCCCTTGTCTCTGCCGAGCTTGGAACGGGGTGGCCTAACCGGGGAGGGATCTACATTTGGGTACGGGAGGCTTTTGGAAAGAAAGTAAGCTTTCTTGTGATCTGGCTTAGCTGGATATACAATATTTTTTGGTATCCGACAATTCTGGCGCTGATTGCTGGGGTATTTGCCTATTTCTTCAATCCGGCCTTAGCGCAAAACCCGATGTATATGGCCTGTTCGGTTCTGGTCATCTTCTGGGTTGCCACACTTATTAATTGCTTTGGGATGCGTGCGTCGAGTGCACTCAGCACAGTGGGAGCCATCCTTGGCACGATTTTTCCAATGTTCTTGATCGCTCTGATGGGAATCGTCTGGATTATTCAGGGGAATCCCATGGAAATCTCGTTTGGATGGAAGGAGTTCTTTCCGCAAGGGGTCGACATGGATAATGTTGCCTTCTTGACGAATGTATTTTTCGGCCTCCTTGGCCTGGAGATGGCTGCGACCCATGCAAGAGAGATGCGCAACCCTGTGCGGGATTACCCCAAGTCGGTCTTCACCTCGATTTGGATTGTTTTGGGAACGACCATTTTTGCCTCTCTTGCCATTGCGATCGTTGTTCCCAACAGAGAGCTAAGTCTTGCCGTTGGGATGATGCAGGCTTTTTCGGTATTCTTTAATGCATATGGCCTCCAGTGGGCGATCCCCGCCATTGCAGGGTGTATTGTCTTGGGAAGTCTCAGCGGTGTAGGTGCGTGGATTATTGGCCCGACCAAGGGGTTGCTCGTTGCGAGCGAAGATGGAAGCCTTCCTTCGATCTTCTCCAAGGTGAATAAGTATGATGCACCAATTGGGATACTCTTTACTCAGGCACTCATTGTTTCTGGTCTTGCCCTTATCTATGTGATCTTTCCCACAGTAAACAAGTCTTTTTGGATCCTCTCCGTGATCACAGCCCAGCTGGCCCTTCTAGTCTATGTGTTCCTCTTTGCCGCCGCCCTCAAACTCTTCCACCACAAACCCGATGTGAAGCGCCATTTCCGGATCCCTGGCAAAAAAGTGGGGATATGGACGGTTTGTCTCCTAGGTGGTGGATCTTCTCTGATTGTCATGGCACTCGGTTTCTTCCCTCCCGGGCAGATTTCGATTCGGAGCGTTCTCTCCTATGAGCTCATGCTCATTACTGGCATGGTCGCCACCTGCGCCATCCCATTCTGGATCTACAAGAAAACAACAAAGAAGAAGCGATAAAAAGGGGGGGCACTTCGTGTCCTTGAGCTGACTCTGGCTTTGGCAAATCCTCTCTCTCTCGCGAGTCCGTACGCAGTACTGTCCTCACTCAAACGAGCGAATTTTCCTGCTCCATAGCAGCCACTGACTGCAAGAGCATGAAGTCGGGATTCCACCCAACTTTCATGTCGGCTTGCAGAACCATAGAAGGAGCGTGGGCAACTTTGTGCCCACGTCGGGCGATCCTCGTCCTTGAGTTGACTATGTCTAATCAGGTAGAGCACATAGAGAAAAACGTTAGGGACTAAAAGTTGTTTTGGGAGGTCTCGATATATTGGAATTTGCCAGATTGGTAAGCATCCCACAGCAACCGGATGTCATTCGAACGGAGTAGATCTAAATGGCTCTTGATCGTTTCGATGTCCCAGTTCCACCACTTGATTTCAAGAAGTCTTTGGATCTCTTCATCTGAAAATCGCTTCTTGATCAGGCGAGCTGGGTTTCCTCCCCAAATTTCATAGGGGCCAATAGACTTGGTGACGACTGCCCTTGCTGCAATAACTGCTCCGTCTGCTATATGAACGCCAGGCATGATTATGCTTTCCGCCCCAACCCAAACATCATTTCCAAGAACTGTGTCTCCTTTCCAGCTATGTGCTTTTGGAGGTACTGTTTTGTATCCATCAAAATCATCGTCGAATGAATCAAGAGAATATGTTGCAACCCAATTGTAATTATGTCCCTGAGTTCCTCCTAGCATGAATTTTGCGCCTGTAGCAATCGAGCAAAACCTTCCGATAATTAAGCGGTCTAAAGTCGCTGGATCCCGATCATTGTCCAATTCATCCAAGTACATTACACAGTCATCGAAAGGGTGCTTGTGATAATAACCGGAGTAATAGGAGTAGTCCCCAGCAACGATGTGATTGCATTTGACGTGATCTTTAATGATCATCGACTCTCGATATGAACTGAAATAGGGGGATTTTAGATTCATAATGTCCTCCTAGGCTGTTCGGCTGATCTTGTCGGGCGTGCTGGTGTACTTGGAGACGAGCCAGATCGCGAGGAAGCTTACCACGAACGCAGGAGGTAGGGGAGGGATGTCCACGGCGAAGCGATGCTGGAAAAGGGGCCAGACCGCGGAGATGATTCCTCCAAGGAGGATTCCTGCCCAGGCGCCATATTTGTTCACATTGCGCATATAGAGACAGAGAAGAAGGAGGGGGCCAAAGGAGGAGCCCAGTCCTGACCAGGCATAGAATACTAATCCATAAATAGTGCTGATCTTCGCAATCGCGATGGCGAAGGCGATGAGGGAGACAACGATGACTCCAAAGCGAGAGGTTAATAGGAGTTCCTTCGGTGATGCTTTAGGACGAAAGACTCTCTTGTAGATGTCTTCTGTAAGACTGGAAGAGAGGACGAGGACCATTGAGCTCATCGCATTGATTGTCGCAGCAAAGACGGCGCAGAGGATAAATCCCGCAATGAATGGGGGGAAGGATTGCTTGACCATTTGAATAAATACTTCTGCATCCACTTTAAGGCCTGTACTCAAGAAGAAAGGGATTCCAATGAGCCCGATCATTGTTGCGGCCCCAATGGCAAAGGTCATCCAGGTCATTCCAATAATTTTGGCCTTCCAGATTTCTGAAACCTTTCGGATCCCCATGAACTTAGTAATGATATGGGGCTGTCCAAAGTAACCGAGCCCCCAGCCTACAGTAAGGAAGAAAATGTTTAGAAGTGTTTTAGCCGAGTAGTCGGGAATCAAGGCGCCAGTGAGGTTTTTAGCTGCAATGGCTTCTCCAATTCCAGTGAAGCCTCCTACCTTGGGGAAAACAAAAATGGAAACAAAAACGATCACAACTAGTAGGAATATTCCCTGGAAGAGATCGATCCATGCGAGAGTGAGGTAACCCCCAACAAAGACATAGGGGACGACAATCAAAATTCCAATGATGACGCTTAAAGAATAGGGAACACCAAAGAGGGTTTCGAGGACAAGTCCCATCCCTACGAGGGCTGCTGAGATGTAGATCGTATAAAAGGCGAAGAGCATGAGTGCTGTGAAAATCCGGATGGTACCGGAAATATCCCCAAGCCTGTTCTCGAAGAAGGAGGAGAAAGTTAAGCTGCTATATTCTTCTGTCGCTGTTCGAACTCTTGGAGCAATGATTTGCCAATTGAGGTACATAAAGACGAGAAGTCCAATTCCAGCCCAAGCTTGCTGCATTCCAACAGCAAAAATCAGAGCGGGATAACCCATGAAAAGCCAACTGCTCATGTCACTTGCATGGACGGCAAGCGCAGTTAGCCAGTATCCCATGGAGCGATTCCCCATGATGAAGTCGACGTCTGAGGTCTGTTTGGTGTAGGAGCGGACAGCTACAAAAATTAAGATGCCAAAATAGAGAAATACGGCTGCCGCCTGCGCTAAGATGTCATTCAGTTGAAGATCCATGGTGCTCTACTGCTTTGTTTGACCCGTAGGTGTGACTTGCTCTTGCTAAGTTTTCGCGCGCATTGGGGAAGATCTCTTCGAGCTCTTCAAGAAGCTCTTCAGTTTGCTTCCTCATTGAGTTCTGCCCCACTGGACATTGACATAAGATCCTGGCAAACCCATGATGCTGCGCAAACTCTTTAATACTACTTTCTTGGATGTAAATCAAGGGGCGAATGATCGTGACACCATAATCAAACATCGGGACCTTGGGAAGGTTTGCGGCAAACTCGGCTTTGTGGAGGAGGTTCATGAGGAGGGTTTGGATGCTGTCGTCTCGATGGTGACCAAAAGCGATTGTCGTGATCCCACGTTCTTTTGCTGCATCAAAGATGAGGGATCTCCGCTCTCTAGAGCAGCGGTAGCAGCTGAGGGTCTCTCGTTTTTGAGTCGAGGTTCTCTCGACAAATTCTACATCTAGGCCGTCGCAGATTTGGCGAAGAAAGTTTTGATTCACTCCCGATCCGCACGAAAATTCTCCGCCTACATGGATCGCGGTGATCGGAATTTTCTTAAATCCATGCCCGAGGATGGCATGGAGGAGGAAGAGGAGGGTAAGGCTGTCTTTGCCTCCGCTAAGGGCAATCGCCAGCCGGTCTGCTCCATCTAGAAGGTCAAACTCGTAGAGGGCTTTTCGACACTGGCTTTCGAGCTTTCTCCCCAGTTTTGTCCATGGAGGCTTAGCAATAGGTAGAAGGGTGTTCACCTCTGTGCTGGGCAAAAATTTACTCTTCTGACCGACTGCGGCTTCATCAAACCCGATCTCCTCTTCGGCCATAGCGCCTTGGCCATGCCCTTCATCGGTCGATCTAGATTTGATTTTGCCTCGCTCGCCCTTAGGAATAAATTTTTGTCCAGTACAGAGGTTGTTCACAAATAGTTTTTCTTGGTTTAATGAGAAAGTCATGTTAGCATAGAAGCAATTTTTATTCATGGAAATCGACGATGTCAGAAAAAGTAGGGCGTAATGATCCTTGCCCTTGCGGATCAGGAAAGAAATATAAAAAGTGTTGTGAACTGACCACCGGTTCCAAAAGAAAGCTTCAGGCTACCGTCATTTCTAGTGGAACGCCCCTGCAAGACAAAGCGGCAAAGATTTCAACGAATTTTTTCAGTAAGCCCGCTCAGGAAGTGCCTCCACTTCCTAAGATTGGAAAAAAGGAGGATGAACCAAAGCATCCCCCTGAAGCTGATCGCCCGATGTAGCCTTATTCAGGCTTCTTTACAGCGGTTAAGTTGTCCTTCGCATCGCTCGGCGCTTCCTGATCGATGAAGGTGAACTTGTCGCTCTCATAGGTAACGAGCCAGTTGCCTCCCTTGTCAGGATTCATCAAGATTTTCTCAGCAATCGGATCTTCCAACTGATGTTCAATCACGCGGCGAAGAGGTCGTGCTCCCATCGCTGGGTCAAACCCTTTCGCGCAAAGAGCATCTTTCGCCTTGTTATCCAAGGTGATATAGATGTTCTTTTTGGTTAGCCGCTCTTGCATTTTCGCAAGCTCTAGATCGATCACTTTGAGAAGCGAAGTCTTATCAAGCGGCCGGAAGACGACGATTCCATCGATCCGGTTCAAAAACTCGGGCTTGAACCCTTTTTTCATCGCTCCTTCGATCTTTTCGTGCATCGACTTGTAATCGAGCATCCCTTCTTGGACTCCAAAGCCTACTTCGGTCGATTTACGGATCAGATCAGCTCCAAGGTTGGAGGTCATGATGATGATCGCATTTCTGAAGTCGACTTTTCGCCCAAATGAATCGGTGAGTCGCCCTTCTTCTAGAATTTGAAGGAGGAGGTTCATGACGTCTGGGTGGGCCTTTTCTACTTCGTCAAAGAGGACGACGCAGTAAGGGCGTTGGCGCACTTGCTCGGTGAGCTGTCCACCTTCTTCATGACCTACGTATCCCGGAGGTGAGCCGGTCATCCGTGAGACGGCAAACTTCTCCATGTACTCGGACATGTCCACTTGGATGAGAGCGTCTTCTCCACCAAACATGTTTGTCGCAAGCTGCTTAGCGAGAAGCGTTTTTCCCACACCCGTTGGCCCTAAAAAGAGGAAGGCTCCAATGGGGCGGTTCGGATCTTTGATGTCGGCTTTGCTTCGGCGGATGGCGCGGCATACTGTATGGAGCGCTTCATCTTGGCCGATGATTTTTCCCTTGAGTTCTTCTTCCATGGAGAGGATCCGCCGGGTCTCATTGGCAGTGAGGCGAGAGACCGGAATCCCTGTCTGCTTCCCTACAATAAAGGCCACTTCGTCTTCATCAACGATCACTTTCTGCTGCTCTTTAGTGTTTTCCCATTCTTCAATGATCACTTGCAGCTGCTGGCGAGATTTTTTCTCAGTGTCGCGGAGTTTGGCCGCTTTTTCATACTCTTGTTGACCGATTGCCTCTTCTTTAGCAAGACGAGTCTCCTCAATCTGGTTTTCCAGTTTGGCGATGTCTTCGGGCTGGAGCATCGAATGGACACGAGCCTTTGCTCCTGCCTCGTCGATCAAATCGATCGCCTTATCAGGAAGGTAGCGCCCTACAAGGTAACGGTCAGACATGTTCACTGCTGCTTTGATCGCGTCATCGGTATAGATACATTTATGGTGCTCTTCATACTTGGGCTTAAGACCTGAGAGGATGGACACGGTATCAACGAGTGAGGGTGGAGCGACGAGAATCTTCTGGAATCGTCGCTCAAGAGCTGCATCTTTCTCGATGTGCTTGCGGTATTCGTCAAGGGTGGTCGCTCCAATGAGCTGGATTTCTCCTCTTGAAAGGGCGGGCTTGAGGATGTTGGAGGCATCGATGGCTCCTTCCGCAGCGCCGGCTCCTACAATTGTGTGGAGTTCATCGATGAAGAGAAGGATATTTCCATGCTTCTTCACCTCATCCATCACAGCTTTGATCCGCTCTTCAAACTGCCCGCGGTATTTTGTACCAGCAATCATGAGGGTCAAATCGAGGGAGATCAGTTTCTTTTTCGCGAGGTTGTCGGGGACTTCTCCTCGGATGATGGCCTGAGCAAGCCCTTCGACAATCGCTGTCTTTCCAACACCCGCTTCCCCAATGAGGACCGGGTTGTTTTTGCGGCGGCGGCATAGGATGAGAATGACACGCTCTACTTCTTCCTTACGGCCGATCACTGGATCGAGCTTTCCTTCTTTCGAGAGCTCGGTGAGGTCGTGGCCATAGGCTCTGAGGGCGGGAAGCTTGTCGCTTACCCCTCCTTTTTCTCCAGGTTTAGAACCAGGAGAGGTGGGGCCGGTTGATCCCATTGGAGGAAGTTGTAAGTTGAAGGTTTCGAGTTCCTTGAGCACTTCCTTGCGGATGTCTTTGAGGTTGACGTTGAGGTTTTCGAGGACTTGCGCTGCAACGCCGTCGGTTTGTCTGAGGAGGGCGAGAAGAAGGTGTTCTGTCCCCACATAGTTGTGGTTAAGAGCGGCCGCTTCTTCGTTGGCGAACTCGAAAACTTTCTTCACTTTTCCAGTAAGGGCAGGGTCTCCATAGACTTGGATCTCAGGCCCAAAGCCTACAAGTCGCTCCACCTCAGAGCGGAGGGTCTCATAATCGAGGTTCAGGTTGCGCAAAACATTGACCGCAATCCCTTGGCCGAGCTTAAGAAGTCCTAAAAGGACATGCTCTGTGCCTAAGTAGTTGTGGTTGAGGCGCTGTGCCTCTTTTTTGGCCAGTTTAATGACCTGTTTTGCCCGGTTGGTGAACTTGTCAAACATCATAATATTTTCCTCTGGGTCGCCTGCGCTATATTAGCCTCTAAAGACCATTTTTCGCAAATCAGAGATAGTTTATCAAGGAAAGATTTTACGCATTTTCAAAAAATTTTCCAAGTCGTTGACCGTGAAAAAACAATCCTCTATGATTACGGCCTATGGAAAGACTCACCGAAGATGAAAAGGCGCTTCAAGCCCAGGTGCCAATTGGCGCCATCTTTCGCCATTATAAGGGGAGAGAGTACAAAGTTCTCCATATTGGGCTTCACACGGAAGGGCTAGAATTGATGGTTGTCTACCAAGGTCTCTACGACTGCCCAGATTTTGGTTCCTATCCCGTTTGGATTCGTCCACTTACCCATTTCCTTGAATCTGTCGAAGTAGAGGGGACCGCCGCGCCCCGCTTCACTCTTACCCATGAGCCAAGCGCCATCCATGAATAGTTACGAGTGGAATATCCTGGATACTGGGGTCCACACAGCAGAAGAGAATATGCGACTCGATCGCGAGCTTCTCGAGACTCTTGACCCCTATGCACTTCCTATTCTTCATTTCTATGAATGGGAACGGGATAGCGCAACCTATGGACACTTCACCGACCCAAGCCAGTTTCTAGATTTGCACGAAGCGAAGAGGCGAGGGCTTGAGCTTGCAAAGCGTCCAACGGGTGGAGGGATCGTCTTTCATATTTGGGATTTTGCTTTTTCTGTTCTGATCCCTGCGGAGCATCCCCAGTTTTCTCCAAATACCTTGGATAACTACGGATTTGTCAACAATGCCGTCCTTTCAGCCGTCTCTGCCTTTTTAAGCGGCCGTCCTCCTCTCGAGATCATCAAAGAAGACTTGCCCGCAGCTGACCCTTCTTGTCAGCGATTTTGCATGGCTCAACCCACTAAATATGACGTGGTCTTGCACGGAAAAAAAATTGCAGGCGCAGCTCAGAGAAAAACGAAGAAAGGGTTCCTCCATCAGGGGACCATTGCCCTCAAAGTGCCTCCAAGAGAATATCTTGAAGCGGTCCTCCTTCCTCATTCAAAAGTATTGGAAGCGATCGAGGCGCGCACATTTCCTCTGATTCAGTCCGAAGAAGATATTGAAAAGGCCAGACAAGAACTGAAGAGCCTTTTGCAGAAACACATGACCCAAGAGTATAGCTATGTCACAAAAGAATAAAACCGCGATCACTCCCACCAGAGAGGAGAATTATCCCGAATGGTACCAGCAGGTGGTGAAGGCTTCTGATCTCGCCGAAAACTCTCCGGTCCGTGGTTGTATGGTGATCAAGCCTTGGGGGTATCGGCTTTGGGAAAATATCCGCGGGGAATTGGATGTAAAGTTCCGGGAGACAGGGCACGAGAATGCCTATTTCCCCTTATTTATCCCTGTGAGCTACTTGGAAAAAGAGGCGAAGCATGTGGAAGGATTTGCCAAAGAGTGTGCTGTGGTTACCCACCACCGTCTTGAGCTTGATAAAGATGGAAAAATGATCCCAGCAGGACCTCTTGAAGAGCCACTCGTAGTTCGCCCCACGTCAGAGACGATCATTGGGGAAAGCTTTGCGAAATGGGTCACCTCCTACCGGGATTTGCCCGTCAAAATCAACCAGTGGGCGAACGTGGTACGGTGGGAGATGCGGACTCGGATCTTCCTCAGAACTGCGGAATTTTTGTGGCAAGAAGGGCACACAGTTCATGAAACTGAGGTAGAGGCGATAGAAGAAACGATCCAGATGCTCACTATTTACGCGTGGCTTGCAAGAGATATCCTCGCGATCCCTGTGATTGAGGGAAAGAAGACAGAAGCAGAAAAATTCCCAGGGGCGGTCGAAACCTACACTTTTGAAATGATGATGCAAGATCGGAAGGCTCTCCAAGGTGGAACCTCCCACTTTCTTGGGCAAAACTTCTCTAAAGCAGCAGGCATCCAGTTCCGCTCAGCGGAAGGGGATGAGCAATATGGATGGACCACGTCTTGGGGCTCGACGACCCGTTTGATCGGGGCGCTCATCATGACCCATAGTGATGATGACGGGCTGGTCCTCCCGCCAAGGATCGCATCTTCTCACGTGGTTATTCTTCCCGTTGCTCATAAGGAAGAGACGAAAGGGGAAGTGCTTGCTTACTGCGACCAGTTGAAAGCAGAACTCTCCAAACTTAGGTATCATGAAAAGAAAATCGAAGTGATCGTTGACGATCGGGACTTGCGCGGTGGAGAGAAGACCTGGTCGTGGATCAAGAAAGGGATCCCCATTCGGCTAGAGATTGGCCCGCGCGATATCGCTGAAGACAAGGTCTTCATCGGTAAAAGGGACCTTCCCCATAAAGAGCGGAGCTCTCTTAGCCGGGAAGAGCTTTTGAAGACCCTTCCCCAAATCCTTGATGAAATGCAGAAAAACCTCTACGACCGAGCTCTTCGTCACAGAGAGGAGAACACAGTAAAAATCGATACAAAAGAAGAGTTCTATGCGTTTTTCACCCCTAAAAATAAAGAAAGGCCTGAGATCCACGGAGGATTTGCGCTGACCCATTGGTGTGGAGAGGCGAGTGTCGAGGAACAGATTCAGAAAGACCTAAGCGTGACGATTCGCTGCATCCCTCTGAATGGGGATGTTGAAGAGGGGACTTGTCCCTTCACTGGAAAACCTAGTCCTCAGAGAGTAGTTTTCGCAAAATCTTATTAGCGTTGGGAGGGTTCAAAATGAACCGTTTATTTCAGAGTCTTGTGCTTTTGTTGTTTTTTTTAGCCGCGTCTGGAGAAGCAAGCGAAGAATCAGCTTGGGCTCCAGATTGTCTCATCATTGGTGCTCAAAAGGGGGGGACAACAGCACTTCAACGCTATTTGCTCCATCATCCTCAAGTAAGCCCAACTCATGGTGAAATCCACTTTTTCGACATCCA
>Ga0180438_10003732_pt1 | contig 22679 bp, 23 predicted proteins | sample SS_ome_12_FD_132455 | JGI IMG/M metagenome (GOLD analysis project Ga0180438, IMG submission 132455) | Hypersaline lake sediment archaeal communities from the Salton Sea, California, USA - SS_3_D_2 metaG | ecosystem: Environmental > Aquatic > Non-marine Saline and Alkaline > Hypersaline >...
TAATGTTCGAAAATGTTCCCCAAAATGCCGGCAAAAAAGGTTTTCCTAGACGGGTGCGTGGCCATCGCTCTCTCCATAAACGGGGATCTTCAATGAAGCCGGCTGGCACCACATGAAAAAGAGACTCTACTTACGCCGGTATGATCCGGATCAAGCATGAGGAACATTGTTCCTCAGAGTTCGGGCAAATGCCCATCTCAGCCAACCATTTCTGGTCAGCACCCCTGGTTAATAAGCTGGAAGTCTAACAGAAAAAAGGAAAAATGCAAATGGATCAATTTTCCAGTAAAAATTCTTTGATCCCATCAAAATAGGCCTCAGCCACCTCTTTTACCCTAGAGGAGCACCGGATCCCATCAATCACAAAATCCTTCCGTGCGAGGTTGAGACACTCATCCACATTGTTTTGAACGAGACTCTCCCCATATATAACCGGCCCATGGATCTGCCTAGTGAGGGCAAGGTTGCGGGAGTAGACGCCCGGCTTCACCTTTTTACAGACCCGCTCGAGATAGCGGGCTCCATCCTCCGCAGAAATCATAGGCACATTGAGATGAGCAACTAACTGGCCTACCACTGCCTGGCTTAAGAGAAGAGAGCGGGGCAGATCTTCGGTCACCAGCATCCGGACCATCTCATATCGACTGGCAGGATCTCGTAGCTCGTTTTGACAAAAGCTCCCGCCGATGAAGGCGAGATTGAAGTTGTTAGAGACGACCGAGTGGTTCGAAGAAACGTCGTCTCTTCCAGCATGAGAATTGAAGTGGATTGCTACCGAGATTTCAGGAGAAAAGGCATTGATTTTAGCGGCTCTTGCCCTCAAATCCAAGGGATTATAGTACCTGCGGAAAAGCTTATTGAGGGCTACCTCCCCCGTCCAAAGCTCTGGAGTTTTCTTAAGCCAGTCAAAAAAGCCATCCTCATAGACCCCTTTCCCAATTTGGTCGCGAGTGATCATCACGATCGCCCCCTCCTTTTCAAGAAGAAGCTTGAGATAAACCGCCGTCAAGAAACTGAGCGATCCCTCATCAAACTGGATCGACTCCTCTCTCTCTAAAGACGGAGGGATATCGATGTACCTCTCTTCGAGACGGGCATATTCTCCCCCGAAGTGACCTGGGTCGATCGCAACTTTGGCTCCCACAAGGTCAGATCTTCTAGGAGGACTTTTTATGCTCCTCTTCTCTTTAGCAAGAGAGAGGCGAAATTCAACCTTCCTCTCTTTTTCTCCTTCCGGCAAGTCGTAAAGAGAGACCGCCTCATCAGAGATCTCGAGATAACTGAGCGCCTCACCCCCAATGAACCGAAGAAGCCTCTGCTCGAGCTCCCCTCTGGTCCACCGATCTTGGTACCCGTCAAAGTCGGAAAAGTCGCCAACCGCAAAGGAAAAAATTGGAACAAGAAGACAAAGAATGAGTATTTTTTTCATAATTTGAAACGATAACAAATGGGAGAATATTTCCAAACCATCAGGTTGATTTCCCCTCCCTTCTATGGTAGACTGAGGGGCGTTATGATCAAAATTCTCTTACCCCTCATTTTATTTATGGCAAACCTACAAGCAACCCAAACGCAAGTCGTTATTTTGCTCGGCCCTCCCGGAGCGGGAAAAGGGTCAGCAGCGACTCTCCTCAAAGACAAAATGGAGCTCGCCCATATTTCCACCGGCGATCTCCTCAGGCAAAACATCAAAAACGGAACCCAGCTCGGCGAAAAAGCCAAATCCTACATGGACGCTGGCGACCTCGTCCCCGATGAGCTCATCTTCTCGATGCTTTTTGAGCGAGTTGACGCCCCCGACTGCGAGAAAGGGTATCTCCTCGATGGATTCCCCCGTACGATCGAGCAAGCCGAAACCCTTCAGAAGCGCCTCGCTGGCCGGGCCCAGGTAAAAGCGGTCAGCCTCGAGGTTCCCGACTCAGCCCTCGTCGAGCGGATCACCAAGCGGCAAGTGTGCCGAGATTGCCAAACCCCCTATCACCTCACCTTCTCCCCTCCAAAAACCAAAGGGAAATGTGATCGATGCCCAGGAGAACTCTACCAACGAAGTGACGACACCGAGACAGTTGTCAAAAGCCGTCTAAAGATCTATCACGAAAAAACCGCACCGCTCATTGATTACTACCGAGAGCAAAAAGCGCTCCAAACAGTGGATGCGAGCCTGCCTCCAAACGAAGTCCTCTCGCAGATCACAGCTCTACTGACCCCTGTCGTGAAAGACAAGGTTGGTGCCGGCGATGTGCACTAGAGGCACCTTTTTAGAGAGCTCACATAGGTATTGATAGACCCCGCCGAAAAGCGGAGTGAAGTCGTGCCATAGAATGCACCCATTCTCTGAAAGATGAGGCAGAGCATTTTCCGTATCGCTTTTCACACACTCGTAACTATGTCCCCCGTCGATGAAGACAAAATCGAGCGACCTTTCTTTGGCAAACTGGGCAAAGTCAACTTGCGTTGAGTCACACAAATGCTGCTTCACCTTGTGCCCCACACGGCTCTCCCCAAACTTGCGCACCTGTTTTGCCTCGTCCTGGATGAACTGAAGATCGCTCTTCAGCACGGGCTCTTTGGTCCCCGTTTGTCCTGGAGGCAGGTCGAGCGTATCAATTTTTGCCCCCTCGGGAGCATTCAGCGCCATTTGGAGCGTCGTGTTTCCATCAAAAGTCCCCACCTCCAAAATCAGCTGGGGCTTCCTCTCGGCCACCAAAGTAGCAATCACAAGCAGCTCATAGGGAGAAACATTCCCATTCCTCGATAAAAAATCCTCCAGCACAATTTCCGGCTTCTCCCCAATCAAAGAATCTAAAGAAACCACCTTGAGCGGAGACTCCCGCATCACCTGCTCAAAGAAAAAGTCGCTTCGAAAAAACCGCTTACGAAACCCCTTCTTGCGAAAAAGCTGATAAAGGACCCTTCGTTTCCATTCTTTTGGGGCAAAAACTGTGTGCTCTGTTGTATTTTCCATGACCAAATAGTGTGCCAAAAAACCCTCTCAAAGGCAAGGAAGAGAAAAAATTTGCAAAATATTTCTTGATCACAGAATACCCAGATTTTAAACATCAAAATCACAAGGCACCCTTGATGAAAACACAATTACTTGCTTTATCCCTTTTATCTTCCGCCGGGCTTATTGCTGAGCACGAGTCCACTTACGAGCAAAACCAATATGCTCAAGACACTTGCAATCCCTGTTGTGCATGCCCCTGTGAGTGCAAACCCTGCTGCGTCCCCAAGCGGAAAAAGTGCATCGATTGTGAGTACTACCCACCTGCCTACTACGATCTTCAATGTGACTGGGGTGCTTTCGTTACCGTCGATTTCCTCTATTGGTACGCAGGGGAAGACAATCTTTCTTACAGAGCTACTGCTCAAAGGCTGGGATTTGAAGGTTTGGCAGCTGAAAATTCAAACCTTCAACCAAGAACCTCTTTTACTTCCTATCTTGATATAGATACAGAATGGGATCCAGGCTTTCGAATTGGCCTTGGGTGGAATAGTGATTGTGACGGATGGGACGCCTTCCTAAATTGGACCTACATGAAGAACACAAGCAAAGACTCTACGTCTACTGACTTGGTTTCCGTTGATATCAGCGGCCTTCCAGTAGAAGGAGCTCCCTATCTAATCAATCCATGGGTAAACTTCGAAGCAAGTTCTGATTTCAGAGGCCTCCCATACTATTTCAATAAGATTTCTGCAAAGTGGCAACTCTACTTTAACCAAATTGACCTCGAAATTGGACGAAAATACTGGCTAAGTCCCTGCTTTACCCTCCTGCCGTATGCGGGAGTACTAGAGAGTGTCGTCAAGAGAGCTTTCGGTCCAGGTAATCATGATTTTTCCCAAGAGGGCTTTTTGGAGGCCGAAGCAAACTCAACCCGAGTTTGTGGAGGTCGAAAAAATCTTTCTTGGGGAAAAGGGGATTTCCATTGGATCGGAATGTCTTTTGACGACACTCTCTAGTACACTGTCCATTTAATTATTGCAATAATACGTAGCGATTTGCGAAGCCTACGGTCGATCGATTCAACGCAGCTTTCACTCTCAAAATTTTACCAAGAATTAAGTGGACAGTGTACTATGAGCTTGGACCAAAACGAAGTTCAACACAACTTCCATAGCCCCTTTTATCTTCGACACTGCCAACACCTTTGCGAACGAACTTCAATCTGAAAATCGATTCACTAACCGATCATGGGGTGTGGGAGTATTGGGAGGGGTGCAGCCAAATTGGCACTTCTGCTCCAACTTCATCCTTTATTCTAACTTTGACATGGCGCTCATTTGGGGACAGTCTGAAGAGAAAAAACGAGAGAAAACTTCGTATTTCGACTCCACCCTTTCCAATAACTGGAAAAATGCCTTCTATCGGATGCAAGCGATCCTCGATCTTGGAATAGGGGTTCGCTGGGAAAAAAATTGGTGCTGTGATCGATATACAACCGCCCTCGATTTGGGATGGGAGCATCATATTTGGTTTAACCACAACGAAAGAACACAATACGAAAATTAAGTATTTTTTTGCGGTTCAGGACCTTACTCCGATAACGACGACCAGAAGTTACCAAAAAATTTCTAGCAACCTCGGGTTTGGTGGACTCGTTATCCGCCTTAGGTTTGACTTCTAACGCCACTTTAAGAATCTAAAAAAGGGCGAAGAGACCTTTCTGCGCCTTTTTTTCTGCCAATAGAAGTTGGGGAGTTGGAGCTCTAGACGGTCTCCAGCCCAATTGGCGTTTTTGCTCAAATTGTCTCCTCTACTCAATCTTTGACATCTCTCTTGTCTGGGGTGATTTTCAAGAAAAGAAAAAGGAGAATTATTCCACGACTGGTAATGCATCACCTTTTAACCTGACAAACAGCGCAACCGGAACTCACTACAGAATGCAATCTATTTTAGATCTCAGCATAGGCCCTGAGTAAGAGGGGAGCTGGTGCTGTGATAGATATAGAAGTGCATTTAGCCTTGGTTGGGAGCATCATGCTTGGCTAAACTACATCAGCAGAAGTAAAGCTTTCTTACCCGCATCATCAGTAGTGGAAGAAGGTCTGGCTACTACCTCAATTATCGGAACAGCATTTTCAGCTCAGCATATGGAAGACCTTGGCGACCTTGGAATGGGCGGCCTAGTCGTTCGGCTCCGCTTCGATTTCTAACCCGCTATAAAAAACGGGCGCCTGTGCACTCAGACGCCTGTTTTTCATAGATTCAAAAAATCTGCAAATTTCCTTGCAAACAAATTCTTTCCTTGAGACACTAAACTTTTTAGTGTTTTCAACCCAAGGTAGGACTATATGAAATCTGGTATCTTAGCTTTATCAATGCTCGCTACTGGCGGGCTCGTCGCTGACGGAGATTACTCTTCCAATCAGCCTAACAACTATGCGCAAGGTTCTTGCAACACATGCTGCAAATGCCCATCCGAATGCAAGCCTTGCTGCGTGCCGAAGCCAAAAAAGTGCATCGACTGCGAGTGCTACGTACCTGCGTATTACGACCTCCAGTGTGACTGGGGCGCTTTCTTAACCGTGGACTTCCTCTACTGGTATGCAAGAGAGACAAACCTCACCTACGCTGCTGTGGGAACAGCTCAGGAAGTCGCAAACCCTGAAGAAGTTTTCGGTCTTACTGCTCCAACAACCCGTACACACATAGGAAACACATCCTATAAAAATCTCAATACCGATTGGGAACCAGGAGTTCGTGTTGGACTCGGATGGAACTCGGACTGTGACGGGTGGGATGCCTTTTTGAACTGGACCTATATGCATAATACGCGTAAAGACTCCACTTCAGTTGCTGAATTCAACAGTCCTGATTATAGTACCGTTTTCTCAAATAACCTTTTACCAGCTATAGGGCAGTCAGTTTTACTTAACCAGTGGGTTGACAACGGCTTTAACAGCTTGCTCACTCTGGAACCCGGTGGAATAGGTACTCTCTTTTTCACGAGTGTTTCAGCAAAGTGGAAACTGTCCTTTAACCAAATTGATCTAGAGTTTGGCCGAAAGTACTGGCTCAGCCGCTGCTTCACTCTCCGCCCTTATGGAGGACTTCGAGGTGCTTGGATCAAAACCAAGTTCCAAACAATCTCAAGTCGCGATCCGGTGAATGAGGAAACATACGGATACAGCTTCAAGGACAGTTTCACCAACAAATCATGGGGTGTAGGTCTCCTAGGTGGATTGCAGCCTAACTGGCATTTCTGCTCAAACTTCATCCTCTACTCAAATTTTGACATGGCTCTTATTTGGGGAGAGTACCAAGCGAAGAAGAAAGAAAACTACGCCGGAACTGGAACTTCTGAGATGCTTTACTCGAACAGCTCAAGTAGCTCCTTCTATAGGATGCAAGCTGTTCTTGATCTAGCGATCGGCTTCCGCTGGGAAGAGAACTGGTGCTGTGATCGATACAAAACAGCGCTTGACCTAGGTTGGGAACACCATATTTGGTTTGATCATAACCACAGAATTAAATCAGATGAAGCAATTGTCACTAACAATTCTCAAATTACTGGGAACAGATCATTTGACGAAGCAACGGGAGACCTCGGTCTCGGCGGTCTAGTTATTCGACTACGGTTTGATTTCTAACCAAACGAAACCCTCTCGTTTCAAAAAGGCACCTTGTCTCAAGGTGCCTTTTTTGATTCTCAAAAAAATGTTTCCCTAAATCCGAAAAACGAGTATCACCGTAGGCAACTTAAGGAATTGTCTACCCATGGAGTTTGTGGATGAAAACAGGAATTTTTGCGCTAACACTTCTCACCTCGTCCGGCCTTTTTGCAGGAAGTAACAACTACACACAAGAAAGTTGTTCGACTTGCTGCGCATGCCCATGCACCTGCAAGCCTTGCTGCGTGCCGCAGCCGAAAAAATGCATCGACTGTGAATGCTACACGCCCGCTTACTACGACTTGCAGTGTGACTGGGGCGCATTTATAAGCGTTGACTTCCTCTACTGGTATGCCAACGAAAGCAACCTCCCTTATGCAGCTATCGGAACTGCCCAAGAAGCAAATATCGAGTTAGCCGGCCTAGACATTATCTCCTATGTCCCGATCACTTCTGCAGAATATCTAAACGCATCCTGGGATCCTGGCGTCCGCGTTGGACTTGGTTGGAACTCTTCGTGTGATGGCTGGGATTCCAACATAACGTGGACCTACCTAAAAAACTCACAAAAACAAACCACAAAAGTGGCGAATTTTTCTAACCCCGATTTCCTACTTCCAAACGAAGAGGCCAACTACCCATCAAATGGACAAAAGGTTGTGATTCCAGGTGTTCTAGGAACGAACTCTTTTGCCCCGCAAGACGGCTCAGCACCCTTGTCCTATTTTACAAGCGTTGAAGGTAAATGGAAAATCCAGTTTAACCAGATCGACTGGGAACTCGGTCGAAAATATTGGCTAAGCCAATGCTTTAGTTTAAGACCCTATACAGCCCTTCGAGGGGCGTGGACAAAGATCTCGTTCGACATCCTTGCCACTCGCCCAACATCCCCTGATGGAGAAGAGCTAAATCGCAATCAGAGTTTTCAGACAACTGCCCGAAATTGGGGAGTAGGCTTCCTCGGTGGAGTTCAGCCGAACTGGCACTTTTGCTCCAATTTTATCCTCTACGCAAATATGGATGTCGCCCTCCTTTGAGGAGAGCTTGAAACGAAGGCAAAAGATGTCTATCTTAGCACTAACCCTGTGGCCCAAGCTACTATCAACAGAAAGCTGAGCTACTTCATGATGCAGCCTGTTTTGGATACTGCAATTGGACTGCGCTGGGAAGAGACTTGGTGTTGTGATAGGTATCGAACAGCTCTTGACCTCGGCTGGGAACACCATATATGGTTTGACTATAGCCAAAGATACACCTCTAGTGGAAACACCTCTGAGGCAGTAGCTGCTGGGGTAGTTGTCTTTGGCGAGACCTCATTCTCCACGAGTTCTCGAAATGTCGCAATGGGAGGACTGGTCGTCCGCCTCCGATTCGACTTCTAGACCTCTCTTTAGGAACTTCTCTTCTATAAGGGCGCTCTATTTATAGAGCGCCCTTTTAATTTGATTTAATATATAAAATATTACTAATATTAAATAAAAAGAGAAATCAATGAAGAAGTCGATCTATCTACTCAGCTTAATTACCCCTTTTATTCTAACAGCAGCTGAAGAAGCTCCTGCTCAAGTGACTGAAGAATCCCCTTCTTGCCCCCCAGAAGAGACAACTTTCTGCGAGCCAATTTGTTATGGCTACCTTCGCCCCTATTACGACCTCGAATGCGATTGGGGCCTTGCTCTTAGCGTCGATTTTCTCTACTGGTATGCCAAAGAGTCTTGCCTCCCCTATGTGACAAAAATGAAGAGCATCTCAAACGGTGCTGGCTCGACGGTCTTAAGCCCCACCACCTATAAGTACATCGATGGTGAGTGGGATCCAGGAGTCAGGGTAGGGCTTGGGTGGAACACCTGCCACGATGGGTGGGATCTCTACCTCAACTGGACCTATATGCACAACTCTTCAAGCGAGTCCACTTCTGTCGCCGACTTTGGTCAGGCAAATACCTTCTATCTACCAAGCGTTGGCCAATCTGCCCTGGCGAACCCCTGGATCAATGCAAGCTTCTACTTCGACGACAGCTTGGATACCTCAGCACGCCTTTTCGATAAGGTATCTGCAAAGTGGTCCTTGAATTTCAACCAGATAGATCTCGAGCTTGGACGCAAATCTTGGGTATCCCCTTGCTTTACCCTCCGCCCCTACACCGCTCTCCGCGGCGCCTGGGTGCAAACCAAGTTCAAGACCGACTCTTTCCGCAATACCACCCATCCGACCGATCAGAGCACGGTCTCTATTCTGTTCAAAGATCATTTCAAGTCCAAGTACTGGGGGGTGGGTTTCCTCGTAGGGCTCCAGCCTAACTGGCACTTCTGCGAGTCGATCATCCTCTTTTCCAACTTCGATGGAGCCCTCATCTGGGGCGACTTCGATGGGGACAAAAAGGAGAAGTATCTCGATGAGCGCGCTAGTGGCACGAGATTCAGCACCTCGGGCAAATCGACCAGCAGCACAAGCTCGATGCAAGCGATCTTGGATCTTAGCCTTGGTCTTCGCTGGGAAAGGACCTGGTGCTGCAACCGCTACCGAACTGCCCTCGATCTGGGGTGGGAAAACCATTATTGGTTTGATTTCGACACTCATTATCAGACATTTGGACACTTTTCCAATACTGATGGGAGCGTTCAGGGGTTCACCTCTTTTAATGAGGTGCAAAGCGATCTGATGATGGGTGGCCTTATGGTCCGCTTCAAGATCGACTTTTAGTCCTTCTAATTAAAGTATTTTTTATCTATCAGAAAGGAAATGATGATCACCACTGGGTAACTGGGTGAAACGATCCCTCTATCTCTTTTCTTTTCTCCTTGCTGGGTCGCTCTATGCGAACGACTACGATTGCTGCTGCTATGATCCATGTGATTGCTGCGAGGTAGACTGCTGCGAAGAATATGAGCCGAATTTAGTAGAGTATCGCTGCTATACTCCCCCATTTTACGACAACTCTTGCGTATGTGGAAGAGCTCTCCAGGGAGATGTTCTATACTGGTATGCCAAGGAGATGCATCTCCCTTATGCTCTGATGATTGAAGTAGAGCCCTCTAACCAAAATGACCCCCCAACCCTTGCTTTTGCTCCCGAAGAGTACTCCTATATGGGAACCAAATGGCAGCCGGGTTTCCGTTTCGGGACGGGGTGGACCTCTGAGCGGGATGGATGGGACGGTCTCGCAACCTGGACCTATTTTCGGAGCAAAAAATCGAGTGATGAAGAAGTCCCCCAATTTGGGACACTCCCAATGGAGCCAGGCGAACAGGCACTCATGAATCCATGGATCAACCCAGTGGCAAGTTCGATGTTCACCGGCCAAGCGACGATCTTATTTAATGAGATCGATGCACACTGGAAGCTCTATTTTAACCAGGTGGATCTTGAAATTGCCCGAAAGTACTGGATTAGCAAGGGGTGCACCCTTCGCCCTTATGGTGGCGTGAGGGTAGCTTGGACCAAGTCTGAGTTTGAAACCTTCTCTTATCTCAACTTTGGCGATCCGATTTTTGAAACCGACGCGCTCATCAGCTTTCAAGACAAGTTCACCACCCATACTCTAGGGGGAGGGCTCATCGGAGGCTTCGAGCCAAGCTGGCTCTTCGGCGGATGTTGTGGTTTTTTTGGAAATGTTGAGTTTGCTCTTCTCTGGCAACGGGATAAGACACGAAAAAAAGAGGATTATACCTCGGATAATCAAGAAGAGGTCCCCTTCGTCTCATACACGAATAAAACAAGTGATATCCGCTATGTGATGCAAAGCGTACTCGATCTAGCCGCCGGTGTTCGGTGGGATTTTACTTGGTGTTGTGGCAGGATCCACACAACGATTGATATAGGCTGGGAGCAACATATCTGGTTTGATTACAACCAGCTCCATACAGTGGCTGACACCTGGACCCTCCAAGGTCAAGGGCAATCGGGATTCAGAACTTATGACCAAATGGTCTCAAACTTAGTCTTAGGAGGTGGATTTGCCAGACTACGACTCAGTTTCTAAGATGGCCATTGCCTCATGCCTACTCGTCAGCGCAGCCCTCCTTGCGGACTGCGATGACTGCTATGTCGATCCCCCTTGCTGTGACATGGGAAGCTGTGAGATCCCGATGGGGAACCAGTGTCTCGAGTATGAATGCTACATGCCCGCCTTCTATGATCTTTCTTGTGGGTCAGGTCGATTTCTCCGGCTTGAATACCTCCGCTGGTATGGACGGGACATTAACCAGGCCTATGCACTAACGGCCACAGCGACCCCTTCCTCCCCAGATACAGATCCCTTGCTTGTGGAACCTGAAAAGTACCACTACATCAAGCCAAAATGGGAAAATGGCGCCCGGATCACTATGGGAAGACACTCGAGCTGTGACGGGTGGGATAGCAACATCTCCTGGACCTACTACCAAAATAAGACAACCTCCTCAGTCTCCGTGCCCCCATTTGCTCTTCCCAACCCTGAAATCCCAGCAAGTGCCCAGCCTTTTCTACCAGGCCCCTTCGAGAAGGTACTCATCAACCCGTGGATCAACCAAAGTTTCACCCCAGCAGACGGGCTCTCTTCTTTCTACTTTACCAGTATATCAGCCAAATCGAAATTTCGGATCCATCAACTCGACCTCGAATTGGGTAGGAAATATTGGCTCAGCCGCTGTTTTCTCCTCCGTCCGTTTGTAGGAGGACGAGCGGTCGACATCCATACCAACTTCGAGACAAGCTCCTTCAATGTTTCAGGTCCCCTGGAAGACAGGTTCACCAACAAGACAAAAGCTGCAGGGCTTATAGGAGGACTCGAGCCGAGCTTCTACCTAACAAGCAATTTTGTCCTCTTTGGAAAAATCAACCTCGCCCTCGTCTGGGGACAGTTTAAAATGCAAAAGCGTGAGAACTACTTCTTCCAGCCAGACCCTCTAGCTCCTCCTCAAATCGACTACAAACACAAAATGAAAAGCAGCTTTTATGGGATGGAAGCTGGCATGGGAGCACAAAGTGGTCTTCGATGGGAAGTGTGCTGGTGCCAGGACCAGTTTCGAACCGCCCTTGATATTGGTTGGGAACACCAGATCTGGTTTGACCAGAGCATACGCCATCTCACCTTTGAAAATAGCACCAACCCCGGGCTTGTAAGCTTCAACTTTTTCGACCAGACAACTAGCAACTTAGCAATGGGAGGGCTTTTCGTTCGTGCGCAACTCGATTTTTAAATACCCCATAGCCCTATCTCTCTTTCTTCCACTGTCTCTTGTAGCAGACTGCTGCTGCGATGACTGGGAAGAAGAGCTCCCTTGCGACTTTGAGTGTTTTACCGCCCCCTACTTAAGCTCGAAAACCACATGGGTCATCGGAGGCGATTACCTCTATTGGTACTCAAAAGAAAAAAACCTCGCCTATGCAATGGAAGCGACCGTCAAAAACATTGGAGACGAAGACATTCCTCAAATTGCCTACGGCCCCACCTCTTATCACGATCTCGATGAGTCATGGAACTCGGGATATCGGATCATGGGAGCATTTACTCCAGGTTGTGATGGATGGGATTTCACGGCTATCTGGACCTCCTACAACAACAAAAACTCTGAGCTAACTTCGGTCACTCCAAGCCTTGAAAGTATCCCCAGCGCTCCAGGTGATCAGCTCCTCTTTAACCCTTGGATAAGTGGAAGTGTGATCAGCAATGAGGGAGCTACTCAGACCTTTGATGCAATCAAGGCGCAGTGGAAACTCCGCTTTAGCCAAATTGATGGAGAGCTCGGCCGCAAATATTGGCTTTCAAGAGGCTTTTCTCTTCGCCCCTACATGGGAGTTCGAGCCGTATGGATCAAGGGCGATCTAGACCTCACTTCGACGAAAACGACCCAGTTTTCCCCAACGATATTCCAAGACAATTTCTCAAGCCGAGCGAAGGGAGTCGGGCTTTTGGCTGGCTTGCAACCCAACTGGCATTTCACTCCCAATTTTTCCCTTTTTGCCAATATGGAAGGGTCCCTTTTGTGGGGAAAAACCCGCACGAAGAAAACGCAGGATTATTTTTCTAATGATGTTAATTTCCTTACCTTGGACATCGAGACCACGTCAGAAGCTGAGTTTTTTCAAATGCTAGCCTCACTTGATCTCAATATTGGCTTCCGATGGGAGACTTGTTTCTGCGAGGATAGATTCCGCTGGTCGATCGACATCGGCTGGGAAAACCACTATTGGTTTGACACCTTTTATCGAAATAAAGCGCGCGGGAGCTTTTTTACCGCTCCTTCCTCAGTCAATCCACCCACAGTGAAAGGATTCACCAGCTATGACCAAGTCGCGAGCGACCTAATCCTCGCAGGGGGATTCGCTCGGATCCGCTTCGACTTCTAAGGAGGTTAAAGTTCTAAGAAATTATCATCATCCCAATAGCTATCTCCATAGCTATAGAGAAGTTGATCGCCTTTCTTGATGCCATGGCGGCAGGCGGTGAAGGTGATCCGAGGGCCCCACTTAGAGTAGTGTTCCCAGGCGATCACATTGGTGTTTGGGTCCCCTTCAGGACTATGGTTCATGAACCGTCCCCAGTTGCCCGTTTTTTTTGCATCGATCGAGTACTTCTCAAAATCGGAGAACGTGAACGTACTGTCATTCGATCCAGGGACATTTTTATCAAGAGTAAGAAGCCCCGCATAGTGGTTCAAGATGCTATAGGGAGGGATCCTTTCTTTAGCAAACACCCCATAACCCACCTTTTTTCCGATATAGCGGATATCCACCCGCTTGCAATAGGGAAGGTCATCTTCGAGCTTCTCAATTTTTTTGAGCAGCGCATCGAACCGCTTCCGCCTTGCAACCGAACCGCAAGGCTCTGTCTCGCTACCAAACTTCTTCCAGTCCCTCGCATAGCTCGCCTTATGTTTCGGATCGACAATGATATCTGGAGTATAGCGAATCGGGGTAGAGATCCCAAAACGCTCTTTAAAAGTAGGGTCTTCTTTCATAGCTTTTATATAGGATAAGCACGGGGGTTTTGCAATAAAAAAAAGGTTCCACTATATTGGGTCTCTATGAAACACCTAGCCTTTTTTTTACTTTCCATTTTCACAATGACCCTTTCCGCCGATTGCGAGTTTGAGCGGACGGTCGAATCAATCTCCTATAACGCGCAAACCGGAAACACGGTTGGCCAAATCAAACTCTCCGACGGCTCCACTTGGAAGTGGACACCGGACGCCTATAGCGAGAATCTTCTTAGGAAGTGGACTGAAGGGGATCAGATCATCATCCGGATGGGCAACCATCCAGGGTTCATCCTTCAGAACCTCCAAAGACCCCACTACATGCCGGTCGTCTCTCTTAACTTTGATTCCTACCTCATCTTTCCCTGTATCGAGTCACTTGGAGATATGGGCAAATCGATCGCACTCAGCGACGGCTCTGAGTGGGAGCTCGTCTATGATTTTGACCTTCGCTCCCTAACTCAGTGGGCCATTGGTGACCGGGTGATCCCGATGAAAGGGTTCCAGGAAACTTTTGAACTGATCAATCTCGATATTCCATTTGAGAACCACCGATTTGTTGAGAGGAATATCCAGGTGGCCCAGTCGAAGTGTCCCCTCCCCGCACCTCCTGCCCTAGACGAAGAGGTCGAGCAGCTCCCTATCGAATTAGAGGTTGTCCAAAATCCCTAAAAATCCCCTGCAGCATTTTTGTAAGTAGCTCTTGAGTCCAAAATCCCACTTTTGGTAAACTGAGTCATCTCATGCTGGTGTAGCTCAATTGGTAGAGCACCCGACTTGTAATCGGACGGTTGAGGGTTCAATTCCTTTCGCCAGCATTTCTTTTTTCCTCTCGGGGGTGTCGCATAGTGGCAATTGCAAGGGACTGTAAATCCCTCGACTTCGGTCTGCGTTGGTTCGAGTCCAACCGCCCCCATCCTCCTATACAAACCACCCAAAAATAATCGCCCCAAACTCTCCCACCAAAAACACCCATGGGCGGTTTATGGGGGGATCAATCACAACAACTCACAAAAAAACAGCCTCCTCCCCTGAAGCCATTTATGATTTCCCCGCTTAGCCGTTGTTAAAAATGCTCCCCAAAATCTCTACTTTTTTAAAATAGTTTTTTTGTGGTATAATATAATTTAAATAAATTTTTTTTAAATTACGCATGATACAAAATTTTTTATTAGGCTCCCTCTCCTATTCTGTAGTGGACCGTGGTATAGCTAATATGCTTTGCGTAGAAACGCTTGCCCACGGCACCGATCCTGTTGCTTATGTAAATATTCGTCTGCAAGGATCGGATGCCCAATATGATGTGACTACCTGTGGAAGAAACACCCCTCCCGAGAAGAAACGCTTCTACGTATTAAAAGAAAATTATGTGTGGTGGCATGGCATATGACCTCGCTACTTCGCATATACCACAGCTTCAGACAGATGTTTTCGATTCTTAGAAGGTGTTCCAAAATCAATGCAGAGTTTAGCCTCTATAGTGACAGGAGCCGCCTCTTGCTTGTTTACTCCAACCCTTAATTTTCGGTTTTGCAAACACGAATTAAGCAAAAATCGCTTTCAAAATGATGCAGGTTTTCTTGGTATGCCTAAAGATAAAACTCCCGCCTATTGTACAGCTTACAAGATTGAACCCTGGCGCATTAGTCTTATAGGGTCGGTTTTTGCCGGGGTCAATTTTGAATTGCTTGATCGTGTAAAAAAAGATCCTCTACTGGTTGCAGAAGGAATTACGCAATTAGCCGGAGCTGCTCTTGTTATGTCGTATGTAGGGACTGAGGCGTACACGGCGGCATATTTAGCAGGATTTGCTCTCGGTTAGAATTTTGCATCATCATAAAAATTCAAAAAAATGCATAGGTAACAAATTCTAGCTTTTGCATTCATCCAAATTCTATGGTACTTTTACTAGGATGCCGATTCAACTCGACCAAGAAATTGAAATTTTTATCTACCGCCTAGCCAAATTTGGAGACAGGAGCTGATGATCCAACATATTGTTATCCTACAGTTTAAAAAACTTCTCTAGACTACTTAGCACTTTTAGAAGAGACTCGCCCTCTCTTAAGAGAAATCCCAGGTATCATCAGTTATAAGTTCTATCCAAACTTAAGCAAATATGTTCCAGAAGATGTGATCAGCATAGGGATAGAGATTTTGTTTGAAGATGAAAAAGCTCTGGAGATTTTCATGTCCCATCCAAAACACTACAAGGCAAATGAGATCTTTGAAAAACACTTGGCTGATCCCCCTTTCATGGTGTTAACTCACCAAATGTAGTGGTGAATCAAGAAAAAACCCACGCTTCTTTTGAGGTTCAAATTTTCTGGTCTTTTCTGATCACAAACGCTCTACCTTTTGCACTCCTCCTAATTCTGTGATACCATAGTCCCATGCCCATTCAACTCGATCAAGGAATTGAAATTCCCATCCACCGTCTAGGAATCAATGGGGAAGGGGTGGGCGATTTTGAGGGGTTTACCCTCTTTGTCGATGGAGCCCTGCCTAGCGAGACGATCCTCGGGAGAGTCACTGAAGTGCGCAAGAATTTTGGCCGGGCTAGAATCTCAAAAATCCTAAAGCCCTCCCCTCACCGAGTCGATCCTATCTGCCCTCTTTTTGGCCACTGCGGCGGCTGTCAGATCATGCATCTTCACTATGAAAAGCAGCTCGAAGCCAAGAGACAGAGAGTTGTCGATGCCTTGGAAAGAATAGGAAAGCTCAGCACTCCCGTCCTCCCCTGCCGCGCATCGCCAAAACCCCTTGCCTATCGCAATAAGATCCAGCTTCCAGTGAAAGAAGGAAAAATTGGGCTCTATGCCAAAGGATCTCACGAGGTCATTGATGTAGAAAAATGCTATATCCACTCCTCGCTCGGGGAAAAAATCTATAGCTGGATCCGAGCCTTCCCCGAGGCTCACAAGGCCAAACATATCCTCATTCGGACAGGAGTCAACACGAGCGAAGTGCTCGTCGTCCTAGTCACTGAAGAACCCTTCGTGCCTGACCAAATCCCCCCAGAAGTGAAGGGAATCGTTCAATGCATCAACAGGTCACAAGGAAACCGGATCCTTGGAGAGGAGTTCCGTACCCTGTGGGGAAGGGACTGGATCGAGGAGACCTTGCAAGGTCTTAACTTTAGGATTTCTGCCGCTTCATTTTTTCAAGTGAACCCCTTCCAAGCGGAAAACCTATATAGCCATGTGGTCCAGATGGCTGAGCTCTCAGGCGAGGAGATCGTCCTCGATAGCTACTGCGGTGTGGGGACCCTTGCGCTCATTCTATCCAAGCATGCAGGGAAGGTCATTGGCGTTGAATCAGTTCCAGAGGCGATACACGATGCAAAGGCGAATGCCCAGCGGAATCAAATAGAGAACTCGGAGTTTTTCTGTGATCGCGCCGAAAGATACATCCCTACCCTTAAGGAAGTAGATGTCGCTGTTGTGAACCCCCCAAGAAAAGGATGCGAGCCGATCTTCCTCGATACACTCGCAAGTCTTGCCCCCAAAACAATCATCTATGTTTCTTGTGATCCAGCGACCATGGCACGCGATGTCAGCTTTCTATCCGAAAAGGGGTACCGGATCACTGAGGTTCAACCCTTCGATATGTTCCCCCAAACGTCGCATGTTGAATGCATCGTGCAGATGAAGAGTGTCTAGTAGTCCGTAATAACCAGGGATTACAGTGAAAAATTCAGACTCGCAAATACTTCATTTGCCATAAGCCTCCCCTTCCAAGGCTGAGCCTTCCCAGGTGTTGAATTTTCATTACTATCAATTAGGTAATTATTTGATCTGAATTTTCCACCATAAAACCAGCGATATCCAACATCAAAGCTAAAACGGTCATTGAAATTCGCAGTAATTCCTCCCATTGCTTGGCCAGCCAGTCCTACTCTTCTATTTGAAACCATAATAGATCGAACAGGCTCTGAAACGTTCCCTGATGGAGCAGGGAGAACCGAATGGAAATCACTGAGTGTATTGTAGGCAACACCCACTCCAGCACCAATGAACGGAGCAAGTTTATAACAATCACAAACTGTCCAACACCAAAAATCGGCATTCTTATTCAAAAAGAGGTTAAATGTAAACGCAGTATTACTCAACTTAAAATATCTTGTCTTATCTCCAAGAAACCCAACCGTTTCTACTGAGGTAGACTGTTGGAACCGTTTATATCGAAAGCTTGGGTGATAATCTAACTCAAAGGAAGCGCTTAGCAAGCAGGGAAAATGGTAACCGAGTCCTAGGAAATAAAATTCAGAGCCATTGAGATCGTCCTTATAGCCTTGAGGTGAAGGATCCCAATTCGGTCCTGTCGTTATACTTGTTTTAAATGACCATGAATATCCCCCGCCAATCGAGAGAAAGGGAGTACCGCAGCAGCAATCTTCGGAATAAGAAGATTCACAATAGGTAGTGGCCTCATCTCCATGTAGGCTAACAGAAGCAAGAGCCGCAAGCATAAAAAGTCTAGATTTCATAAATATCCCCTTTTGAAAAATTAAACAAATTTTAATTACAAAGGAATCATCAATATTTAGCAACCAAAATTTTTTGAAACCCTTGATTGATACCAAGATCTCTTTAGAGAAGGCCTTTCAAGATGAGAATTTTATAGCCTCCTCCCTCTCATCTAGTATATGCTGCTGCCGTTGCGAAAGTGTTCCAAACTTCACCTAGAAAAGGCCATGCAAACGATCACCATCTCCCACTATCAGCCAGAATGGGAAGCACTCTACATCAAAGAAGCTGAATCCCTTGCTGCTGTCTTTGACGACTTCTCTATCATCTTCCATCATATCGGAAGCACCGCGATCCCAGACTGCGCTGCCAAATCCAAAATCGACATCCTTGGAGTGACCCACGATATTCTTGAAGTTGACGCATTCAATCTAGATAAGCTGGGGTACCAAGCTCTAGGAGAATATGGAATGAAGCAGCGCCGTTTTTTCCAGAAACGAGGCGATACAGAAGTCAACCTCCACATCTTCGAAGACTCTGATCCTGAAGTAGCAAGACACTTGCGATTTTGCGACTACCTCAGAAACCACCCAGAAAAAATTGAAGCCTATTCACAGCTTAAAAAGGAGCTTGCCTCAAGATTCTCTTCAGATATCGACCAGTATACTTTGGGAAAAGCGGAGTTTGTGAAAAAAATCGATCGAAAAGCGGCACTCAAAGATGAGGGGGCTTTTTGGGATAGAGAGATCCATCCTAGAAAATCGATCTGGTCCCCTGAGGAAATTCTCAGAGCGATGGAAACAAACATGCATCTCCACATGACCTATTTCTCAAAGTATATCCCTTCGATGGATCTTCTCTTTGAGCCCGATGTCAGCGTGATCCATTCCCCCATCCCCGATGATACTTTCAACTATGTGATTGGTGCCCACTTTGAGAAAGAAAACCTCTCTGCCCGCGTCTCCCATATCTTAGAACTCTATGATGAGGGAAAGCACCCCTTTTCCTGGTGGGTGGGAGATAGCGACACTCCAAATGCTCTAAAAAAAGAACTCGCAGCACAGGGACTCTCTCCAAAAGAAGAGGATGTAGGGATGAGCCTTAACCTCGATCAAGCCTCTCTCGCAAGAAGACTTCCCGAGCTGACGATCAAGCGAGCTCTTGGTAAGGTAGAGCTGCAGCATTTTGCCACTATCTTTGCCTCGATCGGAGGATACCCTCGCTACTACGAAGAGCTGCTAAGCCAGATTCCTCCTGTCCTCTATTCGGATGGCGCCCCTCTTGAGATGTATGTTGGGTATCTTGAAGGTGTCCCGGTTGTCACAGGAATCCTCGTCCTACATGCCAACGTCGGAGGGATTTACTTTGTCATGACCCACCCTGATTTCCGCAAGCGAGGACTAGGCACAGAGATGATGATCTCTATGCTCCTTAGGGCAAAAGATCGCGGCTATCACTTAGCCACTCTCCAAGCATCTGCTAGCGGCAAGAGCCTCTATGAGAAGTTGGGTTTCCAGGCAAACAGCAAGTTTGTGGAATATACTATTTAGGGCGTGTCGTCAAATTCATTCCATCGAAAGTAAGAGCATCCTTTTTCCCTATAAGAAGCTCTTCAAGCTCCACAAACTCGCTTGAGTTTGCTCCGCTCTCCAGAACCTTCCTCTAGGAAAAAATCTCTACTCTTTTCGATGAAAGCAATTTGACGACACGCCCTAGTATCCAAACCAACCGATTGGGTTCTCGCGCACTTCGTTTTGCCAAAGAGCAAGTGCTTTCTCGGGAAGATGCATGTAAACGGAGCCTAAGTCTCGTGTTGGTTTTGTGTGAGATCTCACAAACCTGGCATAGATCTGATTCTTCTCTGTGGCTCCTTCCCCATAGGCACGGAATCCCATCTTGTAGTGGTAGGGGTGAGTACCTCGGACAGCGTCAATGAATATTCGGCCATTGCATTCTTGGGCGAACTTTTGATGAATAGCCTTATTCAAAATAACACCGATCTTTCTATATCGAGAGTCATTCTGCACCTGGTCCAAGAGTACTTTGCTTACCCTATCCGTGCTATTTCCATACCCTTGTAAATGCTCAGGTTTGCCCCCGATCCAGAAATCTTCTAGGAAGTTATTGGAAGGTAAAAAGGCCGTTGTATAAGCAAATCCAAGCCGGTCCCGTCCAAGTGGGTCATTATCTCCGAGCCGAAGGGCTGCAAAGTTGTACTTGGCCCCATCTTGTCGACAGGTAATATAGATGGGAGTAAGTCTTCCTCTGGCATCTGGTGCAAATGTAAGGCCCATCACGTTGGGATTTTTTTTGAGATCGCGAATTTCCTTTGCATGCTTAGCAAGCCCAGCAATATCTGCTTCACTTGGCCGAGGCGGGGTGTAGATCGCTTGGACTTCGTTGGGGCTGGGAATTTGTTCTTTGCTCTGCATTCGTGAAAGGAAAAGCGCTCCAAGAGCGAAAGCTGAAAGGAGATGAACTTTACTCTCTTCTAGTGGGAGATATTCATTGAACGAGGGGACAACGTCAAGCACCTTATTCAAAAGAATCGTCCCTTCTACGGCTAGAACCGAAAGCAAGCACCCGTTTAGAATAGAGGTCGCCCAAGAAGGGGTAGGCTGCTCCATTTGCCTTGCAGCAGCTTGAGGTTGCATCATTTTGTGTTCGACCCTTTGGATTTCCATTTCAACTTTCCTTTGTATAAATTTTCATCTATTATTGTAACATAGAACCAGGAAAAAGACATGTCTAAAATTATCTATTTAAATGGACCATCTAGCTCAGGAAAAACCACTCTGGCTAAGGCTCTTCAGAACTGTTTTGAAGAGCCATTTCTCCACATAGGGATCGACAAAATAATCGGATTTATGCCCGAGAAGCTCAATAATTGGACCGGAGAATATGTCCCTGAGGGCTTTTCTTGGGAGCCAGCTAAAGACCCGACTGGCCACCCGATCTACCAGATCCATGCAGGCCCTTTCGCTAAACGGGTTTCGAAGAGCCTAAAGGATATCGCTGCTTTGCTAGCCTCGCAAAAGTACAACCTGATCATTGACGATGTTTCTTTTGGCGCCGTTGAGGTAGATGAGTGGAAGGAAGTGCTGAAAAACTTTAACGTCCTCTATGGTGGGGGTGACCAGCCCACTAGAAGTCCTTGAAGAACGGGAACTTGCTCGAGGAGACCGGTTCCTTGGAGGGGCTCGTGGGCAATACTACAAAGTTCACGAAAATGTCGCCTATGACCTTGAAGTGGACACCCATACCCATTCTATCGAAGAAATTCTAAAAGAAATAGCTTCTCAGCTATTTAGACCTTGATCATTTCTCCCAAAATTCTCATACTTTATCCAAATTGGAGAACTTCTCATGAAAAAAATACTATTTGCGCTCGCCCTTTTTGCCCACTTGATTTCCCAGCCTGCCTTCGCTGATCCTCCATACAGATACTCCCAAGAAAACTCGCTTGTTGAGCTAGCTGAAAGAGCCATTCCAACAGTCGTTTTTGTTGCTATTGAACAGAACTGGTTCGACCACCTCTACGCACAAAACGAAGATAGCTACTACCAAACCTTCCCCTACCTTTATGAGATTTTTCGCCCCATTTATGAGAGCTTTTGGCCTCCAAGCTATGGTCATGGGTCAGGCTTTTTTATTGACTCCGATGGGCATATTGTCACCAATCATCATGTCGTAGGCAGTGCAAGCAAAGTCTATGTCTCTGTAATTGGAGGAAAGAAAAGAGTCTATGAGGCGAGTGTCGTTGGGAAAGACTTCCGAACAGACCTTGCTGTGATCAAACTCAATATGGAAAAAGAGGAGTCCTTCCCCTATGTGGAATTTGGCGACTCGAGCAGAGTCCAAGTGGGTGAGCAAGTTGTCGCCATTGGGAATCCGGTCACTTTCCGGCTCGAGCACACCCTCACCCAAGGAGTAGTGAGTGGACTCAATCGAAACCGATTCTCTCCCTTGGAGATTGAAGGGTATATCCAAACTGATTGTGCGATCCATGGAGGAAACTCTGGAGGTCCTCTTTTCAACCTATATGGAGAAGTCATCGGAGTAAATAGCTGTGGAATCGCCGGAGCAAGTGGTCTAAACTTTGCTATACCGAGCAATACCACGGCGCGCATCGCCCATCAACTGATCGAAAATGGTGAGGTATCTAACGGCTTTCTAGGCATTCGGGTTGAGCCCAATACAGAGAAAGTTTTCAACTACTTCCTCTTTGATTCACCAGGAGTCAAAATCGCGGGGGTTATCCGAAACTCTCCTGCAAGCCATGCAGGTCTAAAGAAGGGAGATCTGATCCACGCTGTGGATGCCCTTCCGATTCAGTCGGAAGAAAATATCCGGAACTATTTCTACCCACTAAAGCCAGAAACCGTCGTCAACTTGACCATTGAGCGAGATGGAGAACTCCGCGAGATCACTGTCACACTCACTGAAGACGATTATGCAATCACTAAGTATTTCTGGAGATACATTCAGGGCTACGGGCTAGTGCTTTAGACCCCTGAGAGATTTATTACTGCCAAAAAGCAATGACAACTCCTCTTACTCCAGCATTACTGGTCGCCTCCTGCTGCTTTGGCAGAGTATCAGCCGAGCAGCACAGCCTTGCCGATGGAAGGCTCGA
>Ga0180438_10003733_pt1 | contig 22679 bp, 23 predicted proteins | sample SS_ome_12_FD_132455 | JGI IMG/M metagenome (GOLD analysis project Ga0180438, IMG submission 132455) | Hypersaline lake sediment archaeal communities from the Salton Sea, California, USA - SS_3_D_2 metaG | ecosystem: Environmental > Aquatic > Non-marine Saline and Alkaline > Hypersaline >...
ACTGGCTCAGCATAGACTCCGCTTGTATCAGGACCTTGAGCCGATGCACCGTGTGAATCGAATGTTGCGTAACCAATCTCGTATGGAAACTTATCTCCCTCTGGCCAGAAGAAGAGGTCCAACCACTTGATATGGTGGGCTGTTGTATTAGGGTGTGCAATTTCCTTACCAACTGAAACCACCACAGTTGCTTTTCCATCTTCCACCTTCTTAATCTCAATCACAGGTACATGTTTCTCACTCTTCCAATCTGCAGTCTGTATCCATTTTTTTGACATTCTTCCCGACCTCAATATTCTCAGTGTCACAGTCTATTCATCAGACTGCGCACACTTTAGTTTTATCACGCATTTGTTAAAAAAGTGCGGATGTGCCCATTGTGGACCATTAAATTAACAAACTGTACATGTAAGCTCAAAGTTATATGCTTCCTGTTTTGCCGGACCCATGTCGGTGATGTGGAAGGTGATTGAAGAATGGAGATGGAGTACTTTCGTCCTGCTGGGAAGAACACTGCGATTAATATAGCTCTGCTTGGAATATTGACAGCCCTCGCCACAGTGGCGACCATTGCAATTGCAATTCCCTACCCAGTCACCAGTGGATACTTCAATCTCGGTGACACTGTTGTGATGCTTGGTGGCCTTTTACTGGGACCTATTGGTGGCTTCATTGTTGGGGGAGTGGGTTCCGCCATTGCTGATATGATTGTAGCCCCAATCTATGCTCCCATCACACTCATCGTGAAAGGACTGGAAGGCATGGCTGTTGGGTACTTCAGCTCAAAAACAAGAGAGTATGTCCGACTGAGCAGATGGGATATCACAGGTGTTGTTGTAGGATCCATCATCATGCTCTTGGGTTACTTGATTGGTGAAATATTACTCTGGGGATTTGGCGCAGCTTTTGCCGAGTTGATTGCTGTAAATCTTGCACAGGTGACTGCAGGGGCTATCGTCACTCTACTCATCGGTCCAAGAATTCGCTCATACCTGCGTGGAATTAACTATATGGAGCCTGAAACCTCCTCAGAATCAATTAATGAATAGAAATACAGACCTATACTGCTTGAAGTCGGAATCGTTTTTTAGGATGTAACACCATCGGAACATGTGGTCATCAAGGACCATAGCTATAACTTAAAGAAAAGGGACGCCCGGATATGATTGATCGACAAAAGTTGAAGATAGATGCTACTCGTCTGAAAGAAATCAATGATTTTCTACTTCGTGATGATAATCCCCTAGTTAATGATCTTCTCAAAGTGATTGAGAAACATGGTGGTGTACATGAGATAAACAAGAAAGCAGGGGAGGCAAGAAAACTAGAAACACTCCTTTCAAAATTAGAAACAAAAGATACTGAATATGTGAAAGCCCTCACTTGGTTGCAAGAACAACGTGATGATGACGCATTCATCTCCATACCTGAATATCGGCGCAAAATCATCGGGAACAAAGATGACAGCACAAAATTTGATCAAAGCTTTGCAGTCACCCTAGAGATAAGTGCATGTCAATATTTTCCATGGCTTATTGAGGAAGCCAAGCAAGCAATCAAGAACCAAGAACTCATGCCTGGTCGATTCATCCGTGTTCGAAATATGGCTGAACAGACTGCAGACCATCAGGTTCTCGCCTTTGCTGCAGGTATGCAGATTGTCGGAGCCTCCTATGTAGAAACTCTTGATACAAAGGGGACGTTTCCAGGAGCGGATGGTGCCCCAGTCAACGTGCATCTAGGTGGTCCGGATACAATCACAGGATACTTTGGTGGTGTAGGAATGCCAAACCGATTCCCTATCAGGTGGGCAGATGAATATCTGAACTACTACACAAATTATGGTATTAAACAAGTCCTTAACATCAATCCAGGAAGTGTATTGGTTGGATACATGATGCACAAACTTGGGATTGACATGGAGTTCAAGATCTCGGTCTACATGGGAAATGATAATCCATACGCTTGTCTTTGGACTCTCCTGACCGCGAAGCTGTTCAGCCGAGATGATGGGACGAGTCCACTGATAGGCTTTAACCTCTCAAACAGTGTAGACAATGAAACAATCGAACTAGCAGCTTACATTCGTGAAAACTTTGGTTTTGAGGATGTAGTCAGAATTGAACACCATATTACTGAAACATACAAACATATCGTTAGACAGCCATATGACAGACTGCCCGAACTCCTTGAGATTGCGGATCATGTGAAGAACATAAGTGCCAAGCATGAGGGTGCAGTTCCTGAGATCGATGCAACAAGAGATTATCCAAGTGACATACTCGATTATTTCAGAACAAAAGAGGACATCATTAAACAGGGCCACATGCCACTGAACCTGCGAAACTACTTGGACAAACACCATGCACTAAATAGAACTGCGGAGGAACTGACCAAGCGTGGTCTAACGTTCATAGCCGCCCAAAAATTGCATAAGATGTGAAACTAGAAGGTGGGAGAGCCTACCTTAGGCTCTCTCACATGTCTGGCTGGAATACCTCATCATACATGTTCTGTAGCCGCGTCTTGTGAGCTTCTTCCTCTTTTGCCAAGGTTTCAAAGACAGTTCTGTGTGCCGCATTTCCTGTCAGCTCAGATAATGCCTTGTAGAAGCTGTTTGCAGCAGCTTCCCTCTTAATCGCCACTATCAACACATCCTGAGGTGATGATGAGGGTCGAAGTGGGATGTCTACCAAGTACTGGTCCAAGTCCAGTTTCTCCACCTCTGCAACAGTGCTACAGGTGAAGGTATCACACACACCTCCCTTGAGAGCTGCTTCGAGTTTCTGTTTGTGAATGACCTCTTGACTTGCAAGGTCTTTGAGTAACTTGGCAGATGCTTTCAGTTCCGAATCCTTAGATGCTTTCATGTAGAAATCATGCGCTTCTTCCTCCCTCTTTATAGCAAGGGAGACCAATTTCTCAAAAGTCTGTTGTACGGTTACCAATGATGTTCCCCAAATTTTGCATTATGAAAGCTCGTATTAAGCTTGATGATAGACCTCGTAGCTCCTTGTCCAGCTATAACAAAGTACTTTCTCCAAAATAGCCTACTTCTTCCTACCTAATCCATCCTGAGGTGATATCTCCCTCATTCCAGATGGTAGATACTTGTGCAGTGCCTTGGGTATCTCCACGCTCCCATCTTCTCTCTGATAGTTCTCGATTATTGCCACCATAGTCCTCGGATTTGCCATCATTGTACTGTTTAGTGTATGGAGAAATGCCTTCTCAGTACCACCTTTCTTCAGACGGTACTTCATGTTGAGTCTCGTTGCTTGATAGGCAGTACAGTTACTGCATGAACCCCCCTCTCTATACTTCTGCTGTCCTGGAAACCAGAACTCGAGGTCGTATTTCTTTGCTGCAACAATGCCAATTTCTCCTGTGCATGCATTGACTATTCGATATGGGAGCTTCAAAGCTTGAACGAAATCTTCCTCGTTCTTTATGAGTTCCTCATGAATGCCCCACGAGTCTTCAGGCAAACTGAACACAAACTGCTCCACCTTGTTGAACTGATGCACCCTGAAGATGCCCTTGGTGTCTTTTCCATGTGAACCAGCTTCTTTTCTGAAACATGCACTCACGCCAGCGAGTTTGAGGGGAAGGTCTGTTGGTTCGAAAATCTCTCCCATGTACATTCCCGCCATCGGGTGTTCAGAGGTCGCAATAAGGTAGAGGTCTTCTCCTTCTATCTTGTACATGACATTTTCAAAATCTGCGAGATCAGTAACCCCTTCATAGGGTTCCCTTCTCATCATGAATGGGGGATATACTGGACTGTACCCCCGTTTGATGAGCATCTCGAGTGCCATCTGTTGCATAGCAATATCTAACAGAACTAGCTCATTCTTCAGATAGTAGAACCTTGAACCTGCAAGTCTTGCCGCCCTAGGGATATCTCCAATATCTAATGTTTCAAGCAAGTCAACATGACTCTGTACTTCGAATGAGAATTCAGGTTTCCCACCCCACTCCTTCACAACTTCATTGTCTTCCTCATCCACTCCATACGGTACACTCTCGTGGAGAATATTGGGTATACTCATCTGGATACGCTTTATCTCTAGTTCGTTCTCAGCTGTTTCAGTTTCGACAGCGAGGATTCTTGCATTTACAGCATTCACTCTCTTGACAAGCTTTGAGTCATCCTGTCCTGCTTTCTTCAGTTCACCAATCTCTCTTGATAGCTTGTTCCTCTGAGTTCTGAGGTCCTGGATATCTCTTTTCAGTGCCCTCGTGCGCTCGTCAAGATTGAGTAGATGGTCAAACTCCTTGAGTTTCTCAGTGTCTCTTCGGAGCTTGAGATTATCTCGGATCAGGTCGATGTTGTCTCGAATGAATCGAATATCTAACATTGGATGAATCACCTGTCAAGGCTATGCAGTGTGAATGAATTCATAGGACAGATAAGTCGTTTCCTACAGAAGATGAATGCTATTGCATCAATCAAGCTTAGCAGATGGGCATAACATATTCAGGGTACAGGCATTACACTTTGGATTCCGTGACTTGCAGGTTTGTCTACCATGAGCACCGATCAATCTCGCATAGTCGTTCCATATATTGCGTGGAAGTAGCTGCATAAGGTCCTTCTCTATTTTTTGGGGATTTTGGTCATGGTCGCTCAATCCGAGACGAAGAGTCACACGCATGACATGGGTATCCACAACAACCCCCTCACTCAGTCCGAATACGACTGATAGAATCACATTTGCAGTCTTTCTACTTACACCCGGAAATGATGTGAGCTCTTCCATAGTGCGAGGAACATTTCCTTTGAACCTGTCAACCAGTAATCGAGAAGTACCAATGATGTAGCCCGCTTTTTTATTATAGGCGCCAAGTGGTCGAATGACCTTACCAATCTCATCAGGATCTGCTTCTGCCATCTTGTCGGGAGTTGGGTACTTTTTAAAGAGCACAGGTGTTACCTTGTTCACACCAGCATCCGTCGCACGTGCTGAGAGAATGGTCGCTATCAGCATCTGAAACGGGCTCTGATAGTTCAGATAGGTGGCAGGTGCATCAGGGTAGGTTTTGTTAAGAATATTGACTATCCTTACTGACTTCTCGCTTAGACTCATCATTTTCGTCGTCCTATTTGCCTTTGTCAAATACGTCGTCTTTCACTAGACCCCTGGCTGCAATCCATCCAAGTATTATGATGTTTATCATAAGCACAATAACAAACAGATACCCTTGGTACAAGAATTCGAATACAAAACCTCCTATCGATGGTCCAATTGATGCAAGCAGGTAGACAATAAACCAGAATACACTGAGTATCTTTGAGGTGTCTTTCCTTGGGAGGTTCTTCTGAATTATTATGAGTATTAACACAGTCCAAACAGCGTCATTTGCTGATTTGAGTACTATAGCAAGAAACGGTGTTGAGAAAATAACACTAAGACCAGTGAATACAGATTCAGCATGAGTGAGTAGGAAGTTTGGAGCCCAGAAGGGGAAGATAGGTGCAATCAAAAGGAGTAATGAGCTGATGGGCATGATGCCATAGACCACTAGTGCGGTTTTCTTTTCGCCTTTCCTGTCAGACATCCTCCCAGTTGCCAGCATCATAGGTACTGAAATTAAAATAGTGGCAATGCTCATTAGAGCCAGTCCAGTTATCTCGATGCCCACTTGCTGATAGATGTAGATGTAAGCACCAAATCTGAATAGCGAATCACTCAGTGAGTCGAGTACGACAATGGCAATCATGCCGGGAACCGCTTTGAAAAGCAGCTCTGTAGCTCTCTTGTTTTCCTGAATGAAGTCACGGAAGAGTGATACGCCCTTTCGTTTGTTCTCTGGAACACTTCCTTCAAGAAACAAAGATCTCACGATAGTACAGATGACCAAGAACAGACCCCCAGTCAAGAACATCAGTTGAAGACTAGTTTTAAATCCCAAAGATGGTATCAGAATAACAAAGACACCGAGAGTGATTATTCCTAAAAATCCACCAGCGCTAAAAAGCGATATTCCCAGTCCAGCATGCCTTTTGGGAATGTTGTCCATGATGAATGCAGTCGATCCTCCCTTGAAAATATCCATTGCTGAGAAGAACAAAAACGCGATGAAAATCCATGTGAACTCATCAGAAATTCCCATGATTATATTGTAAATCGCCATCATGAACATGGCTATGACTGAGAGATATTTCCTGTTAGAAACATCACCAACATAGCCTCCCACAAAACGTGATATTGCAGAGAGAGCACTTGAGAAGGAGAGCACTCCTCCAATTAATAAAATATCCCAGCTCAACTCTTCAAGAAGATAGAGATTGAGAAATAGTCCCATATAGCTAAATGCAGTGAATACCCAAGATGTTGCTAGATAAACAGAATAATTCCGCCAAGAGAAGATTGTCCTAAGGGAAATCATCAAGCTTGGCTTGTCCTCTCTAACCTCAACCAGTCTTTCTTCGATATCATCGAGTTTCTCTCTGATTTGGCTGAGTCTTTCTTTCTCAGAGAGAAGGTCCCATTCAAGCCTAGAGGGTTCATCAGCCAATTCACAGTCGCTCCTTTCTTCAGAATGTTGGATGATTTTCACTACTCACTAGTCTCCAAACTGGTTGAAATGTGTAGTGCCGTTCCAACTAAGATTCATCCAGGTCTGCTTTCGGATTGAATTCTTAACGGCATTAGAACAAGTAGAAGTACTTACTGAGGCTATATAGAGGCCTCACTTTTCATACATGCTGTACTGATTGTACTACGCCGGGGTAGCCTTGACGACCCCGGTAATACGCCGGGTCCATTGCATTCACCGTGGCTACTACTCGAACACTAGCACCTTAATGTCGCCGTCCGCTGTTGGGATGGCCATGATTTTCTGTGTGCCGATGTCCGCTGTAACCACGAGAGTTTCTGGTGGAGCATTTGCAAAGATCAGATTTCTTACTGCTAGCTCGAGGTTCACGGCAACGAGTCTGACAGTTTCTGAATCAGTGAATGGGTCCACCTCACGTCCGTTATCGGGCGTGGTGATATCTCCGAATACTGGTTCGATTCTTTGTGTTCGTATCATTTTTCATTTTTCCTCCATTACGGGTTTACCGTCTTTTTTCATTCTTACCAAGGTTCAGGTAAAGGCTTGCCAACTTCTGGATGCATTCTTTTTTCTCTCTCCTCGTTTTTTGTTAGTTCTCTTTTCTATCTCAAAGGTCGGCCTTGGATTCTTCCCCAGACCATGTTCTTTTGGGGGATGGTTCCGGGGTCCAATTCTCCTTCGTTGTAGATTCTCTCTTTGACTCTCACACTGCAGAGAATGACAAGAATCCATACCAACCGTGCCAGCAACGATTCATTTCAACTGACGTGCCTGCCTGCGATACCTATGTCTAGTCATCAAACCTGATGTTGACTAGAATGGACTAGGATCTTCGCATGGCGGCTGCACAACAGTAGAAATGCCGCGCACAACACCGATTGATAGCAACTCCAATGCTGCACGATTCTTAGTCATGCTCTCGTATAGAGTCCTCATCCGGTCAGTGCTAATCGTCTTCACCTCCTTCGTCGCTGGTAGTTGATATGGTGGATTCACTTGATACTCTATAGCAAGTGTTTGCTATGGGCTTTCGTTTCATAGCTGGTCACCTACCTTAGACTAACTAGGAAGATAGATACGACTGACAAAGTCAGTGTTACCTAACTTCTGAGCTCAGTCTGCAGTGTGAATCCAAGAGAATGATTAGGAAACTGATATAATAAGGGAGTGTTGCGCAGAGAACCACTTCTAGTAAGGCTCTTAGCACTATTTCTGGGCATTATTGAGAATATCATCAAAAAATCTCACTCAAACTAGTACGGTATCAATACAAACTGGACTAACGCCACATTCATAACTAAACAATTGGCCATAATACTTGGGTAATCTCGTGACAATATCCAATCCTCTTGGTCGAAGTGAACTGCGGTTGCTGAATAGACTTGCAATTGCTCCATCGCTGAGGCAATCCGCACTGGCTCACGAACTTGGGGTGACAAGGTCTGCTATAAATCAGCTCTGGAAGAAACTTGAGGATGAATACGGACTTTCTATTCGTGGGAACATGGATTATGGTCAATTTGGACTTCGCCTTGTATTTGGTTGGGCTGAGGCTACAGGAGTATCTGATGTGTTAACAAAGTTCTCTCGATGGTTGAAATCCAATCCTCTTGTGACAAGAATGACCAAATCTATCATGTCATCGACCTTGGGTGAGGTGCTATATTTCGAGGCAATCATGCCACTTGATCAGAGATACTCATGGTTTCTGAAACAACTTGATCGATTTAGGAAACGGCCATATAGCCTCATCATTAAGTCTGGTGAAGCTAAAAGTATCTCTCACCACTTGAACTTGGCTCTTTTCAATGGTACCAGCTGGTCCTTCAGCCATGACTTCAGGCTTCTTGCCACCATTGATGCAGCAAAGGGGTATGTTGACGTACTCCCCGCTGTAGCCACCGTTGAACAAAGTAAAGGGGCCAATCTCGTGGAAGAGGAGATCATAACAGCTGCCGCAATTGAATCTGACTATTTCATGACAGCAACTGGACTTGCACGAAGATTCACTGATTTAGGTCTTGAACCTCATGCAGGAAGAACACTAAGACGATGGATTGCATCAATACGGAGAAACACAGCTCTTCCATATGTTAATCTCACCAATATTGGACTTCCACAGAAACTTATTGTCTGTATCAAAACCGAAGATGAGAAGTCTCCACTCTCACGAGTGCTTCATGCACAGGCAAGCACTTTTCCTAAAGCTCGGGTGGTTTCAGGCTCCCTATTGACGGTACTTGACTTGGAAGCCCCAAAAACTGTAGACTGGTTGACCATGACACAAATTCTTACTAATCTTGCAGGTAACACTTCAGAGATATGCACATTTATAGCAGACCGTAATGAGATTGGAAAAGGACTTGAGAGTGTGCTGTCATCAATTACATCACGCACATCCTCTAGAGATTATAAACGTCGGCGTTGAAAGGAATTGGATAACATTCGTATGGGACTAAAAGACTCACCTTCCCGCAAGAACAAACCAATTGACATAGAGACGCCGTATGATGACCTGTTTCCAGAAGTCAACGAGCCCTCAGTGCAATTCTATCTGGATGCGATGAGAATCTATCTGGGAATCTGTGCAGGTTCAGTTTCAATGGATGATGCCTTGGAAGCTGTTGAGAACCTGAAGTCGAATCCAGAGTATGTGTCCTATCCAACTAATCCGACCATTGTTCCTATCAATGAGGGATTCAAAAATAAGGTCATAGAGAACCTAAAGACTCTAAGTAAGTTCAACCTATTAACAAGAGACTCTGTAAGGTCTGCTTATACGTTTGCTTTTCTTATGGAGGAAACTCCCATCACAAAAACTGACTTTGATGTTCTCAAGGTTCTCGCAATCAATCCAACTATCTCCTTGGTAAACGCTTCAGAAATCCTACAGATGGCGCCTCGAACCATTGCCAGATCCCTAGACCGACTTCGTGACCGTCATCTTGTAAGGTTCAGTGCAATATTGGATTATACTGCATTCAACATTCAGTCCGTGATGCTTTTTTTCACACTTCGAGATGATATCGACTGGGCCGAGGTAGAACAAGGCTTTTCGAATTATGGGTTCACAAAGAGCCTTCTAAAGACGACAATGACTGATCTTGGATATGCAAGTTTTATGATACCGAACATCGATCGAAATCTAGCTGCCTTTCATGATTCAATCAGGTCTGTTTCAAAGACATACTTTGACTACTCAAGCCTCCACTATCAGAAAGGTTCAGGGGCACGATCAAACCTCTCCTTGTTTGAGGATGGAACTTGGAGGCTTGCTGAGGTTGTAGATTCTCCATTTGAAGATCCCGCTCATGATATCGACAAACTACCAGTCTTGTTGATCTGCAAGGGTATGCAACCTGAGTTTGGCGCAAGTGAACTGGCTGTTGGAGCGCAGATGCAACTGAATGTTAGAGCACCGCCAAGTAAAATCAGTATGAACCTATCCACACTAGGGTGGGATATTGATGCCCGGCGAGTAGCTCAGGTCATTCACAAGCTCAACAACCGCTCACTCATTCTTCCTTATGTTTTAGTTTCTGGACTTGGTCTGACCTCGAACTTCTGCTTTGAAATTGTATGCAACGAAGCATGGAGAGACCGCATTCTCTCGACGATTGTCACGTTTCCCTGGACAATGAACTATCTCTCGCCCCGTGGCATCATTGTCTGGACAAGTGTACCTGCAAATCACCAGGTAGAGTATTATCAGGTGTTTCGAGCTCTCCAACAGATGAGTGGGGTTGATGTTGTACAACCAATCATGACTATCAGTCAGAGTGGTTCGAGATCTACCATCGATCTAACCCGAAATTGGGAATATGATGGTGGAGTTTGGAATGTGAGTCCAGAAGAGGTAGATCTCAGCCAATATCTTCCACCATGACAAAATCACAGAGCTGCTCTGATTTTCACCAAGTCCTCCACACCATCTCGCGTTACTCCCTGAGGTGGCCCGAAAACCATCTGAGAAACACCAAGTCTCTCGAGAGTTTCTGTATAATTAATCAGTTGATCGCTAGTCCCACAAAAGGCAAATCTCTGCAGAATCTCATCTCCCAGTGATTTGATGACTTCGAGGTTAATTTTTCCTCGTTCTTTCACCATCCGTTTTGCCCGCTCAATATGGTCCTGAAAACCAAACAATCGAGCCACCGTACTATTGAGACCAATAGCGACCATTGCAGCAGAAACAGCCACTCCCTGATCTCTCTCGAACTCTCGACAGTTTCCAACAAATGTTGGTGGAAATACACCAATTTGGAAGTCCTTTGGGGGTTGGTTTCCCTTTCTGAGCTGGTCCAATGCCCATTGGATCAACTGAAGGTCAGAGTAATTCAATAGTACCCCGTCTGCCTTCAGAGACCCTCTGATCATGGCTGGACCTTGTGCTCCTAGAAAGGTTGAACATCTATACCCTCCCTCTCTGAGTTCATTCCTTATTCTAACGAGTGAACCAATAGTCTGGCCAACCACCTGTTTTCCAGATTGAATTACTCCTATATTGGTCAGGGCATACCTATCTCCTGGTCCAAGGAGCAAGTCAAAGCGTTCACCGAAGCTGTCAATCAATGTTGACATGAACTGGACAATCTGGGTTGTAGAATAGAGAATTGGGCTCACCAAACCAACTCCAATCCTACATGAAGATGTGCTCTCCGCGATTGCAGCTGCCACTGCTGGTGCATACCTGATGGTTGGAAAGTCTGTTACCCATATCTGCTCAAGACCGTCAGTATCCACAACCATTGCCTTTCGTAAGGTTTCTGATAATGTATTTCTGACATTGAGAGCCACTCCCCATCTCATGTTACAACCCTCCTGGAAGCATTTTCTTCAAATAGCTCGACTAAGGCTTCTCTCCATTCTCCGGAGAAGGGTGGGCCAATGACAACTTCTGTTGCTCCAATCGATGCCACATCGTCAAATCGATCAACCATATGATTCTTTGTGCCACTTATTGAGAAGATGTCTAGTAATTCATCATCAACAAACTTCGCTCCCTCTTTAGGGCTAGACGCCGCTACGGTTTCACGGATTTTGTTAACCTTCTCACGGTCTACTGTGAGCATATCAAGGACCGGATCAGGTGTATCTGCAATCACTAAGGCGACAACCCTACGAGCAACCCTTTCCTTTATTCCCTTAAAGGTTGGAATCGTGGGCACCCAGACTACTTTCTCTATATCATGTATATTTCTTCCAGCTTGTTCGGCTGAAGAATTAACTGTCTTAATTGCATAACGAAGGTAGTCGAATGGTCCTGAAAGAATCACTCCATTGGCAATCTTTCCTGTCAATTTCAACATCTGTGGACCTCGAACACCCAAAAAGATAGGAATGTCAGTCTTTCGCTCTTGTCCCAAATCATACCCTCGTAGTGCGAACACCTCGCTCGTTGCATCAATAGTATCTCCAGCCCACAAGCTCCTGAGAGTTTCAACCGAGTTCCTAAGTTCAGTAACAGGCTTTTTGATTTTTATTCCATGCCTCTCCAAGTCCTGGATACCACCAATCCCAAGACCAAATGCGAACCGTCCATTGCCAATTTCATCGAGAGTCAAGCCTACGCGAGCAAGCGTTGATATATTGTGAACAGTCACTGGGATGATACCAGTTCCAACACGTACGTTCTTTGTTTGTACTAGAGTCGCAGCTGTAAGCACAAAAGCTTCCTGTCCGAGTGCAATGTCCTCACCTACCCAGACAGTCTTCGCCCCGAGAGAGTCTGCGTTTTTCGCAATCCATCCTGTTGCAGAAACGTTCATGTGTGTGGTAATGCCAATGCTTACTCCGTATGAGCCACTCATTTTAATCAAATCAACTCTTTCCAATACCACTCCTTCTCAAATATCCAGCTTTTGATAGGGGATATCTATTTTTGTGTGTGCGAATAGACTGACGTGATGTGATTACATTGGCACGTATTGTCTGGGGAATCACAGGCTCTGGTGACCTTGTGTACGAGATCATTAATGCCATGAAGGAGTTAGAGGAAAATGAGAAAATTCACCTCACAGTCATAATCTCCAAAGCCGGAGAACAGATGCTCAGACTCTATGGCCTCTGGGATGAACTAAATGCCTCCTTTTCAAAGGTTCTGAAGGAGTCCAATGCCAATGTGCCTTTCATCGCAGGACCTCTTCAATTAGGTAAGTATGATGCCTTAGTTGTTGCACCTCTGACAGCTAACTCCACTGCAAAAGTTGCACACGGCATTGCAGACACACTAATTACGAATGCCATTGCACAGACTCTGAAAGGAAACACGCCAGTTTTCCTATTTCCTGTGGACCAAGTGGATGAAGTGGTTGAAACTGTTGGACCAAACGGTGAGAAGTTTTCAATCAAACCACGTAGAATTGATCTAGAAAATGTCAGACGTCTTAGAGAGATGGAGCGGGTCACAGTAGTTAGTTCGCCTCTTGAGATTCCACGCATGATTACAGGCCTCCTCAAAAAATTGTGAGGAATTTGAATGCGAACTCCTGGACAGAGAGAATCTCTTGTTAGAACGAAAGTAATAAAATGGTATGCTACCCACGGTCGAAGCTTTCCGTGGAGGACTACAAAGGATCCCTATACCATTCTCATTGCTGAGATGCTTCTACGTAGAACGACCGCCATTGCAGTGTTAAGAGTCTTCAACGACTTCATGGCACGTTTCGAAACTCCAGAGCGTCTTGCCAAAGCCAGAGAATCAGATATTACCAGGGCTCTAACCTCTTTGGGGCTTCAGTCCGTCAGAGCAAAGCAACTGAGAAAGACAGCAGCAATCATTGTTAAGGAATATCATGGCAAGATACCCGCTTCCCATGATGCGCTCAAGTCACTTCCTGGGGTTGGTTCCTACATAGCCTCCGCAGTCATGAATTTTGCATATGGCTATGCTGTACCCCTGGTTGATGGTAATGTGATTCACTTCATCTCTCGAGTTTTTGGGGTCTACTTTTCCGGACCTTCTGATGAAAGAGCTTGGGACTTCATGACCAAGTTTGGAGCCTCACACAAGGCGGAACTATATTGGGGAATCATAGACCTAGTCGCAACACTCTGCTTGAAACGATATCCTCGGTGTCCCTATTGCCCCCTATCAGAGGTATGTGACTGGTCTATGAAAGACTGAAGAGATCAGTCCAGGTCTGGAATTCCAATCTCGATTGAGAGGTGTTCCCCACAAGGACATGTGGCACTAATTGGGTAGCTATCAGGTGTATCAATACTAATTGTTGCTCCCTGAATTGCTGCTTTGTCAATCAATGCTTGCATATTATGGACCATGTACCTGGCAAAGCCCCCCACAAGATCTGGAATTGATATATCATTGATCCAATACACATATCGAGTACAACTGGGGCAATGGCTAACAAGAATGTGTGTTCCATCGCCGCAGTTGGAGCAGATGAGATTTGTATGGTGATATTCTGGTGCTTTTGGCATAGGGAGGTTTACACTATTCTCTCCCCCACATCGGTAGCAAAAATAACTGAACTCCTGATCCATGGCTAATTGACCTCTCTTTTGCTTCTCAATCGATTAGGACTCGGTAGGTCGTAATCTAATACTATTAGAAAATTGTTCTGTGGTTCTAATAAGGCTGAGCCCTTACCATACTTAGGATGTGATTATAGATGTTAGTACAGCAACAGAACACGAAATTGATGTCCCTATTACTTGTGTTCCTCACCGAGAATTATGCGACTGAAATGCGACGGTGCAATGTCTGCGACAATACGACTCCCAGATTCGAAAGATGTTTTTTCATAGGTGGTCAATGGGTATGTGTTGACTGCGTACTCTCACGGCTGAATGGTTTTCCCTATCCATGTTAACTTCTACTTGACCGAACAGTGTAAAAGTAGGTAGTCGATTCTGAATTTCATTAGGTGATTCCATGAAGACACGAATTCAACCTCATCTTAGAGTCGGAGATGGAGATGTAGAGAAGCATGTTGTTATCACAGGTAATCCTGATCGCGTTCCTGTGATTGCCTCCAGATTGAAGGATTCCGAGGAAGTATCACGATATCGTGGACTTGTCACTTATCGTGCTTATACACCAAAAGGGATTCCTATTACAATCTCTGGCACTGGTATGGGCGTCGCGTCAACTCACATATGCATAGAGGAACTGGCGAAGCTCGGTTGTGAGGTGATAATTCGTCTTGGAAGTTGCGGAGGAATTGACCCATCAGTAGATGTAGGCGATGTGGTGGTCCCAATCGCATGTGTACGCGATGAACGAGCGAGTATGAATTATGCCCCCATGGAATATCCTGCAGTCGCCTCCCCTAGATGGTATCTTGCGTTGTATGAAAGTATACTACAACTCCTCCCCCACGACCGTGTACATACAGGGATTAACTGGACTTCAGATATCTACTACGTAAATCCCGAACTAAACCAACTTGACCTTTGGACTCGGGCTAGGGTAAAGAGCGTTGAAATGGAAGCGTCACTCCTTTTCACATTTGCCCAAACGCGTGGCTTGGATGCCGCAGCAATTCTCTCATGCGATGGTAATCTTCACGGTGCTCAGAAAACGGAGCAGTCGCATGAGGGAGAAGAAACTGGAGAGCAGGACCCCCTCCTTGTTGAGGCAATTGCAAAGTCACTCGATGCTCTTGTCATGGCAATCGAGAGAATGGAAGAAGAATAGTTGTGATGCAAGGATTGCTGGGGACTACATTGTCCTCAGCTGAACAGGTTTTTAGTGGTGTTTTACACTAATGGGAACATTATGCAGGAGTCCGGTGTTCGCGATGGTGTTCTAAATAATACTCACTCACGCATCACGCTACGCCACCTTGAGAAGGTCAGTAATCCCAAATCAATACACGGTATCTATCCCTATCGTGGAAAGATGTCTGCATTGGATGCAGCCCATGTCATCTCTCAGCTACCATCAACTGCTTTTCTTCTTGACCCATTTTGTGGAACTGGTACAATTGTATATGAAGCACAGGCACATGGTATGAGGGCTATTGGTGTTGACAAAAATCCCCTTGCCTGTGTAATTGCTAGGGGGAAGACCGAACCAATTGATAAGAAACACACAATGAAAAAACTCTCGTCTGCAATCTCTGCTGCCAAGTCTCAAGACGATGTGCCCGGGATGCCCATCTCTCCCGCAAGGTATTTTCATCCAGATACAGCAGACGAAATCATGAGGATGCTACAGGTTTCAGATGATTTCTCTCCATATCTACTCTCATCTCTCTATGGATCAATTTGCGTGGCAGCTCGAGCTTGTAATGGTTGGTTATGGACATCAACATCTATTGGTCGTATTAACAAACCCTTACGAAGGATTGACTTCTACTCAACTCTCCTCAGAAAGGCGAGAAAGCACATAGGATTCGTGAATACTGAAAGTCCTCCAGCAAGGATACATGACTATGACGCACGTAGGCTTCCTGAAATCATTGAGGAGAACTCCATAGATGTCGTATATACAAGCCCACCCTATTTCGATGCTTTAGACTACACCAACTACTACTCTAAAATCGTTCTTGAAATCGTTGGCATAGACAGGGCATCAGTACGCAAGGACCTGATTCAGAGATACTCGACCTACAGAGAGGACATGAGGAATGCACTGACTGCAATTGATGCTGTGGTACACGACAACTCCCTCATTATTTTCATAGTTGGAGACCGTAGGGTACATGGGAAATTAATTCGGGGATTTGAGTTCTTCACAGAGATTGCACCATGGGACTCTCCGTATGTTGTTGAACGAGAATATACTGATACAGCAAGTGGTCTGTGGGACAAGATCAATAAGACACAGAGGAAGGAGCAGATCCTAGTCTGGGACCTTGCTAATGGGGGATAGAGTCAGGATGACACACCACTTGGTTGTGATTGGCGATAGCACAAACATGAAGGAAGTAGATGACTCATCTGTACACCTTGTGGTTACCTCTCCACCATACTGGAAGCTGAAGGACTATGGCACGCCTGAGGATATTGGACGAAGGTCTGAAACTTACGATGATTATCTTGCATCCATCTGTACAGTCTTTCGTGAATGCGTGAGGAAACTAGTGCCCGATGGCAAGCTCATCATTAACATCATGCCCATTCTTCTGACTGGAAAAAACACAAAGTTCAAGCGAAGAGTCACAAAGACCGTCTTGCCTGATCTTGAGGCGTTCATGACCTCTCTTGGGAACATGTACTTCCACTCTTTGTATATCTGGGACAAGCGGAAGGCAGTCCGGTTCAGTTCTTGGGGGTCTTATCCTCATCCTCCTAATCTTCTTTCAACCTATCCATATGAGTGGATTATTGTTTTTTCAAAGAGTGGAAGGAGACCCACTGTTGACAGAAAAACCAAAGAGGCATCCTCGATCACTCATAATGAGTTCACAGAGTGGGTTCAGAATTCAATCTGGGATTTCCAGACAGCTTCTGCCACCCAGGAAAACCATCCGGCACCATTTCCAGAAGAGCTACCCCGAAGATGCATACGACTGTACTCCTTTGTTGGTGACACAATCCTTGACCCATTTGCTGGGACAGGGACAACACTCAAAGTTGCTCGGGAACTTGGTCGCAATTCTATTGGCTATGAGATTAATCCTGAATATGAACCATTGATTAGAGAAAAGATAGGGGCTACTTCGCAGAGCAATGTAGACACCTTTGAATTTATCAAGCACTCGGGCTAAACCTAATTAGTGTCCATCTTTCATTGAACGCATCTGGTTGAGGCGATCATGACCCACATAAGGGCACAATTACCCAAGGGAGGCTCAAGATACCTTTGACATACGATGTCATTGTGGTTGGCGCAGGTCCTGCTGGTTCAATCGCGGCGCATGACTGTGCAAGACAAGGCCTCAAGACATTGCTGCTGGAGAGGTGTTCCCTGCCCAGAGAGAAGCCCTGTGGTGGTGCAGTGATGTATCGAGGTCTCCGCCTGCTTGATGGAAAAATCCCTCGAAGACTTGTCGAACAGCGGATATATGGTCTCAGATTTCTCCTGCCTGATAATGAAATTGCAGAGTTTGCTTCAGACAAACTGATTGGAATCACGGTCTTTCGTGATAGGTTTGATGAGTTTCTTGCTAGACGCGCCAGTGCTGCAGGGGCAGAGCTTGTTGAGAATGCACGAGTTGTAGATGCAGTCGTTTCATCCGAGTCTGCAAATGTTCGACTTGCTGATGAAAGGACATTTAGCTCAAAATATCTTATCGGAGCAGATGGGGTCAACTCTGTAGTAAGTCGAGCCCTAGGGCTGAGACCAAGAAGAAAGGAGCTAACAAAAGTTGGTCTTGGAATGGAGGCTGACTTTCATGTTGGTGAGGAAGGTGTCTTACAAGCCACTCATGGCAATCCATCCATTCTTGAGCTGTGTCCTGTTGAGGGTAGAGTAGGTTATGGCTGGGTCTTTCCAAAAAGGGAACATCTTGCCATTGGCATTGCAGGTGCTGGTGTTCATATGCGTGCCCTCAGACCACAGTTTGACCTTTTCTATAGAGGTGTTGAGAAACGACTAGGCATCCCATTGAATCTTGAGAAACGACGTGCGTTCTTTCTCGGAGGAGATGGTCTCGGCAGCAAGAATGTGGCAAACCGTGCAATACTCATTGGGGACGCAGCTGGCTTTGTAGACCCGCTAATGGGTGAAGGGATTGCCTATGCAATGAAATCTGGGGAATTTGCTGCGTCCATCATCAACAAGGCATACAATGAAGACCGATATGATGAAGAAATCCTCTCTGAGTACCAAGACCTTTGTCATAAGGAGTTTGCAGCGAATTTCTCTCTAGCTACTCGCGTTGGAGTAAGAGGTTCCTCTTTGGCAGATATTATACTCCCTAGAGTCAATGGTCACAAACTGGCCTCGGAGATAATGACTATGGTGGCTCGTGGTGAGATTGGTTATGCAGACATTCCCTATGTTATCCTCAAAAGACTGCCGCGGGAAATGCCAAACATCATCAAACAAGTCGTGCAATCGCATGTTTCCACAACAAACTGAAAACCTTCTTAGGTACATCCTCGTTGGTCTGTCTAATGATGAAAAGCACCTGGACTGGACTGATTGCAGTACTCATAGTCACTTTGGCAGTATGCCCACTCAATTTACAACAAATCTCTCATCATCCCATCTTTAACGGAGAAGATGCATACACCTACCTGGTTGAACAATGCGATTTTGGCCCTCGTCCGCCTGGATCCGACAACCTTAGCCTCTGTAGATCAATGATTGCTGACAAACTAGAATCCTTTGGATGGAATGTGTCATTTCAGAATTTCACCTACAAAGAAGTACAATGTGTTAACATCATTGGTCAATGGAACTCACAGAGCAACTCACCAATAGTCCTTGGTGCTCATTATGACACAAGACCACCAGGCGCTTCGGACCCTGGATCTGGTGTCGGAGCCAATGATGGTGCGAGCGGGGTCGCAATGCTCTTAGAACTGGCAGACATTCTTCCTGAGGAATCTCGGTCTTTGGTGGAAATAGTCCTCTTCGATGCAGAAGACTCTGGAGGAATCTCTGGGTGGGACTGGATTCAAGGGTCAACCTACTATGTTTCCCAATTGAACAATGAACGCAGAAACTCGATTAATGCCATGGTCCTCCTCGATATGGTTGGTGATATTAATCTCCAGCTGCCTCGCGAACGAAGCTCTACAGCATCCCTTCAGAGTCACATATGGATGATTGCTGAAGAGTTGGGATACAATGCTACATTCATAGACTCCTATCGTGGTCCGATAATTGATGACCACAGACCCTTTCTTGATGCTGGAATTCCCGCTGTTGACCTAATTCAGGTGCCTTTTCCACCATATTGGCATACACTTGAGGATACGCCAGACAAGTGTAGTGCTGAGAGTCTTGAAATAGTCGGAGATGTCTTAGAGGTCTTTGTGGTAGAGCAGGCTAGTGAGCTCAGTGTATTTCCACTTGATTCCCCCATACTTCTTGTTGTTGCTGTTATTGTTTGCGTGGTCCTGGTCATTCTAATAGCCTATGCAAAATTAAAGAGATAATATAATGTTACACACCTTTAAACTGAAGTTTCTCGGTTAATAAAATGAAACCTGTCTCTTGGTGATTCGGTTTGGAGAAGGCATACTTGTATAGACCAATTGATAGTTCCCCATCACCACTGACAAGTATTGCAATCTCTCCCAAAGGGAGTCTAATTGCATCAGGGAAAATGGACTCTGAAATCCTACTGCTTGATGTAAAGTCGGGAAAAACCAAACGAGCAATCAATGGCCATGAAGGGGCAATTTCTGATGTTTGTTTCGTTGGCACCTCGAACTCAGTTCTGTCTTGCAGTTGGGATCAAACAACTCGACTATGGAATCGAAAAAACATAGAAGAACCTCTTATTCTTAAACACCCCTCCGAGGCCAAGGCTCTTACAGTTTCGTTAAAGCATGGAAAAGGAGCTTCTGGCTCCCGGGATGGTATGGTGAAGGTATTTTCGTTACGTAGTCTCAAAAGCATTAGAAACCTTCAGGCTCATCGTTCAGACATCTCTGGACTAGCTATCATTGATGATGCACAAAAGCTCGTGACTGCATCATATGACGGGACTTGCATAATATGGGACCTCTCATCTTATGATGCCGAGAGGACCTTGGTCACACTAGCGACTCGAATCAGATCAATGACAATCCCTCCCGATGGCTCTTGCGTTTTCTTGGGGCTCCAGAGTGGAGAAATCGCTCGGGTCCATATTGGGAACACTATAGAAAAAATTGGCCTCTCGGGACATACAGACATTGTGAGTGCATTATCTATAGATCCTACTGGCCAACATCTTGCATCTGCAAGTTGGGACCGTACAATCAGAATATGGTCTCTGGAGAAAAACAAAGAAGTGGCAACGGGCAATCTAGTGACAGGTATTGCATCACTCGTCTGGTCCCCCGAGGGGGCAAATCTCTACACTGCTGACCTCTCAGGAGCAATCGCATCATGGAATCCTTGTCTATGAACTAGTAACTCATGATGGTACTCGCATTGCTCGAATGTCAATATCTGCAAAGCCCTCTTTGTTCCAAGTGATTCTGATACGGCTATAATTTCTGTTGACTTCTCCCTCTTTTGCCCCCCTGAGGATGGATGAAATCTTATCCGCCAACCGATTTCTACTACGTTTGTCAAACGGTATGGGAAGTTGATTACCATCACTGAGAGAGAGTGTGACTGCCTTTTCATCCAGCTTAATGATAGGTTGTGAAAATATGATGCGCGAAGGTCTGAAATATGGGGTCTTATCTCTCATACTACGGACTGTTTTAGCAAGCTTGCGATGTTGAACAACCTCTGCACTTGCTGTTATCACCACATCTTCTAAATATTGATGCCTTTTGTCAAATCTACTTGAGAACTCATTTTTTAGTACTTCGATAACTCTTCGTCGAGAAGGAAGACTCTGCTTCAGAATCTGCTTTATTACCCAGTTGGTCGCTGCTCCATATCTTTGAAGCTCTTCTTCAAGAAGGTATTGCTTATCTCTTGTCAATGGGACACTCAGTAGTTTCAGAATCTCTATGTCCTTCATGGACAACACAGTTTCAGAAAAATCAAACTAGCCTAATCAATCTAACTTAGAGACGCTCTGCTATGAACTCAGCCTCTCCAATGATTCTTGTTATCTCCTTTGGCAGAATGTCATACGCTCCATGTTCGACAAATATCTCCTCATAGAACACTGGTTCGCTTTCGCTGAGTTGGTCCATGAAAGCCCCATCCACCAGGCTCGAGAACTCCTTAAGGATGATGAGTACCCTCCCAAGGGAACTAGCCGCTTGTCGCATCTCGAGTACTGCCAATTCATAGTCCCCATTGTAGGTCAGACCCAAGGCTCCATGATACTCTCGCTGAGCTTGTGAGAGGAGACCTGTAGCAAGCAATGCCTGTTCGTCAATTGTCATGTCAGTCATCCGTTTCTCGGCAATATCCAACCACTGTCGGAGGTCATTGAGCACAGTCAAGAGTTTCGGTTCATCCATCCCCTTCAGTTTGAATGCTCTCAGGAAGAGCGAGTAAGTCATAGGATCAAGCATACGCACCTCTGTCAAGACCTCAGCAGGTTTGAGAATCAGGAAGTTATTGTTCACCATAAGTATGACACGACCAAGGTTGAATATCCCTTCACGCATCTCGAAGATTGCACTTGGACCCTCATCATCCTCAGCAAATTCTTTGGCTCTATTCAGATACTCCATGGCTGTGCGCTTGACCTGAGAGATTGACTCTTCAGACCACACATAACTTATTGCCTTTTTCTGCCAGTCACCAATCATGCTCTTTGTATCGTGCATGACTACAGAATTTCTTAATCGATTGATGACCGCTGATATCATAGTGACATCTTTTATGACCCCGGCAAACACATTCTCAACATTCTTGACGGTCATGAAGACCATATCCACAAGAACCTCTTTGTGTGTAGACATCAGTCTGACCGGGGCTTCATCAGCATCCCAAATAATACATATGTCTAGGTCTGAATTAGCTGTGATTGTGCCTTTGACATACGATCCATACACAAAGATGCCCTTTACATTCTTATGGGTCTTCCATTCATTCACTGTGTCCTTCAGTGCATCTGTGAAACGCTTACGAACTTCGGCCATCCTCTCCTTCGCCTCCAATGCTCTCTAGTAGTGCTACTACTAATGTTTCTCAGAGGGATAAATGTCAATAAAACTATCTGATACGAGTCCCGACACTAATTAATCTGACCTGAATCTTACATTTTGGTGAGTGAATCCTAACTGCAAGATACTTCTGTGTTCTACCCTTCTCCTGCCAGTGTTACCACTATCTAGTATTTTCAAGCAAATACCAAACTTAGCAGGAGCATTGTCAACAATCATTGGGATGGAATCCCTCCTGAAGACCTGGTTTCCTTCTCCTGTACTGATGCTGGCACATCATCCCCAGCGACAGAAAGAGTTTCCACAGTTCTTACCACGGCGGGGTCATCATCACTCTCACCAGTTTCATCACTGAAATTGGCAAGGTCCATCTGGACAAAGTGAACAGCCGCGGACTCTCCAGAACTTGATGCCTGTTCCTTTTTTGAGAGTAAGGACTTCCCTCCTGACGACCTCTTCGAGGTCCT
>Ga0180438_10003734_pt1 | contig 22677 bp, 23 predicted proteins | sample SS_ome_12_FD_132455 | JGI IMG/M metagenome (GOLD analysis project Ga0180438, IMG submission 132455) | Hypersaline lake sediment archaeal communities from the Salton Sea, California, USA - SS_3_D_2 metaG | ecosystem: Environmental > Aquatic > Non-marine Saline and Alkaline > Hypersaline >...
ACAGATCATCCTCCAGATGCAGATCAGCGTCGTCCGAGCCTATGTGTCTTTGGTTGAAAAGTATCATCCTGAGTTGGCTTCAGAGCGATTATCGACTTGACAAAGGGGACATATGTCACTATCTATGTTTACTCGACTTTGGCGATGCCTGACTCTAATAACTCTTTTGATTGGACTGTTCATCCCCACCGCTGTCGCAGCCCAGCCCCTTGAGGCTTCATTTGACCCGCTGGGTGTGGATACTAGTCATCCCAATGCTCCACGGTCCGATGAGAGCGACACCTTTTTCGACGACAGCTATGTTCACGAAATATACCTTACCTTTGATGAAGCTGACTATGGTACAACGGGTTGGTATGCCACATTGTACGACAGCCACGCCAACGATCCCGACGCCCCTTATTTTCCAGCCGACTTTTCAGCCGATGGCGTGACGCTCACCGACGTTGGTGTGCGTTTTAAGGGTAACTCTTCTTTTAACACAACTAGCATCAAAAAATCCTTCAAAATTGACTTTGATGAATATGACGAGGACAATGACGACCTCGTCTTCTATGATCTGAAAAAACTCAATCTGAACAACAGCTACAAAGACCCCACTATGCTGCGGGAGAAACTGTTCCTTGATTTCGCCGGTAATTTTGTAGCCGCGCCGCGTGCGGTTCACACAAAAGTTTACGTCAACGGTGAGTATTATGGCCTTTACACAGCCGTTGAACAGGTCGATAAAACCTTTGTCCAGAACCGCTTTGGCAATGATGAAGATGGCAACCTATTCAAGGGGGCCTCAAGTGATGTGGCTGACGCGAATGACGACTTTGGCTCCGATCTGACATGGCTTGGTTCTGATCCTGAATCCTATTACGATTACTATGTGTTGAAGACCAACGAGACCACCAATGATTATTCTCAACTGATCGCGTTCATTGATGTGCTCAACAACACCCCGGCTGAAGATTTCCCGACAGCGCTTGAGCCGCTATTTGACGTTGCGGACGGCTTGCAAGGACTGGCGCTGAATAATTTGTTCGTCAATCTGGATGCGTACAACGGCTCGGCCCACAACTATTATGTCTATGACCGGGATGATACCGGCCAAATCACGCACATCCCGTGGGATACCAATGAATCTTTTGGTCGCTTCTTGATGTTTATGGCACGGGGTGAAGACCCCTTGGAATTAGACCCCTTCTGGTTGCCCACCGCTACGAGACCAGGCGATGAAGAAGAACGCCCGTTGATGGAAAACCTATGGGCCAATGCGGACTATCAAAATGATTATCTCTGTAGCTTACAACAGATGTTGGACTCCGGCTTTGATGTGACCACTATGGAAGCCCGCATTGACGAATTGGCGGACCTCATCCGCGTCGATTTATGCGCTGACCCCAACAAAATGTATTCTAATACCGAATTCGAGACTAATCTTCATACCAATGTTCAGGATGGGCGGGATACGATCTACGGCTTGCGCTACTTTGTGCAGGAGCGTGCCGACTATCTCCAAATTGAACTTGCTACATACTCGCTGGATTGCACCTTAGACATGACAGACCTGTCGGGAACCTTATTTGTCAATGAGTTTATGGTCGACAACGATACGATTCTGGAAGACCCTGATGAGGCCGACAGCTACCCCGACTGGATTGAGCTTTATAACGCTGGCGCTACCGACATAGACTTGCAGGGCTTGTATCTGACCGATGATTTGACCGCCCCCACTCAACACGCCATCACCCAATCGCTTATCATCAGTGCGGGGGGCTATCTGCTGCTCTATGCGGACAACGACACGGAGCAGGGGGCCAACCACCTTGGGTTCAAACTGGGAGCCAGCGGTGAAGACCTTGCCATCTTTAACACCGACGGTGCTACTTTGATTGATAGCTACACATTTGGTGAACAGACGACCGACATTTCCGAAGGCCGTTGCCCGGATGGCGGCGATACCTGGGTGTTTTGCCCCTCGGCGACGCCCGGAGCCACCAATGAACCGTGTGGTGCCGCGCCGGTCATCTCCGATGTGAGTCACACGCCCAAATCGCCCACTGCTACGCAGCCTGTTACCGTCATGGCCACCATCACGGATGATGCCACAGTCAACTCTGCCACACTCTGGTACAGTGCCACGGGCAGTTACACCACCATCCCGATGACCAACCAGGGCAGCGATGTCTACAGTGCCGTCATCCCGGCCCAGGCCGATAATACGACGGTCAGCTACTACATCGAGGCCGCTGACGACGAGGGTTTCTCCACCACCGACCCCGCCAATGCTCCGGCCAACGTGTATCAGTATGTCGTCGGATACGAAGTGCCAACCCTGTACCTCAACGAGTTTATGGCCGACAACGATACGATCCTGGAAGACCCCGATGAGGCCGGCAGCTATCCCGACTGGATCGAGCTTTACAATCCTGGCACAGAGAGTATTGATCTGGGTGGCCTGTACCTGACCGACGATTTGACCGACCCCACCCAATTTCAGATTCCCACCGGTGTGAGCATTCCGGGCGGAGGCTTCTTGCTCTTTTATGCCGATGACGACACCGACCAGGGCGATCAGCACACCAACTTTAAGCTAAGTGCTGATGGCGAAAGTGTGGCGCTTTTTGGGACGGATGGTATCACGCAGATTGATGCGGTTACGTTTACGGCGCAACCCACCGATATAGCCTATGGCCGCGAAGTTGATGGTACGGGAATTTGGGGCACCATGTGCGAAGCGACGCCGGGCAGTTCCAACACCGGTTTCTGTAGCACCGATCATTATATCTTCTTACCGTTGGTGACTCGAGAATAAGCGCCTGTAGCTTTTGCTGCCGGAGCAGCGAAAGCCATGGTTGCCTTATTTTGCCATCTCTAATCACCTGCAAAGAATGTGAACATCTGGCGGCGTTTAGGTCGAGCACTCGACCCAACGCCGCCAAAATTCTTGCCTCAAAAGCCGACACCTTCATCCATCGCCTGCCACGCGGCTATGAGACCGAACTCGCGGAGCGCGGCGGCAACCTGAGTGAAGGACAGCGGCAGTTGCTCTCCATCGCCCACGCGATCCTGGCCGACCCCAGCATCCTGATCCTGGATGAGGCCACCAGCAGCGTGGACACCCGCACGGAAAAGCAGATCCAGGAGGCGATGCTGCGCCTGATGGAAGGCCGCACCAGCTTCGTCGTCGCCCACCGCTTGAGTACCATCCGCGAGGCGGGCAAGATCCTCGTCATCAATGGGGGCGAGATTGTTGAACGCGGTACGCATGAGGCGTTGCTGGCACAGGGCGGGTTCTATCACCATCTCTATATGAGTCAGTTTAAGGGGCAGCAGCAGACGATGCCGGAATAGATTGTGCCAGCTTCCGGGAAGCTACCTGAGCCAGGTGGGCCGCACTTTCCGAAGTGTGGCCCACCTGTTTTCATTCCTGGTGCGTGCGACCCGTGACAGGTGTCACGGGTACAAGTGTCTCATATCACCGTTGCCGCCCCCAATCGATGACTGCACACACTGTCACTCGTTCACCAAGTTTGCTAAACTGGCGTTCAGAGTTAACCAGACCGTCAAACGGGAAACACATAGCTAGAGAGGAGTTTGGATATGAACAAGACAACACGAAATTATTACGTTGACGTCGTCATCGGCGTCGCCTTCCTGGTCACGGCCATCAGCGCACTGGTCTTCCTCGTGCCGCTCAACTGGATTGACTTCTCCGCCAGCACGACGCCCACCGTTCTCGGTGTGAACTTTGGCGTGTGGCAACTACTGCACAAGTGGGGCGGCATCGCGATGCTCGCCGGCGTCGTCCTCCACCTGATCCTGCACTGGAAATGGATCGTCACGATGACGAAGAAGGCGCTCCCCACGGGCAAGCAAAAATAACACCAGTCTCCTCGGTCCAATGACCGGGAACGGAGGAATCAATCAAATGAACACATCACAAAAAATCTATCGCGTAGGACTGACGCGCCGAGGTTTTCTCAAAGCGGCAGGATTCACCACGGCATCTTTCTTGATACCCAGCTTCCTGACAAGCTGCGGGGATACAGCAGATGCAGAAACGACGACGGTGGCAACCGGCGAACAATCTACCGAGTTTATAGCAAACACAAGTGCGACCTCAATGAGCACGGCTGAACCGAGGCAGATCGATACGGACGTCTTGGTGATTGGCGGGGGTATGGCGGGGACATTTGCCGCCATCACCGCCAGGGCGCAGGGCCTCAACGTGACTCTGGTGGATAAGGGCACAGTTGGCCGCTCCGGCGCGACGCCCTGGGCCAACACGTTCTCCGTCTTTGACGAAGCTGCGGGAGACGACCGGGACGAATGGATCGCGGGCGTCCGGTCGAGTAGCGAATACGTCAACAATCTCGACTGGCTGGATCAAATGCTGGACGAGTCCAAAGCCCGCTGGGAGGACATTGTCTCCTGGGGCATGCTCGACGAGGATGTCCGACACCCCAGCCTGGTGCTCAGGGAAAAGCTCCTGGAGAACGAGGTAGAACTCGTCGAGCGGACGATGATCACCACACTGTTGACGCAAGATGACGATGATGGCCGCGTTATCGGGGCGATGGGTTTTTCCATCGATACCGAAGAACCCATCGTGGTGCTGGCCAAGGCGACGATTATGTGCGCCGGGGCAGGCTCGTTCAAAGCGCCGGGCTTCCCCATCCAATCCTTGACGTCCGACGGCGACGCGATGGCCTACCGGGTCGGCGCGGTCATCAGCGGCAAAGAGTGGATGGACTTCCACTGGACATCAGCCGAGAATCCGGCGTCTTGTTGGAGCCAGTGGGCCGGGATGTGGGATACGGGAATCGGCCAAACGTCCCAAGTCTTTACGACCGGGATGACGCTCGATAGTGCGTTTGCAGTCCACACGGGGGAAGCCTCTGTGAACACGGCCGGTGGCCCACCGGACAGTGAAGCACCGGACGGCGAAGGCAGGCCGTCTGGTCCGTCGCCTGATGGGGAAGCCAATGGCGACGCGCCATCCGGGCCTCCTCCGGGCCAGAGCAGTGGGGCACAGGTGCTAGGCGCAGCCACCGGCTTGGGCATACACAAAGCCGAAGGGATCTGGCCCACCACTATGCAAGGGGCCAGCAATGTCCCAGGGCTATTTGCCGCAGGAGATGGGCTTGCTTCTATGCTGTGCGGTTCGAGTTACGTCGGGCCTGGCTTTTCTCTGAGCGGGTCCGCGGTCCAAGGGGTCGCGGCTGGTCAAGGCGCGGCTGAATATGCCCAACAGGTGGTTGTCCCTACGCTCTCGGACGACGAAATCGCCGGCGTGCAGGCTGACATGTACGCGCCCCGCGAGCGCGAGAGTGGCTTTAGCCCGGCCTGGATCACGCAGGTGTTGCAGAACGCAATGTTCCCTTACTTTGTGCTCTTTGTGAAGCAGCAGGACCGCCTGGAAGCGGCGCTCTCGACTGTGACGTTTTTGCGGGAGCACCTGATTCCCCGGATCACCGCCCAGGACGCCCACGAACTGCGTCTCGCTCACGAGACGGCCAATATGGCGCTCAACGCTGAGATGAAACTGCGCGCGTCGCTGGCCCGCACCGAGAGTCGCGGCACGCACTACCGGGAAGACTATCCCGCCCGCGACGACGACAACTGGCTGGCCTGGGTTTTGCTAAAGCAAGGCACGGACGGTCAGATGACTGTGACCAAAGAAGCAGTCCCGGACGAGTGGAAACCCGACTCGAGTATCCCTTATGAAGAGCGTTACCCCAATCGCTTCCCGGGCGAATTGGAATACCTGGGCCTGGCCTAGAGGAGGAGGACAACATGGCTATCGAGACAATTGATCCCCGCACCTGTATCGGCTGCGGAACCTGTGTGGAGACCTGCCCCACGGACGTGATTCGGATGAACGAGCAAGCGGAACACGCCGTCATCGCGTATCCCGAGGAGTGCCAAATCTGCAATATGTGTGTGAATTATTGCCCGGTGGGGGCGATCACGGTAACGGCAGATAAGTCTATGCCCATTCTGATCGCTTGGGGATAGGTGGAGAAGTCTGCGGCGACTGAGTTTCTCTTACCTTAGTTCTATGTTTAGATTTTTCCGAGAACTACGGCCCGCTTGACGATTACCTCCAGGAGTACGAAGACGGCAAGATGACGGCTGAGGCCAAGGCGATTTACGAGGCGCTGTTGGAGCATAGCCCACTGGACACGATCCAAATGCGCCGCGAGGCGCGAATGAGCGCCAACAGTGCCAAGTCCCGGTTTGAGCGCGGGTTGGTCGAGCTTCAGGTGGGCCTGAAGGTGCTGCCGATCGGCGTAGCCCGGACCGGGGCCTGGAATTATGCGTTCACCTATGAACTGCTCCAGCGGTGGTTCCCCGGGCTATCGGAACAAGCGCGATCCATCACGCGTTCCGAGGCGCGCCAGGTGGTGGTTTCGCGCTATATCGGGAACGCCGTCTACGCGGACCGCAAGATGCTCGCCAAGGTGTTCCACGTCCTGCGTTGGACGAAGCGGGAGCTGGAGCGGACCGTCACTGCGTTACTGGAGAATGGCACGGTGCGGGAGATTGAGGTCAAGGGGATGAAGGGGCTGCAATTGGTTTCAGCCGCGCCCCTATGTAGTTTGAGCCGTCCCTGATTTGACAGGGTTGCATTGCGGTAGTATAATCTCTATTGAAAGAAGTTTTCATTAATTGAGGCTGGTCGCCGTAGGGTTTCTCCTTTTTTTGCCGGTTAATGAAAAACTTTTTCAATAAAGAGCGATGGGAAAGGGAAGGGAAAGTGAAAGACGGAGTTTCTGCAGGTGCTGAATATGTGACGAGCGACGAACGGATGCCAGCAATGCCGCCGGAGGTGATTTCGATTCAGCATCTGTGGGCTGGGTACAATGGCGAACCGGTGCTCGAAGACGTAAACCTCTCGGTCAACGAACTGGATTTCATCGGTTTGATCGGTCCCAACGGTGGGGGCAAGACGACGTTGCTCAAGGTGCTATTGGGCTTGCTCTCCCCGATGCGCGGCAACGTGCGCGTCATGGGCGCAGATGTCGCAGAGGGGCGGCGCCACATTGGATATGTGCCACAGATAGTGGCTTTCGACCGAGACTTTCCCATCAGCGTGTGGGATGTGGCACAGATGGGGCGGCTGGGGACGCGCCGGATCCTACAGCGGTACACCGCTGCGGACAAAGAGATCATCACCCAGGCCTTGCGAAACGTCGACATGCTTCACCTGCGCGACCATCCCATTGGTGAGCTTTCGGGCGGTCAGCGGCAGCGTGTGTACGTGGCCCGTGCCCTGGCAACGGAACCCAAGATCCTGCTGTTGGATGAGCCGCTGTCCAGCGTTGACCCGCAGGTAAGCAGTAGCATCTATGAACTACTGAGTCGCCTAAACGAGCGAATAACTATCCTGCTGATCTCCCACGACATGAGCGCAATCTCTGCACACGTCAAGACGGTAGGATGCCTCAATCGGCGATTGTTCTATCACGGACAAAAGCGGATCACGCCGGACATGATGCAGGCTGCATACGGTTGTCCCATCGACCTCATCGCCCACGGTGTTCCTCACCGGGTCTTTGGGCACCATAGTTCGGAGGGAGCCCAGGAATGATCGAAGCGCTGCAATTCGACTTCATGCGCAACGCCTTGCTGGCAGGCGTATTCGTCAGCATCGCCTGTGGCGTCATCGGCACGTTTGTGATCGTCAAGCGCATCGTCTTCATCAGCGGCGGCATCGCCCACGCGGCGTACGGCGGCATTGGACTCGGATACTACTTCAAGTACACTGTGCTCCCGGTTCTGCTGACGGACAGCGCGCTGGCCCAATTGGACCCCCGCCCGGGATACTATCCATTGGCTGGAGCCATACTGTTCAGCCTCGTCGCAGCCGTGGCGATGGGTTGGGTTCAAAGGAAAACGCGCCAGCGTGCCGACACCATCATTGGCGTGTTGTGGGCCATTGGTATGGCAATCGGCATCATCTTTGTCGATCTAACTGCGGGGTATAAGGCCGATCTGATGAGCTATCTGTTTGGCAGCATTCTGGCCGTGCAGCCGAGCGAACTATTCATCATCTTGGGTTTGGACGTCGTCATCATCCTTCTGGCTGTGCTGTTCTACAAGGAACTCCTGGCGGTCTCGTTCGATGAGACCTTCGCCACGGTGGAGAACGTCCCGGTGGATGTGATCTACATCGTACTGTTGTGCATGATCGCGCTCACCGTAGTCATGATGATGCGTGTGGTGGGGTTGATCATGGTCATTGCCCTGTTGACGATGCCGGCGGCCATCAGCGGGCAATTCGTCAAGGATATGAAGAGAATGATGGCACTGGCAAGCATCCTGGGAATTCTCTTCACAACGACAGGGCTGTGGCTATCCTACACCTGGAACTTGACGTCCGGCGCGATGATCATCTTGGTCTCGGGGGCGGGTTACCTGCTGAGCCTGGCGGTGAAACCGCTGGCACGGCGGTGGCTTGCAGGGAATAAATCCAGGGAAGCTATGTAGATGGGTACGATGTCGGGTCATATGGTAGCAGTCCCCTGCACTTTGGCGCGACTGTACACCGGACTCACGTCGCCCTCATTCGCGTAGTGCATCACCTCACCGACACGCAGCCCTTGCAGCCCCATATCCTCCACCGTGCGCCCACGCTCGTAGTAGTTGGTCCCGTGGACCACACAAGACAGCCGGATCATCGTGTCGATCGCCCAGGTGTTCACACCGAACTGGGCGCCCAAGGAAGCCAGTGGCACCAGGCTGAAGGGCACGTCTTCGTAGATGTAACGGTGGCGCAGGTTCCGCGGCGCTTTGATCCCCTGGTATCCGGGGTTGCCCTGGATCGATTCGTACAGCGTATCACCCTTTGCCGAATACGCCTCTCTCAACCATCTCACGGCTGGACGAGCGCGCACACCCAACGCGGCTGCGATGGTCACCCGCTCTCGATCCAGTACCTCCAGCACGTGGGCGGTGGAACGGGTGACGCCATCGATGTAGAACTGAAACTGCCCCTTGGTGTGCTCGATCCATCCGGCGTTCAGGAGCGTCAGTGCCGGGTGGAATATGGCCCCCATGTTGTCCAGGCTGGTGTGGAGGACGTTGGGAGCGGGGATGAACTGGGGGTAGGCTTCACACACGGCCTCCAGCACGTGACCGGTGTACGTGGCCGGTAGGGCTGCGAGGGGAACGGCGTTCTTGCGGCGAAAGATGCGGGCCTGGGCCGGGCCGGTGCTGCGGCTGGCGAAGATGAACGTGCCGGCCTCGGCCACGATGACGTCGGCTGTGCAGCCCTTGCGCTTGAGGATCTGCCGGAACTCCAGCGCGCCACCAGTGCGTCCGGGGTTCAGAATCACGATCTGGCCATCGCGCAGATAAGGTGCGCAGGTGCAGGCGACGTACCGGTGGCCCGAGGCAGGTATGACCACCATGACTACGTCGGCGTCTTCGAGTGCCTCACCGATATCCGAGGTCACAAGTGCCAGACGGCAGCAGCGGCACAAGCCGTTCTCATATTCCAAGTCGATCGTGCCGCACGCGGCGATTTCGCCGATGCGATCGGCGGTACGGTTGTAAAGAGTTACTGAGAATCCCCGGGCAGCCAGGTCGGCCGCCAGTGCTTTGCCGCCGTGACCGGCCCCGATAACCGTGTATCGCGTTTCGTCGTACATACAGTCTCCTTTCCCAGGTCGTTGGTTCTCTAGTTTCTCGGTGCGCCCTTTGTCCGTCCCATCCACGAGAGGTCTTGCAGTTCGCCGAAGTGCTCCCTGAAGATCCGGTAGTACATCAGTTCTTCCTTGGTGTTGAGCGTCCAGCCGTTGGACAACGTGCGCTCACGGAGGAACTCGCCGTCTGAGACTTGTGCTTCGGCGTATTGGGCCAGCATCTCGCCCACGCCGGCTCCCTGCCAGAATTTGGCCTTGCGTCGCCACAGCACCTCATCAGGCAGTGTGTCCGTCAGTGCCCGGCGTAGAATCCACTTCTCAATCACCTCGCCATCGCGCCGCAGCTTAAGGTGGGCTGGGATGCGCATTGCGTACTCGACCACACCGGGATCCAGGAACGCGACGTGGGCCACCAGGCCGTAGGCGCTGGCGCTGCGATCGACTCGCTGTAGGGCTGTGTTGCTCAAGCTGCGGGTGATGTCCACCAACTCATCCTGAAGTTCATTCAGGTTGAGATCCTTCAGGTAGGCATACCCGCCGAAGAGCTCGTCCGCACCCTCCCCCGAGAACACCGACCCGACGTAATCGGCAGCGCGCCTGGCCACCAGGTAGTTCGTGATGGACGACCGCACCAGCAGTGCGTCGAAAGATTCCAAGTGGTAGATCACTTCCGGCAAGACGTCCAGCAATTTGTCCAGCGTGACGATGACCTGGTGATGTTCCGTGTCCAGGGCATCGGCCACTTGCTGTGCGAATTGCGGGTCTAGCGCGCCAGGCAGCCCGGCTGCAAAGGTATGCATCTTCTGTACGTGCGGCCGCGCCAGCGCGACCATCGCGCTCGAGTCCAGGCCGCCAGAAAGCCAGGAGCCCATCACGTCGCCGTCAATCCGTCGACAGACGGCCTGTTCAAGTCGTAAACGCAGGTCCGACGCGATTTCGTCGGCGTTTTGATTCAGGGCCGGGCGGTGTACTGTCTCCGCGAATGCTTTGAAGCCCGTTCGCTCGTCGTACCAGGTTCCAGGTGGAAATTCGTGCACGTCCTGCGTCACCTCCAGCAATGCTTTGACCTCCGAGGCAAAGCATAGAGCCCCATCATCTGTGCGACCGTAATAGAGTGGGCGCACGCCGAGCGGGTCGCGCGCCAGGAAAACACCACCGGGCGTCGCCATAGCCAGCGCAAAGGGCGCCTGCTCCTGCGTCAGGGCTGTCGGCTCTGGCAGTGGTGGCCGGTCCCCATCCCACGCTGCCAGGCGCTGCAGTGTAGGCGATGTCGGGATGATTTGGACCTCCGGCCAGACGGCCCCCAGCGTTGCCCCCTGGCTCTCGATGATCTTGGAGCCTGCGCTGCCTCTGTGTGTCATCCTTTCTAGCATGCATACAACGTGTTCTCGCTTTCTATCGTGGTTGATACCTGCAATTCCTGCCATGGTTCTATTGTCTCCTCAAGTAGATTCAATGTGTTTCCTGTTTTTCATTCCGTCGGTCTGGTCCACTGGGCTTGCTGGTGCCTCGATCGTGCTGCACGCCATTCAGTGTTGACATAAATCGGCCTGCCCTGCCTGTTTCGTGGGTAGGACAGGCCACTGATGCTGCATCCGTGGATGTCTTCCCACAGATGCAGCCCTGGCTTCTGTATGTAGTTGCGCCGAGGGCGGACGAGTTACTGGTGCCTCGTACCGTCGGGCAGGATCGTGCCTTTAAGTGACTTGGCCTGGATGAGCTGTTCGCGGGTCACGTCGGCGTTGTACAGATTGGCGAATCTCAGATTCGTCTCGTTCAGTCTGGCGTCCTGCAGATTCGCGTTGACCAGATCACATCCTGTCAAGTTGGCTCCGCTCAGGTCACTATCGCTCATTTGAGCGCCGCGCAGATATGCCCAGCTCAAATCGACGTCGCGCAGGCTGGCTCCTTTCAGCTTGGCCTGGCGCAGTTTGACTCTTGAGAAATCGCGCTTTCCTGCTTTGTATTTCCTGAGGATTTCTCTTCCTTTCACTCTTGTCCTCCTACACATGGATGGTACGTTGCCTATGGACGGATCGCAAGTACGTCACAAAAATGGATCCAGCGGCCACACCGCCGCCGGTTCTGGCAGTGACCAGATTCACCGGTGGGACTGGACACTATCCAAGGTTCAGAGCTGGGATTGGGGTTGATCCCTGGCGTGTCCTTCAAACGGCCACGGTGACGCTGCTTTCCGTGTGTTCAGCAGCTTCAACAGATGGTGACGGCTGCGACAGCCGGGCCAGCGTACGATCCAGCCAGGCTAACTCGGCAGTGGCCAGGCTCAGCCCATAGTCGAACGTCAGACGCTCCCCCGTATCTCCACCTTCGTCCATAGCCTCAGTAGCTCGCTCCAAGGCAACTGCGTGCTCAGATACCTGTGAGCGCCGTTGTTCAAGAAAGGCGCGAAGGCCCGCCTGTGAGAGGTGGCTGGCTAGGATCAGACGCATCAGGAAGACTTTCAAAGATGCCTGTGGTTTGATCGGTTGTTCCATCCAAGCTTGCAACGCCTGTCTCCCTGCCTCGGTGATTGTGTAGATCTTCCGTGGCGGGCGGCTCTGGCTCGGAACTGTCTCCACAGTCAACAGGCCATTTTCCTGCAAGGCGTGCAAAGCAGGATACAGCGTACCGAAGCTAGGGCTGTCCATCAACCAATTCAGGCTCTTGAGGAAACACTTGATGTCGTAACCTGACATTGACCGCCGGGTCAATAAGCCCAGAATGAGGGGTCGGATGCTTGCTGCGTTGATCCTAGCACGTTTCGTCATATTATTTAAAGCTATATTTAATAGATGTTATATATCGTTTTGCTATATTATATCACAAGTTGCAGAGCCTGCAACTTCCACGTATCGTGAAGTCGCGGGGCGAACACGTTGAAGGTAACATTGAAAAGCAGGAATGGAACGCGGCCCGATCACATCGACCGGGCCGCGTTCTCTTGGAGGCAATAGGAGAGGAGTCGTTCTGGCTGATCAATCCTCTTCCGGTGAAGCGAGCATATAGCCGAAGCCGCGCACTGAGCGGACGTAGTGGTGCAGCTCTGGGTCCAGTCCCAGCCGCCGGCGAATTTGGCGGATATGAACCTTAACCAGTTCGCGGGCCTCAATCTCGCCCGCTTCGTATCCCCAGACTTCCCGCAACAGCGTCTGGCAATCGACGACTTCACCGGTGCGCCTGGCCAATGCCAGCAACAGGCGATATTGAATTGGCGGCAAGGAAACCCAGTTCTCACCAAGCGCTGCGCGCTTTCGGCGTGTATCAATGCGCAGCTCTCCAATATGATAGTAGGGTGGGACTTCCTGGGCGATGCTCCGGGCGACGGCGATCCCGCCCTTTACATCACCCGATGGAGTGTCCACGAGCAGCAAGGGGGGCCAGCGATTGGACTGGGCCATTTTGAGCAGCACAGAGAGTTGTATCTGAGCCAGTGTGGCTCTTTCGGCGAGAATCAAATCCGGCTTGCTCTTCTCTAGTGAAGAGGCGATGTCTGCCCAAGAGGCCTTGATTGTGCAACGGTCCGCCGCGTCGCCCAGATCCGCCTGTATCTTCTCTGCAGCGTCAGGATTCGATGCGAGGATGACGACGTGCATTCTGTGTTCACCTCCTTGGTTCGAGCGTATGATAGCATCGAGCATTTGAAAAGTCAACGCGGTTGTGTACACCCAGTCTTCACCGGAACTTCACGGATTGCTTACCTCAATCGTGTTCATTCTGTGCTATACTGCGCACAACTCGCTGGAACACAGTGAACGGAAACATTGAACCAGGCAAATGGAGGTGACATATGCCCAAGACATACTGCCCGAACTGCGATGCTCTGATCAGCGTGGAAAAACCGCGTGTGGGGGCTACGGTCAAGTGTCGCGAGTGTGACGTGGAGCTGGAGGTCATCAGCGCTAATCCCTTCGAGGTGGACTTCCCTCTCGACTACGTCGATGAGTGGGACGACGAATGGGACGACGAGGAAGAAGAGGGATAAGCCATAATCCTGCAGATATCGTTCGCGGGTGAGATTGGAGAGCCCCGGTGAAGAGCGCCGGGGTTCTTCCTATGAAAAGGGTCAATTCTAACGTTGTATCAGAGACGGGGGCGTATTCAGTCCTCCTGCAGATCGAACAGCAGATCTAGCAATTCATCCAATAGTTCCTGCAGGCGAGAAGCATCCCCGGCCGCCTGGGCCGCGTGGACCTCCTCCACGAGCGCCTGCAACGCATCCCGGTGTTCTGGCTCAAGCTCACCGCCGTCCAGAAGCCGCTGGGCCTGTTCCACCAGCGCCGTTATGCCCGCTGGCGGCGTAGCTTCTACCTTGGGCGCGACCGCTTCAATGGCCTGGGCCACCCATGCCTGGGCGTCCACGATCTCCCCCTCGCTCAACCGGGCCAGGGAAGCCTCCACGGTGATGTGCTTCTGCTGCTTTGTGTAACGGTCCTCTGCAGTCACTGTGAGGATGCCATTCACGTCGAAGTCGAACTGGACGGTGACCTGGGCCAACTCGCCAGGGTGCTCCGGCTCCAGATCGGTGATCAAGAACGTGCCCAACAGCGTGTTCTCCGACGCAATCGGGCTTTCTCCCTGGTAGACCTTGATCTCCACGGTGTCCTGGTCAGGGTGCAGTGTGGAGTAGACCTCCTCCCTGGTCACCGGGATGGTGGTGTTGCGCCGGATGATGACGTTGTACTGGTCAGGGATGATCCGCCCCATGCGAACTTCCGCCACCTCGATCCCCAGCGAGTGAGGCGTCACATCTACCAGAATGGCGTCGATCGGCTCGCCGGCGATGATGGCGGCCTGCACGCCAGCCCCCAGCGCCACAGCCTCTTCTGGGTTGATGGACATGTGTGGCTCGATGTCTAGGTAGTTGGCCACCATCTCCCATATGGCCGGAATGCGGGTGGAGCCGCCGACCAGGAGCACGTGGCTGATCTCCTGCGGGTTCACCTGGGCGTCCTTCATCACCCGGTCGACGGAGTCCAGTGTCTGATCCAGCAGATCCCGGATCACGTCGACAAATACGTGGCGGTCGACCTCTTGCTCCAGGTGCAGGGGGACCCCCCGCTTTTCGGCCACGTATTCCTCCTTGATCCACGCAAAGGGATGGGACGAGAGTTGGATTTTGGCCATCTCGGTCGCCCGGAGCAGCCGGGCCCAGGCGCGGCGAGCCTGCCGGAGATCAACGCCGTGTCTTTCTTCGAACTTCTTGGCGACCATTTCCGCCAGCCGCTGATCGAAATCATCGCCTCCTAACCGGGTATTGCCGTGGCTGGCGCGGACTTCGACGATGCCGCCCATGAGTTCGACCAGCGAGACGTCGAAGGTGCCCCCACCCAGGTCGTAGACCAGCACCAATTGGTCCTCCGCCATATTCAGGCCGTAGGCCAGCGCCGCCGCCGTAGGTTCGTTGATAATCCGGCGCACGTTGAAGCCGGCGATCTGCCCGGCGTCGCGGGTCGCCTGGCGCGCCGCGTCGGAGAAGTAGGCGGGCACGGTGATGACCGCGTCCGTGATCTCATTGCCCAGATTCCGCTCGGCGATGGTCTTCAGCTCGCGCAGGATGAAGGCCGAGATTTCCTGGGGGCTGAACTGACGGCCCGCCAGTTGCACCCGTATATCGGTCCCCATCTCCCGCTTGATGGAACGCACGGTGTTTTCAGGGCTGAAGATGAACTGATTGCGAGCTGGCGTGCCGACCAGCCACTGGTCCGCGGGCGAATATCCCACCACCGAGGGAATGATGCGCTCTTCCCCGTTGGGTAGCATCTGAGGGGCACCGTTCCGCACGACGGCGACGCCCGAGTTAGTCGTACCTAGGTCGATCCCGACAATCACGTGTTTCCTCTCCTCCAGGACGTGGATCACGTCTGTGCTGCGGCGCGATGGAACTCAAGCTCGTCGCGCTGCAAGCGTGACTGACTGTTCTAGTGTTCCTTCCCCGGCTCTGGCCGGTAGACGATTACTTCCGCGTAGCGCAGCACCCCGGCCGGTGAACGATATCCACGCCGCTCCTCCGCAACAACGGTCCCCGGTGGTCCATTCCCATCGACGGTGGTACCGATGGCGACGTGCAGATAGGGGTCGAAGGGGTGGCCGATGGTTGGAACCGGCGTCACATCACCGGCTTCCAGGATCGCCAGAAAACGCTCGCGGACTAGCCGCAACCCGTCCAGCCAGCCGGCCAATACTGCGCGGTCGGCTGGTGATACGAGAACAGCCTGTGCCGGAGCGATGTTGGATGCACCGGCTGCCCGATCGCGGATCTCCAGATACCGTTGGCCGCTGGCGATGGCGCTCTCCAGGCCATCCAGCGCAGGCAGAAACGCCTGCAACAACTCGCGCTCCCGTGCAGCTACCCGCTCGTCCACTGCTCTTCCAACAAGTTGAGCCTGTTCCTCTCGGACGGCCTGTGCTTCGGCGATGACCTGTTCCCAACGGCCGTTCTGTTCTTCGCTGACCGCGTTCGCTTTGAACTGCGCTTTACCCAGCTTGTGGATCTCTTTTTTCAGTTCCTCCAGCGTGGTGGTCAATTGGACGTCTCTGTCCAACAGCGCCTCCGCCTCTTCCTCAAGCTGCGCTAGAAAAGCAGCCAGTGTTTCCCACATCTTACGGCGTTCGCTCATAGCCCTATCTAGATCAATCTAAATCAATCGGTGTGTAGTCCGACTTGAAGTCGGTGCGCCCCAGGTCTCCCTGCGCCCGCAGCAGCAACCAGATGTCGTCCGCGTGAAAATCGAGATCAAGCCTGCGCAGGCGCTTGCGCGGCTTCCAGGGGGTTGGAGGTTGGAACAAGAAGAGATCGGTCTCGGCCTTGGCGTCGGCCGTGCGCAGCTTCTCGTACGCCGCCCGGATCAGCTTGAAGGCCTCTGGGCGTTCTTCCGGCGGGTATTGGCGCACCAGGTCGAAGTAGGCGCGCTTGATCTCGCGCGGTGAGGCCCCGCGCATCAGTCCCAGCACGGCGTAGGGGTCGCTGCTCGTCAGGTTCGACGAGCGCTGACGAGGGCTTGAAGCTGGTTCCCGTTCCATCTCACTCTTCATCCCAATCCCGCCCCCAGTAGAGATCATCGTCGTCCTCGTCGTCCTCGTCGTAGAAAAAGTCAGGGTCTGTAAACAGTGGGCCGCCCATCCCTTCACTCCTGAGCCTCATCAACAGACTGGCTAACTGGGTTGGGCCGCTGAACATTATGCGGGCCATCCGCGCCCGTTCCAGCAACCCAGCGTCGCGCTGGCGGCGGGCGATTTTCTCTGCCTGCCTCCAGTGTTGTTCGGCCATTTTGAGGTCGCCGCTCTGGGCGGCCACGATACCCAACATCAGGTACCCCTGCCCTGTCGCCTGTCCAGTCGCGATCGCCTGCTCCAGGTACTCTCGCGCAATTTCCCAGGCCTGGACGCTCACGGCCATTTCACCGATTATCATGAAGACAGGCTCCCCGGGTGGTGCCTTCTCGACGGCACGTTCCAGCCAGGGACGGGCGAGATCGCTGCTGTGGCGGATGCAATGGTACGCCTGGCTGATGTAGAACACGTATGGAATATCATCGATGGTGGTCTCTGCTTCCTGCACCACCTCCCACGCCCGATGGGGCACGCCCACGTCCAGCCAGGCATGGATGATTTCGGCGTACATGTTCAGGTCTGTTGGGGCGGTTCTCATTGCCTCCGCAAAATACTTCCGGGCGGAAGGCTCTTCGCCCATCCTCAGGTAGCAGCCGCCCAGCGCTGCCAGGATCGGCCCGCTCTGGGGCTGATATTCCAGGGCGAGCTGGTACATCTCGACCGCGCGGGCGAAGTACCCCCACGAGGTTTCGATATCTGCTTGATCGTGGTAGTAATCGGCCAGCAACTGGCGAGCGGGCCCGTTGTCCGGCTCCAGTTCCAACACGCGTTCCCAATACGTCGTAGGCCCTGGACCGTACCACCACCTCCCGCTGGCGGCGACCACCTCTCCCTGGCGCAACAGGGCCGGGATGTTGTCTGGATCGCGCTCCAGGATTCGGTTCAGCTCGTTTTCCGCCGCCACCAGTTGGCCGTTGGTCAGCAGCGCTTCGGCCAGCGCCAGGCGCGTCTCTATGTGGTCCGGATTCCACTTGACCGCCTGCCGGAAAACGCGTACGGCTTCATCGAACTCGCCTGCCTTGGTGTAGGCTTCGGCGGCCCGTCGCCACAGTTGCGCGATCTGCTCGTCGTTGATCGCGTCCGGGTGGTCGTCGCGGCGTGGGCGGCGGCGCAGCGCCTCGCGCCATTTCTCGCCGGCGTCGAAGAATTCCTCGGACCGTTCGTATGCCAGCGCCAGGTTATAGGCCAACCGGAAGCTTCCCCCTTCGGCGACATCGGCCATTTCCCAATGATCTAGAGCGACGGACCAGTGGCCGGCGGTGGCCGCTTTGTGGGCCAGCCGCTGATGCGCCTGCGAGAGAACCTGGTTGAGCCGTTTGTCTCCCGGCCTGTGACGCAGCGCCTCCTCTGCCGCCGCCAACGCGCCCTCGGTGTCCCCGTCTACCAGTCGTTTCTCAGCCAGCCGGTGGTAGAGTTCGCCCAAGTTTTTCACCAGGTTCGGCGTTGCCAGGCCGGCCGCGTGGGCGGCGCTCCACTGCCGACCGGCTTCGTCCCAGTCCTCGTCTCGCGCTGCCAGGACGCCCTGGTAGTAGTGGGCCATCGCTCTGTCGACAGGATGGACAGGGCTTTCTGCGACACACTGCAGGGTGTCCTGTGCTCGCTGGCGGTCGCCGGCGTCCAGTGCCGCCAGCCCGCGCCACAATGGGGGGGCATTGGATGGGAGTGTGTACGGCCGGCGACGGAACGCCTCTGACTGGCTCAGAGCTGCCTGTTCTTCGGTCGTGAGGGCTGACCATACCGGATCGCGGCTGGGAGCCTGGCCGCTCTGGAGCAACGCCAGCGCCAGCGGGTAGGCCGCCCGTTCTGCAATTCCGCCGTCGCCCTTGCGGGCTGCTCGATAGGCTGGGATTGCCCGCTCCAATTCGCCCAGGTGGTGTGCAGCCAGGCCAAAGTGATAGGTGTAGCGGGCTTCATCGGGCCGCAGCCCAGAGGCTTGTTCCAGGTCGCTGCGTCCTGCCTCAGGATTGCGGGGTTGTCCGTACATGAGGTTGAGCCCCCGCCGGAAGTAGGCCTCTGCCAGGGCGGAAACGGGGCGCATCCGGGGGGCGTGCAGTCCCACCTGTTCCCACGTCGTAATCGCCTGGGTGTATTTCCCGTGTTTGAACGCCTTCATCCCAGCCTGCAGCAAGGCAGACGGGCTTCGCCCTGAGCGTTTGCGAGATTTGGATTTGCGCTTTGCCATTACACCGGCTCCATACAGACCTTGCGAAACCCTCGCAAGGTGGATGTGAAGAGAGTCTCCCGGGTGTAATTATAAGGGCAATGTCCAAACTGGCAAATGGTGTGCGACTCTCGTCCTTCGATCCCACGGATCAGCCCATCCTGGTCGCCGCTGCGGGCGAAAGTTGTCCCTGGCTGGTGACCCTTCAACGTGCGCCACTTTCAGCCAGGGAATTCCACAGCATGGGTTTTATCGTACTCCGCGACTGGCGGAGAGCTTATCCAACCAGGCCGCGGGCCATCTCCACGACGGTCGCAGCGTCGGACGCGTACGCGTCGGCACCGATGTCGTCAGCGAACTGGGCGGTTACCGGAGCGCCGCCCACCACGATCTTGACCGAGTCCCGCAGCCCCGCTTCTTCCAATGCCTCGATGGTGGATCTCATATTGGGCATCGTCGTGGTTAGGAGGGCACTCATTCCCACGATGTGGGGTTGGTATTGGCGCACGGCTTCCACGAAGGCCTGATGCGTGACGTCCGCCCCCAGATCGACCGGCTCGAAGCCCGCCCCCTCCATCATCATCTTGACCAAGTTCTTGCCAATGTCGTGGAGGTCGCCTTTCACCGTGCCGATGATGAACCTGCCCACGCTAGGTACGCCGCCTCTGGACAGGGCAGGGCGCAGGACGTCCAATCCGGCGTGCATAGCTCGCGCGGTGATGAGCACCTCGGGCGTGAACAACTCACCGGACCTGAAATCCCGTCCGACCTCGTCCATGCCTGCGATGAGCCCGTCGTGCAGGATTTCCCCGGCAGGCAAGCCTTGACTCAGTGCTTGCTCAACCAGTGTAGCGACCATCTCGTGATTGCCCTCGTAGAGGTTAGATCCGATTTCTTGCAGTATCCCTGTCATCTCCCTGATCTCCTTCTCTCAGCCATGCAGGCCAGACTGGATTTCTTGCACCGTGTCGAAGATGGCGTGAACATTCTCCAGTGGCATCGTGTATTGCATCATATAAGTCGTGCCCAGGATGTGCCGGCCCTTGGTCCTGCCGGTGCGGTAGTTGTTCAGAATCTCCTCGCGCAGTTCCTGCGGGGTCATTGTTTCCCCCCGCTGGACGTCGATGCCCGTCCGTGGCGAAGGTGAGCCGGTCGCCGTATTTCTCATAGGCGGCGGCGAAGTCGTTGCTCGCCTTGGGCTGGAAGGATTGGAGGATGTCCAACCCGGCCTCGACGTAGTACTCCAGGAAGGGCATCTGATAGCCGCAAGAATGGAGCATGAAAGGGATGCCGGCGTCGTGCGCGACCTCGATGAAGCGCTTGAGGTGTGGATAGGTAAACTCTTTCCACATCTTCATCGATATGAGCGTATTTGAAAGGTATTGGGGCTATGTGTCCTTCGGGGATATTCCGCCAGTAGTTCTGCGTGATCAGGTAGTCCCGTGCTGCTTGCACGGCCTGCCCCATTTCAGGATCCGGCTGCGTATTCGGATGCCAGCCAACAAGCAGTTCCCCCTCCCTGATGCGGATGGGCATGTTGCGTAGGATATGGGCGTTGGCATGGGCCACTCTCAGAACTCGAAATGGTTCCCCTCCACCCCAACCATAGGAGTTAGCAGATTCGGTCTTCAGCACACGAAACGGGCTCGCCTCAGTTGCACGGAATGCCTCAGCCGCCAGGAGCGTCCGCTCTTCAAACCTGGCAGCTTCCTGGAGCACCGATGCCTTGAGTGCATCACACCAGAGACGCAGTTTGTGCGTTCTCTCCATCTTGCTTACGATGAGCAGACACAGGCCCAGATGCAATCGAGATACCGCGCACACAGGCGCGCCGCCTCGTATTGATCCTGGACAAGCGCTTCTACGGTCACATCCCCCTTGTAGCCCAGGGACCTCAGAATGGCGAAGAAACCGGCGAAGTCGAAGTGCCCCATCCCTGGGGCACGATGGTTGCTGTCCGCGACATGAACGTGCCCAAGGACGGGTTGGGCACGCACCAGTGCTGCACCTATAGAGGATTCCTCCATGTGCATGTGAAACGTATCGACGAGGATCCCCACGTTGGGCCTGTCAATGCGGTGTATCACCTCGACAATCTCGTCCACCCGGCTGTGGTACCCCAGCTCATATCGATTCACGGGCTCCAGATCGATCTCCATCTCATACGCCGCGGCCTCGTCTGCACAGATGCGCAGGCCCTCAACGATGTTCTCCGCGGCCTGCTCAACCGTCTGGCCTGGCTCCAACCGGCCCTGCATCAGCCCCACAAGGAGACGGGGCCGGCCAAACCGCGTTCCATATTGGATCACCTCCTTGAGCCGGCCCACCGCTTCAGTCCTGACCGCCGGGTCGGGATGACCCAGGGTCACCGCGTGGGCTGCGGTGATCGCGCCCGTTCGCAGGCCCGTGATCGCCAGACCGCTTTCCCGCAGAAGCCCCTGGATCGTCTGCAGAGGCAGTACGTAGGGACCGGAGATCATTGGCTCTATCCCAGCGAACCCGTGATCCGCTAGATGAACAAGTAGTCTTTTCCACTCCGGCACCGGCAGATCATCCAGCCCCGGGGTAGCCCAGATTCGTCTCATATCCTCTCATCCCCAGGCCGTGTTACTTCCTGTCGTAGGAGCCCTGCACAACCGGTGGGGAAAAGACGTACACCACCTTCATCACCTCGTCGCTCGTGTTATTGATGCTATGTTCCACCCCCGGGGGGATGTAGATACACGTGCCTGGCTCCACCGACTCAGGCCTGCCATCGAAGTAGAACTCGCCTGACCCCGTTAGCACGTACAGGATTTCCTCCTGCTCAGAATGCATGTGTGCCGGCGCATGCTGCCTGGGCGGGAAGTCGGCCACGCCGAAGCACATACGCTTGGCCGGGCCGAAGTTAGCGGGGCCGACGATCATCTTGTGGGCACGGCCCGGAAGTTGCACTGCCTCTACCTCTGACTCGTGTATCGTATGCTCGTCCACTGTCTACCTCCTTGTTCGTTATGCATCTAGAATCTCTTCTGCTTCAGGGCTTCCCGTGCGGCCTGAGCGATGTGTGTTGACCCAATGCCGTACCTCTCCGCCAGCCACTCGGCAGTACCCACCTCTCCGAACCTGTCCTGTATCCCCACACGCATCACGGGGACCGGGTGATAACGCGTCACGACCTCCGCCACACCACCGCCCAGCCCTCCCAGGACGTTGTGATTCTCGGCGGTGACGAGGCAGCCAGTCTCACTGGCAGCATCCAGAATCGCCTCCTCGTCAAGTGGCTTGATGCTGGACATATTGATCACGCGGGCGGAAACGCCCTCGGCCGCCAGATCTTCCGCGGCCTCCAGCGCGCGTGGGAGCATGATGCCGCAGGCGATGATAGTCACATCGCTGCCATCGCGCAGACGCGCCGCCTTTCCGGCCTCGAAACGATAACTGGCAGGGTCCAGGATCACAGGGGTCTTGCCCCGGGGCACCCGCAGGTAGGCCGGGCCGGGATGCGCCACCAGATACTCCATGATGGCGCGCGTCTCTGTAGCGTCTCCGGGGACAAAGACTGTCATGTTTGGCATGGATCGCATGATCGCCAGGTCCAGCATCGCCTGGTGAGAGGCCCCATTCCGTCCAGAGGCCAGGCCCGCCTCCACCCCTGCCAGCTTGACGTTGGCCCGGCAGTAGGCCACGGAAATCGCCACCTGGTCGCATACCCGCTGGGTGATGAAACAGGCAAAGGTGCCACAAAAGACGGTCTTGCCAGAGAGGGCAAGACCTGCCGAGATG